>Ga0308169_10004248_pt1 | contig 13467 bp, 13 predicted proteins | sample PhyBR1_2_FD_202139 | JGI IMG/M metagenome (GOLD analysis project Ga0308169, IMG submission 202139) | Phyllosphere microbial communities from UC Gill Tract Community Farm, Albany, California, United States - DLSLSB.R1 | ecosystem: Host-associated > Plants > Phyllosphere > Unclassified | place...
CGAAAAAGAAGCTCCATGATCAAGGACGATTGAGTGTACCAGCAGTGTGTCATGTAGCAAATGCGAATAGAAACTAGATGGACCATATTCATGAAAGCGGGAGGTCACCCTCAATCACGTGATCTGATTTGTCTAGCCTCCACCTACCGTCAACCCCGACCTCATTCGCAGACAAGTTGGCTAGGACAGTCCATACCTTGCTGAGTATCCATCGATAGACAAAGCCAAGTGGTGAAGATGGTCTGAGTCCGCGCACTGTCTGCGTGGACGGACGTCCACACCTCAATCCAGCGATACCTCTGTTCTGCTTCGCCATAGTACAATGAAGAGCGCGAGCAGCAAGGGAATAAGAGCTGTGACTGCTCGAGCTAGGACAGGTTGTTTGACATGTCGTACTAGGAGAGTGAAGTGTGACGAAGGTGAGGGACCCTTCGCGACCATCAAGCGGGTCAGTCTACTCACAAACAGAACCTTGCTTTACAGCCAAACCGCTTTGTGCGCGTTGTAAACGCTATGGAGCCGAGGTAAGCTCCGAGATTGGTTGGCAATTCGTCCAGCACCGCTTAACGAAGTATGTTTTCGGTTCTTACTCGGACAGTGCGAATATCCAGCTCTAGTCACCTTGGACGAAGTCGTAGCGAGACGCCACAGACCGCGATCGAACAGTGCCTCCCGTATCGCACCACCCATTGCACAAGCCGTTCAACCTGAAGCAGGCCTGCCCCTTCCTACGGGTGAGGAGACAAGTGTAACGAAGATTGGGCTGAATGGGACCCAGAACCTCAACCCTTTGGACGAACCCTTCACGGTAAGTCTGTTGTGAATGTTCGTCTTGACCCGCACGATAGCGTTGCTGATCAGTCCCGGTTGATTACAGCTCGATTATTGCCTTCATTACGCTCTCTCTTCGCTCGTAGATCCTGGTCTCGCGAACCCATGGATCAGCCATGTATTTCCGCTGATACGACAAGAAGATGTCAAGTCATCAGGATTGACTTTGGGTCATGCGTTGCGTGCATTTGGAGCAGCACACCGGTCGATGTGAGCCAAGACAGATATGCCCTTTGGAATAGAGATCTTATAGTTCACTCCACTTGAAATTCCAGATCGAAGCAGTCGACCGCCGAGGAGCGGACAACAAGTCAAAGGCAGGCGTTGTATCATCGACGAGAGACAATTCTAAGCTTGCGAAAGCGTCAATTAGTAATGGCAAAGAAACGAGATGCTCAACTCGATTGGAACGCAGCTTGTGCGGCTGGTCTCTTGCTGATGCTCGGCGATGTGGGTACGGCTCAATGCAGCGCATGGTCATCGGGCAGCTAAGACCTACTGGCACGCAGTCGCTTACTCTCTCCTCCGAATGGCGAGAGCCCTGGCGAATGATGACGGATATGGTCAAGAAGAGAGCTGGTCGTGAGGGAATACTAGATTCTGGGGTCAGATGCGACCCGCTGGCGTCTTTCTTACTTGATTGCTTGTGTGTTTTGGACTGTTTCGGTGAGTTAAGCTGGGTTGCGGTTAGAGCTTTCATCCGAAACTGATCCGCAGCGTCCTGACAGCGAGCATATCTGCAAGTGTACGACCGGTGGTCATGAGATATTGGAAATATGGCCAGTACGGAGTGAGTCACTCGAGTGCTAGTGATAATTTCCGTTCCGCTAACTCTTGGAAAATGCCAGCCTGGATCTTTAAGCCCGCCTCGAATCGACTCGAACCTATTGCCCATCGTCTTCGAGTTGTCCGCCCTCTTCGCCGACAAGGCCCGTTTGGATGAGGAATTCGGATCGGTCGATGTCACGTCATACGAACTCTTGCCATATGCGAATCCAGAGCGGGAACAGGCGCTGTTTGGGGGTAGTGAAGAACGGCGCAGGCGGCGAGCGCTCGGACTCGAAGCACAAGCGATTCATGGACGTCGGAAAGATTGGCTGAGCCAGTACGAGCAGCAGATGGTCCAACACGACCACACCGTCCGCCGGAGATCCTTGGCACTGGCTCATGCGTGTTGGCTGTGTGTTCTGACTGACTGCTACCTGGAGGACATCGGCAAGCCAACAATACAAGAGGGAGCCGTGTGGGTTCTCGGCCTTTGCGAAGAAATCGAATATGATCAGCAGCATTTCGGTTGGGTGAGTTGCGACTGGCAAGTAGCTTCGAGGGGGAGCTCATTGAAGCTGTAACTGATGTCATTGGACAGCCTTTGATGGTAGCGTCTTCGATCGTTCGATCACCCTCGGACAGAAAACGCGCTCTCAATGTCCTTGAGCGGTCTTATCCACTGGCGCTCACAGACATCATTCGAAGAGTCTGGGATCGTTTCGACACGTCGGACTGTCAGAGTCTGGCTCGGGCGACCCTGGAAATGGGCGTCGTCAATGCGTATGTGTAGTTGGTACTTGTGAACCCGCTTCCTCCAGTGGTATTCATTACGCCGAGAGTCATGTCACTTCCGCACGTCTCGCGACCAGACTGGCAAAGGGATCATCCTTGCCTCGCTTCTCGATCTCTTGGTCGCACATCGACAGATGAAGTTACCACATTCAGATCGAAATGGGTATATCAAGCTGCTTCCTCGGTAGCTCTGTGTCTTCTAACCATGGGACTAGAATAGAATCGCTGCCTTCGTCATGTCGGATATGGTCGGACTCGGCCTTATGGCATATTTCCCCTCCGTTATTGCTTCCGAGCAGTGATTCATCCATTCGAGGTCTGTCGCCTTGCAGCAGCGGCAGCTGATTCGCGACATCCTTCTTGTATTCCTCGACGTTTTGATCGATGACCAGCCCTCACCACAATAATAATCACCTGCTGATGGCTCGTTTAGGAATCAAGAGTCACTTCCAGCGATGACCATCACGGCTTGTCGTCGTTGCAAGACCAAAAAGGTGCGACGCGATCGATTTGAATCCTGATCTGCCGGTCGCCTGCTCACCGGTGATACTTCCTCATCGACAGCGGAAGTGTGACGGGTCCAAGCCTTCATGTAGTGTGAGCTCCAAGTCTACCGAATCGTCACGTCCCACGTTCGAAGCTGATCGTGTCCACCTGTAGCGTTGCCGAACTCAGGATGAGTCGTGTATCTACGACCAGTGCGTGCCGCTGCGGCTGGATTGGGTTCGAGTATGCGCATACTGACTGCGTGAATTCGCACCTGCTCTCTCATAGGCCAACGACGACCACCTCTGTCGCTGACCTCAAGAGACGACTGGATCAGCTCGAATCTTCCATGAACAAGCGGCAGAAGAGCGATTCGCATGAAGGTCCCGTTGCCGTCTCGCCGGTCGTGTCCACAACGACCACAGGTTCGGGTACTATAGGGAGAATGCCCCAAAGGTCGTCTCCTTGGGAGGCTCAGAGGAGTCCAGAGGCTGCTGTGCGACCCAAAGGATTTCCCTTGGCTTCGGCGGGTGCCTTGGAGGAAATGAGAGAACAGATTGATCTGGAGATGAGCACGAATTCGGCACGCTCAGGTGAGTCGACATTGGGGAGGTTGGGGTCTGGCGTCCGGTGGGCGCTGATGCAGGACCTTGACAATCATCTAGGTTCACCGGATACCGATTGGCAGATGTCCAGGGGCTTGTCACCTAGCCAATCGCAGGATCGAGACGCGGCTAGCCATCGAAACACCAACAGACCGGTTCATCGCAGACCTCCCAGTGGTTCCGGAGAGGAGAAGTCAGACCTATCTGTCATTGACACTATGGTCGAGCCGGGACTAGCCAAGAGGTTGTTTGATCAGTACGTGGAAGGGGTCGCTTCCCTGACTTGGCTTGCAGCTGACCCGTTTGAACAGATTCTTCCAGGGGCTGGGACCCTACATCGCTCTGCTGGATCCAATGCTTCACACGATCGATTATTGTCGGAGGACCTCCGAGACGTTGTACACTACCATTCTCGCCGTCACCGCGCAGGCTTACGAACCCGACTTGTACGATATCCTGGTCGACCGTGTCGAAGTGCTGCTCGGCAGGGCATTCATCCTTGGCACGAGTTCTATCGGTCTCTGCCAATCTCTCAGTATCATGAGTGTCTGGAAAAGACCACACGAGGACAAGGCGTGGCTCTGGGTTGGGCACGCTATCAGGTGAGTCGTATCGGGTGCGTGTTCATAGTTGCAGAAGCCTGATTCGTACAAACGTTGCGTAGGATGGCATACAAACTTGGGATAAACCGGGAACCACAGCGTCCCTTACCGGCCGATCTACAATACGCTCGTGAAATACTGGTAAGTTCGTATTTCATTGACGACATCGCCCGTTCCGCGTCCTTACTAGGACCACCACGTCGACAGAACGGCGAAAGAACATTTAGGCAGCTTGCCTGCTTTGATCGAACGTGAGGAATGCCATCAAAGCGGATATTGTTGGGCATCAGGCTGATAGACCAAATCCTCATAGAATGTCGTCCCTTCATGGACTGGAAGAACGAATGATCGCCCCCGAAGTCATGCTCAACATGGTCGACTGGGTCATCGATCATCCCGAAGTCTACTGCTCTTCCGATGGGATGCTCGCGGCGGCGTATCCGCACTCGGAAGCCATCGATCGGATTATCCACAGTGATACAGCGAGCTTGCCTCTGTCCACGATCCGTTTGACCAAGGCGGATGCGGTTTGCCAGTTGAATACATGGAAGCGGTTGTGGCTCGGGCCGAGACGTGAGTGCGGGCTGTCATTCCATCTTGTGGTCGGTAGGCTTTCGCTTATCATGTTGTTCGTTCCGCCAGCGCTCGAAAAGATCCATCCTATCCCCTTGGCCGTTGTGCAATCTTACGGACTTGCTCACGAGTTCGAGCTCATGGTCTGGGCCGCTAAGCATCTTCCAGAGGATTCGCATCCCGGAACCATTACCGAGCTCCTGAACTTGGCGATCAGGCTGTTTAACCATGCGGTCACCGAACTCAAATGGCACGACATATTCGCATACGCTCCGGATCCCGTTAGTCTAAAATTGGCTCGTACGGCCGTATGGGTGTACAAGGTGAGAGGGAGTGTTTTGCGCGAGGAGTGCTATTGCTCAACCTACGCCGTCTTGCCACAGAACTGCCCTCACGTAGAGGTGGACGAACGAGCAGAGGTACAGAGCCTGCTAGAGAAACTCGGCGAGGCTTACGAGGTAGCGGCGAACACCGCCAATAACGCAGCGTATCACGCAAGATTCTTCAAATATATGGGTTACCGCATGTCTCGACGGGATGGAGTGGATTCCAAGAGGCACCCTCGGGGGAACCACACAACTAATGACAGCAAGATGAAGCCATCCGTAGCGAATATCACGGCGGAGCAAGTGGTGGGTTCCAGGTTGGCTGTTCCAGCATGCTTCTGCCGCTGACCGGAGATCAACTTAGGCTGTACCGGAGTTTCTCGACCTCGAAGCGTTTCTCAGTGATACGGAGCGGTGGTAAGCGGTGTCCTAGCTTTGACGATTGGGCCATGAGCTAAATATTTCCTTGTTGCAGGTTTCCTGAAGGGTACTTTCAGGATTTACGTAGCATGCCATGGCTTCAAGCCGAGGGACCAGATCGTATGAACCTATGACCGATCATTGGTCGGCGGTGCCTAACGACTAGATCGTTGCCTTTCGTCCGGCGACCATTGGGGATCTGCTACACACCGATTGGTCTCAACAAGTCTTTCACATAGGTTACCATGACGATGTATCTGGCTGTCGGCGGACACGTGAATCGGTCGAACGCGCTCGCCTCACCGATTTGGATGGACCGCCATCTGCCAATCTAGAACATCATGACCTCAGGCGGCTCAGTCAAGACTCTTTGGTGGTCACGCGGTCGACCGGGAAGATCCGAGCTTGAGTGTTGGCTATCGTCAGCTTCTGGATTGAAGTCCCGTCACGATCTCGCCACAAATACCACAGGGCCATCATCTAGCAACGGCGCACGCGAGGAAGAACTCGACTATACACACTCTTCAAGTACAGCCTGAGTCAAGGTCGAATTCGACAAACGTTGTATCGACAAGAATTGTAAGATCGACCGCCAATTATCACCGGCCACTTTCGCTTGTCGAGTCTCGCGTCGTCTCCCTGGCTGGAGCCTTTTGAAGGAGCCGCAGCATCTGGCGAAGAGCGCCTCCTGCAATTGATACGGTGCTGAGCCTGCGGCGTGAGGTTCCGCCTTGGGATAATGACAGAACATCAAGCTCGTAACTTGTACCTTTGTAGGACGATCTACTACGATGAACTAAATAAATATCGACAAATCTCTACATCTGGAATAACACGAGACTCCATTGATGACCGAAGGTATTTCCGTCGTTTGCGAGAGGAAAAGACTGTCCGACAGCCAACATTTCCTCCCAGAGACATCTATATTGCAGGTACTCATTGATTCTAATCAATAAGACAGCACAGTGTCATCTGACCTCGACTAGCTCAAGGAGCTCGATCGTGCGAGACGATCGCTGTCTTCGGATACAGTGACCCGAGTCTAGCATGGTCCCATGCGGCCAATACATTTACTGTAGCGGACAGTCTTGCCAAATCAACCATTCACGTCCAAATTTAGAGAATCTTTAAACCCTTATCCACCGTCTAAACCGCCCGAACCCCCCTTCAGCGTGCTTTTCCGAGCATCGTGACTCAATTCAAGATAGTCCAGATCCCGATCAGCCCTCCGGTCGCAGTCAACCCGGCCCTGACCGCGTTCAGCTTCTCGAACGAACGCAAGAGATCGAGAAGCTCTGCAGTGTTCTGTTTCCCCTCGACCGAAGCGGGATCGCGTTTAGCTCGCTCGTCCATCGAGATGAGAGGACCGTTGGTGGATGGAAGCATGATCATGGTGGTGAACGGAGCGATACCCATGGTCGCTGCTGTTGCGAGCGAGTAGGCGACACGGTGCGAAGGCAGAGCGTAGGCTAGGTATGCCGAGAGCGCTGATGAAGCGGCCGCTGCTTGAGGGAACATGTGGGAGCCAGAGCTGAACAGCGAACGGAGTTGATGCAGAGATCGAGTGTTGGAAGACTCGGATGCGATGACTCGAAGGATGGGCGACGAGTAGTACGAAAGCGCAGCGATTCCTCCGGCCGTGAAGAGGGAGATGGCCGGCGAGAGGATCTGGGCGAGCTTGATGTAGTCGGATGAGGACATGAGGGTCGGATAGATGGGTTTGATTGTAGCTTGGGAAGTTCAAGATGCTTGGCGGTGTTAGCCTGGTAGCTGGTGGTCAATCGTCCTGCTCATTTCTTTGCTTGAATCGCTTGTTGCTTTATATCTTGCATCACATATTCGTCCTGTCATCCGCTGACGTCACCCTTTTTCTCTCGTAGGAAAGGTCTCCGCCGCGGATCTCCGTTGCTAAGTCCTGGTGGTCGTGTCTTGACGACGATCATGAGCCAGGACGGGAGTTGCGGCTTTTAAATTGAAATTGCCGTACAGGATGTATGAGGGTCGAGAATCCAGCCATCGAAGGGGCGATTGCCTTGTGAGCAACATATCGAAAGGGGTCGAAGGCCGACGGCTTGCTTGAGCGTTACCGACCTCAGGACACTTGTCGATCTCAGCTGAGAAGACGCTACGGGTATTCCGTCTGCTCGTGTTCTTTTTTGTATCGCCGTAGCAGCTTAGCTGAGTGTGCTGAAGACGTCAGAAGCTGAGCTGAACGACCAGTCGATCAGCATAGTGCGCCATGCGTGGAGTTTATCTGCTAGCTGGTCTGATATCCGTTGGACAGCGAGAACGACACTTTGCGCTCGAGATACGTCGAAAAGTCTCAGCTCAGAATCTCGTCGTTTGGCCGAGTTGATCGTGAGGTGTTCCTTTGGGTTTCATCAGAGCAACTGAATCATGATCTTATCCAGCACTCTCGAGCTGCTGGCCGGTGTATCCGCGTTGGTATCTACTGAGCAAGTTACTTGAATATACCAAATCGAGATGATCAAGAATCCCACTCTAGACTACCCAACGGATGTCAAGATACCATCTTTCGAAGGCATACGGTCGGCGTTCCCTCGATTAAGGTGAGTAATGCGGTCTTGCGTGTGGAAAACAAACTCGTCTGAATTCGATCGCTGAAGTTGTCTACGTAATTCTTAAACCTTGACAGAGACCACATTAACCGTACACCGCTATTGACCTCTCGTACCCTGAATGAGAGAGCTACCAAAGCCATCAGTCACGTCGCACCGGACATCAAGGTCGAGGTGGCTCTGAAATGCGAGAACTTTCAGGTAATTGCAGCAGACCTGAATATCTAATGACTGAAATGACGACTCATTCCGTCGCATTTGCCGATACATCCAGAAAATCGGTGGTGAGCGAATATCCTCGCTTGTGGTCCGCTCGTTTGCAAGAGGATGCCAATCAACATCCATCAAAACCCTATAGCCTTCAAATATCGTGGAGCGTGTAATGCGTTGCTCCAACATATCGATGAGATCAAAGCGAAGGGTACAACAAGTGACCCGATAAAGCTATTGGTATACACTCACTCTTCGGGGAACTTTGCTCAAGCCGTGAGTATTGTCATCGGCGCGATATTCCCCTGACGCTGATTACTTTCTGCTCATGTCCTGCTCAGATTGCGTCGTCCGCCAAGAACCTATCCACAGAGAACGTCGAGATCAAAGCCGTCATCATCATGCCCACAACTGCCCCCAAAAGCAAGAAGGATGCGGTGCTGGAATACGGCGCCGAGGTGGTCGATTGCGAGAACCACGAGCGTGCATCGGTCTGCGAAAGGGAAATGCAAAAGGCTCGACAAGCAGGCAAGGAGGTCGTCTACTTTCCTTCGTACGACCATGTTGACGTCATTGAGGGTCACGGCAGCATCATGCTCGAGGTGGAAGAGCAAGCTGAGAAGGTCTGGGGTGAGCGAGGTCGTCCGGACGTCGTGGTATGCCCAATTGGTGGAGGCGGATTGATCAGCGGCGTGAGTTTGGCGGCCAAGGGTATCTACGAGACAGGAGGAGTCACGGTCGTGGGTGTTGAGCCTGAAGGTGGGTGATCGACGATCGGCACGCTCACGCTGTCCCAGTAGCTGATGCAGTGAGGCCTTTCTTGCAGGAGCTGACGACACGTACCGCTCGATCGAATCAGGCGTATGGCAACCTGCTGTGCATCCAACTCGTACGGTCTGTGATGGTCTCTTGACACCTAGCGGGTACTTGACTCTGCCTACAATCAAGCGGAATGTGCGTTGTCGACTGCCGTACTTGGCGATTGGCGAGCTGACGACGGTAGTCGCCTCATAGGTCGACAAGATTGTATTGGTCAGCGACGAGGAGAGTATCCGGGCCATGCGTTTCGTTTGGGAGCGTGAGTGCCACCGCCGATCTGCTCGATCAGACTTTGCTTGACGCCCGTCTATTTCGAACCTGTCTCCAGGAATGAAGATCATCATCGAGCCATCCTGTGCGACCGCGGTGGCCGCCATTCTCGGGCGTCAGGACAACGACGGGCAAGCGAGCAAAGCCTGGTCCGAGCAGGTGGCCAGATTGCTATCGGACGGACGAGTCGATACTCGCGGTGTCCTCCGAATCTGCATCATCATCAGCGGCGGGAACGTGTCTTTCGACAAGGTGCTCGGATGGTTCGCTCCGAAGTGATCAACCGGGGTGTTTACTCGACGCGGGAATCGTATCGGCCGCTAGACGGCGCAGTCTCGACCGGGCGAGGCAAGATTAGGGCTATGCCCCGCAAATACGTACTGCCACCGCCCTCAACAACACGAAGATCTCCAACTGGCATTGAAGGCATCGATGAGACACATACAGCCAGACTGGGCATGACGACCGCGTGGGCAAGGCCACGTAGAGCAATTCTGAGCGAGATCCCCGCCGCGAAAGCACAACGTGACGGTGACAATTCTATAGCCGACGATGAATGGACGATACGATGCAATACATGGCCGAATCTACTCTGAGCCCAAGACAATTCCCTAAAACTCCTAGCTCTATGCCTGTTCTCCGGCTCGTCGAATCGCCCAAGTCAATTGATACGTCTTGAGCGCGTCTTCGAACGTGCTGAGCAAGCTGGAATCGGCATTGCCTTCGACGGCGTCCACCATGGCGCTGATTTCGCTGTAGAATGGGTCGTCGTGGTCGTATCGTCGGACCTCTGCAGAGATGGAGAGCAGTCGTCCGTCAGTCGCTGAGCAACGCAACTCGGCCGTCGGTTCACGTCGCGACTCACCTTCTCCGGAAACACCGGGTCGACGAATGTACAAGACGGGGTTGTTGTACGGGTCAACGAGCTTGAGTCGGTATCCATCGGCGAGGACTTCGATTTCAGTGTCGTATGTCGTATCTGTAGTAGAACACCGGTTGAGTGATAAGCAAGCGTGTCCTGCTACGTTGGCATCAAACGCGATGAGACTTGCCATGAAGAGCGACCGCGTGCATCAGAGTCCCAACGGCTCCACTCTCGTATTGCCATACGGCCGAAGTGATTCGAGGGATCCTCTTTGCAGCTTCGATTTGACTCTCGTCGAATCGCTGGGCAGAGAGTCGTCCTGCAGGTGTGTCGTGTTCGACGGTGCGGGCGATGACCGAGTCGAGTTTGACTTCACCTCCAAAGTATCGCGAGAGGTCGGCAAAGTGGGTAGCTTGCTCGATGATGGGACCTTGGGATTGTGTCTTGTCCCACCAACCGAGTTTGGCTGCGTATTCACTGCGAGGCGAGCAGGTCGATGGTCAGACCATGGCGGCGAGCAGAACGGGTGGGGGTCAACAACTCACTAAGCCATGTAGTACCTCGCGTTCGTAGCCATGACCGTCAGATTGTTCTCCTTCAAGATTTGCCTACCAAAGGAGAGTCAGGACGCTTGTACCGAGTTGTGGGATAGCCACGCACACTCACTTGATATCCTCACACGCCTTCAAGTATCGCAACATGTACCCGACGCCGATGATTCCCGTCTGAGATTGCTCGGCCAGCATATCCTTGACTTTGCTCGTCTCGTCGATCCCTTCGTAGGGTCCCGTAGTCACTGGCTTTTCGCAAAAGAGGGCGATGGAGGGGAAGGCTTTGAGGAGAGCGAGTTCGGCGTCTCGACCGGGTCGAGTCTGGCCACGGAATTGTGGGGGGATGCCGAGGATTGCTAGGCTGTCGAGTCGTTGTGTCAGTTCAAACGATGCGATGGTCATATTTCAACAGCGTAACGACTCACCGTGGAGCCTTGTCACCGTGCAACTCTCGAGCAGCCTCGTCGATACTCGCAAACGCACCAGCCTCGTCATAGCTCGACTTGACCAAGCTCTTCTTTTCGTCTAACATGGCACGAGCCTTGGTCACGTCGAGATCGATCAGACCGACGACTCGGAGACGTGCCCCGAGTTTCTGTTCGAGTCGTTTAGTGTGATTCCATGGTCCTTCCACTGAGCCAAAGTTGATTTCGCCGGCGCCGATGAGGAGGACGTTGAAGGTGGTTTCAGAGGACATCTTGGGGGTGCAGCGGCGGAGGTTGAGGGGACGTATCGTCAGAGAGAGTTACGAGCGATGGTCGAGGCCGTTGAATCAGTGCGAGTGGGTCTCTTCGACTTGCAGGTTTAGAGGTTTACATGGCGTTCGAGTGTTGGGCATGTACAACAATCTTTACAGCCTGCAAACACCACCTTGCCGTCCAGCTGATCGATATCGGGACACTGTGGGATTGTCAGATCTGAATCGGCCAACAGATTGAGATTGATCTCGGAACGATGAAATGACGACAACGATCGACGGACAAGAGAGAGATCTCCCTCGGATGACAGTCATCGTTCTGTCGAAGAAGGGGGAGAGAGGTTGCGGGTACGAACGCGGATCCAGGCTGAGCCAAGCAGATTCCGGTCAGCTTCCGCCCTAAGACACCGACAAGAGGACGAATATTCGCCCCCGTAGCGTCGCTTGCCCCTCCCCTGCCCCCTTTGTCACCTCCTCGGCTAACGTCCAACCGAGGTCACGACCATGACCCGACTTGGAGTCTCCATCGAGAGTTTCTCCATGGGCGAGAGTGCCCCCGCGAAAGTGAGATCTATTACTTTCTAAAGCAGCATATATAGAGCCAAGTCTTGAGCGATGTCATCGATGTGGTGGTCGATCATGTAGTTCGTCATCATAGCACACAGTTCTTGCAAACGTACGCAAGCAACACCACACCTGCATCGCTATTCACCATGAGCGCTGTGGATTACAACAAGCAGGACGCTGCCTTGCACGTCGAAGATGAGACGGCGAGCAAGGACAAGCCGATTTACTACGAGAATGCGAATCCCGAGGGCGAAGTGCTCGAGACGAGATATGCGCGTGAGTCGGCGGGTCGGAGCGACGACAATGGGCGAGCAGCGACTTATCGTTCTACTTGGTAGTCGTCGGACGAATCGCTTGTGTCAAGTTGTTTTGGAGGGCTATCCTGTTCTGTTGCATCTTGCATTGGGCTGCCCTGAACGATGGTGTGAGTCGAGTTTGGTCGGGTCACCTCGAGGGACTTGTTGACTGACCCGTCGCACCGCTTCTCAGTTCCAACAACAAATCCCTGGAAATATCATCCCCTTGCCTGCGTTCATCAAGACCATGGCCGATACTGTTATCGACGGCGAACCTGCTATCAGTGCCAAGGTCGTCTCGTACTGGCAAGGTTTCGCTGAAATGTCCAAGACTTTGGGCATGTTCACTGGAGGTACTTTGGCCGATCGATTCGGACGAAAGTGAGTCGGAGCGGGGACGAAATTGTCGCGATTGGGATGACTCATCGCCGGCCTTTTTGTCTCGTAGGACCGCATTGATCGGAGCCGTCCTCGTCTTGCTCGTCGGATCCATTCTCGAAATCACTGCCAACAAATGGCAACATTGGTTGGGAGGTGCTGTCGTGATTCGACTCGGTGTCGGTCTCGCTCAAGCCATCCTCGTCACCTTTGTCTCGGAGATCGCGCCTTTCCAGATTCGTGGATTCATGATCGGTGCCTACCAACTGTCGCTCGCCTTTGGACAGTTGATCGTTGCCGTCGCCGCCCAACTCTTTACCGTCCACTTGCCCGACCAATGGAAGCCCTTGGTCGCCATCGAATTTGGATTCACCGGAATCTTGCTCATCATCATCTGGTTTGTGCCCGAATCTCACTTGTACCACGCTCGAAAGGGTAACCACGAGGCCGCCAAGCGATCGATGACGAGGCTCTATGGAACTGCCCCTGGTTACGATGTCGTGAGTGTGGGCGAAGTGGTGGTGTAGAGTCGTAATCGCTCGCTGACACCCTCGTGACCGTGACGCCTTGCTAGGAATACGAATACCGAGTCGTTCAACACGGTATCGAGGCCGAGCGGGAGTTCAGTGGCAACGACGCTTCGTTCTTTGAAATCTTCAAGGGAATCAACGGAAAGCGAACCCTGGCCGGTTGTGTCGGGATCTGCAGTCAATGGGCCGCCGGTGCACCCATCGTTTTCGGGTTCTCGACCTACTTTTTCGCTCGTGCCAACTTGGGAGTCGACCCGTTTATCATCAGTATCTTGACGTGAGTCTGGCGAGGATTCGTAGGG
>Ga0308169_10004251_pt1 | contig 13460 bp, 13 predicted proteins | sample PhyBR1_2_FD_202139 | JGI IMG/M metagenome (GOLD analysis project Ga0308169, IMG submission 202139) | Phyllosphere microbial communities from UC Gill Tract Community Farm, Albany, California, United States - DLSLSB.R1 | ecosystem: Host-associated > Plants > Phyllosphere > Unclassified | place...
CTCGGTTGCGCTCGGCTGCACCGGCACCTCAACCGTCACTGTCCTGCACTACTCGCTGCGCCTGCGCTGCCTCGAGGGCCGAGCGAGTCGACGAGGACGAAGCCGCGGGGAGGAGAGAGGAGGTGGAGGACGAGGCGAAGAGCGAGGGACGCACGGCGAACAGGACCTCGTCCGACACCTCGACGGGGCCGGGAACGCTGAGGAGCTTGTGGGGCGACTGCTTGAACTGGCTCTCCTGGGTCGACATGGTCGGTGGTTGATGCGGTCGGGCGGGGAAAGCGGGCGGAGGGGAGGGGTCAAGGGGGAGGGGCTGGCCGGGTGAGCCTGCGTGAGCGAGGGGTCAGTGAGGTTGCTGGGCAGGTAGGTCAGGCCAAGGCGGACCTTTTCGAGCGTGTGGAGGAGGAGCGAGAGGACCACAGGCCAGAGGCCGGCCCGACGGCGCCGACGACGGCGACGCAGCAAACTCCCGCCCTCTGCCGCTCACTGTGCACCAGGCCGGCGAGCACCGCCTAGGTACTGCACACGCTCCACAGCTCAGACACAGCTCTCGTCCAGCTCGGACCGCCCTCCGCGGAGGCTCCGGTTGCCCGCTCCTCCTCCTCCTCGCTCCTTCTCGGTGTCGGCGACCGCCTCTCGCTCTTGCTTTCGCTCCGTGTGAGCAGGAAGCGCACCCGCTGCGCCCTCTCGCAGCTCGCCCTCCACCGCCTCGCTCGACTCGCCGCCTCGAGCATGCCCTCGAAGCACAAAGGCCGCCGCCGCCTCGACGGCAAGACGAGGCCGCCTCCTCTGCGCAAGACGGTGCGTCGAGCCCCTCCCTGCCCTCTCCAGGAGTCGCACTCGAGCTGACGAGCCCGTCCTCGCAGACACGCTGCATCCTCCCGACCCTCCCGCCCGACCTCCTCCTCCGCACCTTCCGCCTCGACCGCGCCATCTCGTTCGACAACTTCCTCCTCAGCAAAGCCCTTCTCCCGCACACCCTCGCCGCACTCGCCAGTGGGGTCGACCTCCTCGACATCGAGACCTTCACCTCGTTCTGCCTCGCCCTGCGCCGCCGGCCGTTCCTGGTCGACGCCGTCGAGCGCCTCCAGCTCGCCTTCACGTCGGGCTTCTTCCCCGACAACGACGACGACGACGACGACGAGTCGGCGCACAGCGACTCGGCCGTGCGCGGGTCGTCGGGCGGCGACGAGTGGGTCGAGGACCTCGAGCGCGAGTCGGCCGGGCAGCTGGGGCGCAATCGCGAGGAGCTCGAGGCGCGCAAAGGTGCGCTCGATGCGCTCGTCTCGGCCTCTCTCGGCAGGCTCGGCACTGACGAGCTCCCACTCGCTCGCTCGCAGATCCCATCAACGACGAGCTGTGCTTCGGGCCCTACCTCGTCCAGGACCTGTGCCGCCTCCTCCACCGCGTGAGCGAGCTCCGCGTGTGCGGCGTCCGAGCGTACCGCGACCTGTTCGACGTGCCGTTCCTCGAGGAGCGGCCCTTCCCGCGCCTGCGCCGGCTCGAGCTCTTTGCGCGCACCAAGCACGTCGACAACGACGTCTTCGAGCCGCGCGACGCCGCCCTGTTCGCCAACCTGCGCCTCATCCCGACCCTTCGCTTCGTCGGCCTCGAGTCGGGCGACGCCGCCGCGCTCGGCGACAACGCGCTCGCCGTCGTCGGCGGGGCGGCGTACCTCGCGCCGCGGACCCTGCGCCTCGTCGAGCTGCACCTCGTCGACTTTGCGCCCGTCGGCTCGGCGGCACGCACGCTCTTTTCGGCGTTGCGGCCCGGGCTCGCGACGGTGCGCATCTCGGCGCGCGAGCTGTACGAGGCGGTCGTCGACGACCTCGTGCGGCTGCCGAGCACGGTCACGTCGCTCGAGCTCGTCCTCGGCGGCGACTGTCCGCACTACACGCCGTCGGCGGCGCCGCCGCGCGCGCTCGACTCGGCCGACCTCGCGAGGGCGCTGCCCTACCTGCACCACCTGCACCTCTCGGGCCCGCTCGTCTCGCCGTCGACGTTCCCCATCGTCATCCAGCACCTCCCGCTCCTGCACTGCCTCCGCCTCGGCCCGCACACGCCCATCCCTTCGACCCAGCTCACCTCGCTCCTGCGCGGCGGCCCGCCCGCCTGGCCCAGGCTCGACACCCTCACCCTCAGCGTCTGCAGCTGCGACCTCTCGCCCGCCGGCGTCCAGGCCGCACACGACCTCGGGCTCGCGCTGCGCACGCTCGGCCTGCCGCGCCACGCGAGCCACGCAGCGTGCACCTGCGCCTCGTGCCCGCGCGCGCCAAGCGCAGGCGGAGGTGGAGGCGGGACGAGGGCGCCCGGGTGGCCCGAGGGCCTGAGCGCCCAGGACGTGCGCGACGTGCGGCACGTGGCGCGGTCGAGGGGCGTCGGCGTGTTTGGGAACGCGCTGTGTGCGGCGAGGGTGTGTGGAGGGGATCGGGCGGGTGGCCATCGGTGCCCGGAGGGCTGGGCGGCGTGAGCGAGGAGCTCGAGGAGGGAGGGAGGAGCGACGGGCGAGGACGAGGGTCGGGTTGGGCGGGGTGCAACGAGGTGCTGTCGTCGGCTCGTCTGGGAGTGCGAGAGTGGGTCGTTAAGAGGTACCAAGGGAGAGAACGCCGCACTCTGTGCTCCTGTCAGAGCAAGTCCGACGAGGCGAGCCGCTCGCTTTCCAGCCTCCCCGCGAGTGGGCGCGAGAATCGGCACCCCGCTCCACCTCGCTCTCCCACCTCTCGCTCACTCGCCTCGCGCCCTGCTGGCCTCTGCACGCGCTGCATGCCGACCTGAGCGCTCACAGCACACGCCAAGCCGCCCGAGCGCGCCCCAGCCCGACTCGCCGCTCCTCCAGCACGATGTCCCCACCTAAGGTCCGGCGCTCGCCCGTCAAGACCAGGCCGCCGCCCAGACGCAAGACGGTGCGTCCCGGGCTGCTCTGCACCAGTATCTAGCCCGCTGACGAGCCCCTCACGCGCAGACACGCTGCATCCTCCCGACCCTTCCTCCCGACCTCCTCCTCCGCATCTTCCGCCTCGACCGCGCCATCTCGTTCGACAACTTCCTCCTCAGCAAGGCCCTCCTCCCGCATACCCTCGCCGCACTCGCCTCGTCCGTCGTGCTGTCGAGCCTCACGGCCCTGTCGTCGTTCTGCTGCGCGCTCGAGCGCCGGCCGTTCCTCGCCGACGCCGTCGAGGTCGTCGGGCTCTACATTGCCCAGCCTCAGGACGTCGACAACGACGTCGAGTGGTGGCTTCCGGCGTCGAGCACGATCGGCGCAGGACAGCTCGCCAAGGACCGCAAGGAGCTCGAGAGCCGCAAGAGTGCGTCGACCTCTCCTCTCGCCCGGTCCTCGTTGACGAGCTCGCCGAGGCTGACCTCGTACCCTCCCTGCAGAACGCCCAAACGTACCAGAACGGCTCATCGTCGGCCCAGGGCTCCTACGCGACCTGTTCCGCCTTCTGCCGCGCGTGCACGTCCTCACGGTCATCGGCATTGAGGTATACCGCATCCTCCTCGCGCGCAAATTCCTCGAGGAGCGGCCGTTCCCGCATCTCCACGGCCTGAGCCTCGGTGTCGATGCCGACTACCTCGGCGAGGACCTGCGCGAGCCGGACGACTACGCCCTGTTCGCCAACCTCGCGCTCATCCCGACGCTGCGCACCGTCGTCCTCGAGACGAGCGCGCACGACCTCCCGACCGGCCGCCTCAATCTCGACACGGTGACGCACGTCGCGCCGCGCAGCCTGTACCTCCTCGAGCTGCAGGTCGTCGACTTTGGGCGCATCGGGCCCGAGGCGAGCACGCTATTCTCGGCGCTGCGGCCGGGCCTCACGAGCCTCGTCGTCAGCTGCCAGGCGTTCTACAAGGGCTTCGACGAGGACCTCGTCCGCCTTCCGCCGACCGTCGTCAGCCTCTCGCTCACGGTTGGCCTCCTGTGCCCCTTCTACTTTGCGCCGGCCGTCGCGCCCAAGATCGACAACCCGCTCCTCCCCCTCGCCCTTCCCAACCTGCGCCACCTCCGCCTCGCCGGCCCGCTCGTCTCGCCCTCGACCTTCCCCGCCGTCATCGAGCGCCTCGCCGAGCTGCGCACCCTCGCGTTCGGCACCCACGTCGACCTCGACGCCGCACAGCTCCTCGCCTACCTGCGCCGCCGCACCTCGCCCTCGCCCTCGGCGCCCTCCACGCTCACGGCCCTCCAGATCGACCTGTGCCGCTGCGACCCGGCGACCGACACGCTCGCGCTCGACCCGGGCCTCGTGCGCCGCTCGGCCGCGCTGCGCTTCCACGGCCGAGGCAGCCGGTTCAAGGTCGCGCGCTCGCCCAACTGGCCCGTGGGCCTGGGCGAGGACGACGCGCGCGAGGTCGTGAGGGTGTGCAGCGGGGTCGGGAGCAAGGGCGGCGCCGGGCGCGAGGTGCAGCTCGGCGGGTCGGTCGTGTGCGCGCTCAAGGTGTGCGGCGGGGATGGGTTCGGCGGGCACCGGTGCTTTGAGGGGTTGGCGTCTGGGACGTAAGGGACGGCGTTGGCGGAGCAGCGTCGGGCCGTGTGAGGCGAATGGGACGAGCGGGCGAGCGAGGAACAGGCGAGGGCTCGGACCTCGTCTCGTCCGGCGAGCTCGCCGAGTTCTCAGGTAGGCTCGTCTGCAACTCGCACTCGTCTTTCTCTCACCTGCTCGAGCATGCTCGACTGCGCTCAGAGCAGCCGCACTCGAAGGAGCGAGCCGGGCCCGGCGTGCTCGCTCGTCGCTCTCCGCGGAAGGTCCGTCGCTCGCTCCTCCTTCGTCTCGCCCTTGTCCTCGCTCTTCTCTGCTTTGCTCAAGGACTCAGCCGAGTGCTCCTACTCGTCGTCTGTATCGGGCCGTGCATCCTCGCCGAGGCTCGCCCGCAATGCCGTCGCCCTCGAAGCTGCGCCGACGACCCGCCAAAGCTCCGCCTCGTCCACCGCCGCTACGCAAGACGGTGCGTCGAGCCTCTCCCTACCCTCTCCAGGAGTCGCACCGAGCTGACGAGCGAGCCCCTCTCGACCAGATGCGCTGTATCCTGCCGACCCTTCCGCCCGACCTCCTCCTCGCCATCTTCCGCCCCGCCATCACGCTCGACAACGCCGTCCTCAGCAAGGCGCTCCTCCCGCACACCCTCGCCGCACTCGCAAGCTACACGGTCCTGCGCGGCCACGAGCGGCTCTTCTCGTTCTGCGTCGCCCTGCGGCGGCGCCCGTTCCTCGTCGACGCCGTCGAGGAGCTCGAGATCGGGCTCGACCTCGTGCAGGGCAAGGGCGACGAGCGGCAGTTCCTCGGGCCGCAGTGGAGCTCGTTACCGGGCAGGGGGCAGCTCGGGCGAGACAGGCAGGAGCTCGAGGCGCGCAAAGGTCCGATCGCTCTTCCACTCTCTCTCGCTTCCCTCCCCAGCTGCAGACGCTAACTCTCGCTCACTGCAGGTCAGCGCGTCGACGTCGACGACTTCGAGCTCACGCCGAGCCTGGTACAAGACCTGTGCCGGCTCCTGCCCAACCTCGTCCGGCTGCGCGTGTACGGCGTCGAAACGTACGAGCACCTCGTCGACCCGCAGTACCTCGAGCAGCGGCCCTTTCGCCGGCTGCGCGCGCTCGAGCTCCTCTCTCGACACATCTACGCCGACCCAGACATCTACGAGCCGCGGCACCGAGCCCTGTTCCGCAACCTCGCCCTCGTTCCGACCGTTCGCCACTTCCTCCTCGACTCGTCGGACGCCGGCGAGCTCCCAGGCGGTGCGGTAGGCTCGACGTCGACGCGTCGGCCTTCGTCGCGCCTCGCAGCCTGTACTTGCACAGCGTCGGCCTCGAGAACTTCTCGCTCGTCGGCGTCGAGGTGCGCGCCGTCTTTTCGGCGCTCAGGCCCGGTCTGGCGAGCGTCAAGATCTCGGCGAGGGACATGTACCCGGGCCTCATCGACGACCTCGTGCGCTTGCCGGCGACGGTCACGAACCTGTCGCTCGAGCTCGGCGACGAGTGCCCGCGGTTCGTCGACCCGGACTCGGCGCCCAAGTTCGACTCGCCCTTCCTCGCGCTCGCCCTCCCCAAGCTCCAGCACCTCCACCTCCACGGCCCGCTCCTCTCCTCGACGACCTTCCCCTTCGTCATCCAGCGCCTCCCCGAGCTGTTCTGCCTCTCGCTCGGCGCGCACGCCAACATCAACGGGCAGCACCTCACGTCCCTCCTCCGCGGCGGCCCGCCCTCGTGGCCCAAGATCCGGCACCTCACCCTCAACATCTGCGAGTGCGGCTCGCACTCCTCGCCGACGGTGGCGGCGTTTCCTTCGCCCTCCACCACGGCGCGCCCGCCGCGTTTCATGTACGACGCCGACGCTGTGCCGCACTCGCACCACGAGCCGCACGACCCGCCCTGCACGGGCTGCGGCCGCGGCCTCGGCGTCCCCGCCTGGCCGCCGCACCTGCGCCCGGCCGACATGCGCGCCATCGCGCACGTCGCTGCCGTCAAGGACCTCGACGTGCGCGGCTCGGCGGTGTGCGCGGCGAGGCTGTGCGGCGGGGACGGCGCCGAGGGGCATCGGTGCCCGGTTGCGTGGGCGAGGGCGAGCTGAGCAGGACGAGCCGGGCGAGGGAGACGAGCGAGGAGCGGCGGAGCGCGAGTTGAGAAGGCGGACGGGTCGATCGGCGCCAGCGGAGCGTGAGCGGACGCCTGCAACGTTATGATCATCTCGCCTCGACGGTGGCACGACGAGGAGCAGCAGCGAAAAGCGAGAGCGAGAGAGCGCGCCGAGAGCGACAGCCGAAACTGCGCGCGAGCGCTTTCCGCTCGCACGGACCTCGCGCCTGCACGTCGCCCTCGTCCCTGCCCCTCGTCGTCTCGCACTCTCTCTCCTCTGCCTTCGAGACAGCGAGGATCGTCGAGCAGGAGCCCCTCGAGCCGCACTTCTCGTGCTTTGCGTGCTGTCCGACCTTCTCGCCCGTGAGCTGGGGAAGCGGCCTTTCGTCCTGTGCCGACGTTCGCCGCGAGGCGCTCCTCGCGGTGCTGAGCCGTCTTAGCCTTGAACCTATCGATCTACTGCTGAGCTTTGACGGCCGCTTTCGAGAGGAGCTATGTACGCCGGGCTCGTTGCTGAGGAGGCCTGAGCGCGACGAGGCGAGCGAGAGGAGCGAGCGGGCGGACGACCTTTGCGAACTCGGAACGGCGTGGAACTCTCGCTGGATATCTCGCTCACATGCTCGATGAGAGAATGCGGAACGATGTGCATGCGCGAGGCTACCAAAGAGGAGGGGACGCCGAGAGACCCTGGAAGATGACCGAGAAGGACGAACGAGGACAGGGTGTACAGGACCGACCAAGATGCAGGATGGATGATGGAGGCGGCGTGACGAGAGGGTAGTGGAAGACAGAGAGACGATGATGAGCGAGAGGGGTACAGTCGAGCGCAAGGGTAACGATGATGTGAGGCGGGTTTTCTTCGAGCGACTAGGACGACAACCATGAGGCGCGACGGCGGGATTGTGGCGTGAAGACGAGAGCGACGATGAGGATGACGTGGAGAAGAAGATGCCGAAGATGATGTTGAGAAACGAGGAGACGTGCGGTGGGCGAGGAGGGTCGGCGAGCCGAGGTTCGAGCGGGAGAAGAGGCGAGCGGGGCTCGTCACGGCCGACGCTGGCGCTGCGAGACACGGACCGAGAGACCCGAGTCAGTCGCAGAGCTCGCAGTGGGAACGAGCGAGAAGAGGAGAGCGCACCTTGGACGTGCGAGCGGGCCCGAGCGCGGCCGACACAGTCGGCGGCGTGAGCGGCGGCGTGAAGGGCAGGCCGTTCCCGCCGGCGGCCTGCGGGAGCGGGAGGTCGACGATGCTGCTCTTGCGCAGCTTGGGCGGCTCGTCGATGACCATGTCGGCGAGGTCGGCGGTCGGCGCCTCGTCGACGGGCGGGAGCGCCTTGGTCGACGAGAGCGGGGTCATCGAGAGGCGCTTGGCGCGGTGCAGCGGGTGGGTCGACGAGGGCTCGACTCGGGGCGCCGAGAGCGTCGCCGAGGACGGCTCGGGCTGGCCGAACGCGAGGGGGACCAAGGCGGGAGACGCCGGGAGGGCGACGTCGTCCCGCGAGATCGTCGACGCCGGACCCGGCGTCGAAGCCGCCGCGGCGGCCGTGTGCGCCGGGTCGAAGTAGCACGACGGCGCCTTGTCGACGAAGAAGAGCCTCGACGAGGGCGAGACGGGCGACGGGTACGGGTGGGCGTCGGCGGCGGCGCGGAGGAAAGGCGCGGGCTTGGGGAGGTCGCCGAGGCTCAGCTCGAGCGAGTTCTGGCGCATGCGCTGGTAGACCTCGTCACGCTGACCTGTTGCACAGCCCCGAGTCGAGCGTCAGTACAAGAAGGGCGAGCCGGGGTAAGGAGGGAAAGGCGGAAAGGACGCACCTTCGCGACGTGAGAAGGCCGGTGCGCGGTCGCCGTCGAGCGCAAACCCCTCGAGCGCGCTCGCCGGCTTGGTCGGGCTTGCTGCGTGCTGGCCGTAGCTTGGAGACGACGACGACGAAGGGCTGGGAGCGCCGCCAAGGCGAGGAGCCACCGACCCGGCTCGAGTGCCGGCGGCGCCGAAGCCACGGCCCGCCGGAGCTTGAGGCGCGAGCGACGTTGGCGAAACGGCGTCGTCGAGCGCTGAGGGTGCGCGACTCGTCGTCGTCGCTGCGGTCGAGAGAGACCAGCCGTCGGCCCAGGCGTGGAGGTCGAGCGCGGGGAGCGCGACGGCGGGAGGAGGTTGCGGGCGGCGGCCGTGGAGAGAGCTCGAGGGGGCGCGGGGCGTCGGTGCGGCGTTGGCGAACATCTTTGGGCGGGCGGGCGGTGCGCGGGCACGAGATGCTGAAGAGGGAGAGGGCGCTGGAGGAAGAGCAGGGAGCGAAGAGAGCGCAGGCTCCTGGCTGCGAGCACGGAGGAAGGGCCGCGGAGGAGAGCTCAGGAGCCTTCGAGCTTCCGACTCTGGGACCTGGAAGGGGCACGAGCGTATCAAGAGCCCGGGGGGAAAGGGATCGCCGGCGTGGCCGCGGAGCAAACTCAGGCACTTGTGCGTCCTCGTTCGCGCGGACCGGCCGAACGGACCGTTTCGAGGGCCGCGGCTCTTCTCGTGCTTCTCTCGAGCGGGTTCAAGTGTAAGGGGGAATTCGCGGCTGGTAACGACGACATCGGGCGCGCGCGCGCGGCCTTCGCTCATCTCGTCCTCCTCCTCGACCGACCACCAGCTCGAGCCCGCCATGCCCGCACCCGCCCGCCTGCGCCCTCTCGCCAAGCTCCCGAAAGCCGCCGCCGCCTGCGCAGAAGCCGTGCGTCCCTCGTCGTCCTCTCTCCCTTGTGCGCAGCGCGTCGCGCCCAGGAACCCGACGAGCCCCTTCGCGACCCCACCGGCGGCGAGCCTCGAACCCTTGCGGTTGCCACCCGGCTCGAGCAAGCAGCTTCCGTCCGAGCTCTGCGCTGACACACGCACACCTTGCTGCGCACGCAGGGCGCAGCGTACGGCAAGTGCATCGGCGCGAGGTACCAGGAGGTCGAGCGCGACATGTGCTCTCGCGAGTTCGCCGCCTTCCGCCAGTGCATCGCCGAGCAGGTGCGTGCCCTCTCCCTCTCCCTCGACGCATGTTCCAGCGGCTCGAGTGCGCGCTCGAGCGGAAGCAGTGTGCCTGGGTCCGCGAGCGGACGACGCTAACCCTGTCGCCCCCTTCCACCTCGTTTCATTCTCTCGCAGATGAAGGCGCGAAAGTAGGCTCGAGTGCGGCGCGTCATCATGCGGCTCCGGCTTGTCTCGAGTGCGCGACCGGGGTCAGGGCGCGCGTGCGACGAGGCGAGCAAAGCGATCTGTTCCCCTCCTCCTTCCCCCCCGCTCGTCGTCCGACCGGCCGGCCAGGGTGCACCGCGCGCAAAGAGCGGGTCGAGCGGACGGAGCGGACAGAGAGGGCGACGAGGGTCGGCCGAGTTTCGAGCGCCGTTTCGTCGGGCAGCGCTCCTCTCGCACACCGCCTCGAGCCGGGCTCCAGAAGCTCGCGCGAGAGCCCTTCTTTTGCGTATCGCCAGCTTCGTGGAACGTCGTGCGCTTGTTGTTCTTCTCGCGCAGCGACCCGCAGCGAGATCTCTGAGAGGGAGCGAGCGAGCGAGCGAGCCGTGTCTCTCTCGCCACGCCTCGAGCACTCGGGAAGAACGAGCGGCGGCTGCGGCTCTCTCAGTTCTCGCCTGTCTCGGCTACGACTGCGCCCTTCTACCAGCTCGTGCGGGCTCACCCCCGCCCTCCCAGCAAACCCGAGAACCACCCGCTTGCGCCGCTCGACCCCTGCGCGCCCTGCGCTGTCTCGCCGCTCGTCGCCGCCGCCGTCGCCACCGCGGACGGGCCGTCGGCCGGCTCCAGGTCCGAGCGATGCCGGCGCGCGAGTTTCGCTCGAGCGCTCGAGGAAGAAGGGTGAGGTTGGGGCGGTGGCGAGGGGCGTGGTCGAGCCGGCGGTGCCGGGTCGTCAAAGTTGATCGGCGGGCGGACGGGCGGGCGAGGAGGGCGAGAGGTGGTCGTCGAGGTGCGGCGGTGGTTGGGCAGGATGTCGGTCATGTCGATGCGCGAGAGGAAGAGCTTGAGGGCGGTCGGAGGGGCGGCATCTGCGGTGCGAGTCGGGCAGCGTCAGCTCGCCGTCGTCGAGCGAGGAGAGAGAGAGGGACGCACAGCTCTGTCTACCCTTGCCCTTGCCGCCTCCTGCTCGTCCTGCGGCCTCGTCGTGCGCTCGAGCCGCGCCGTCGTCGTCGACAAAGAGGCGCACCTCCTCGCCGCTGACCTTGTACCGTTTCCGCTTGACGCGCTCGGCGAGCGCGGCGACGGCGGGCACGGCCGACGGCGTCGAGGTCGAGATGCTGAGGAAGAGGAGGGACGGGTCCTGCGAGCGAGGTGATGTGTCAGCTGCGGCGCGCGGGCGAGGGGAGCAAGCTGGAGAGAGAGAGCGCACGCACCTCGAGCAGGTCAAGGCAGCGCGCGCAGTGCGCGTCGAGCGTCGGCTCGCTCGTGTCGGTCACCTCGATCTCGTTCGTCGCGAGGGTCGTCAGGCTGCTCTGCCTGCGCTGCGGCGGCGGTCGTGGTGGCTGCGGCGGGAGAGGTGGAGAGGGGCGGAGGCGGGACGTGATGCGGGCGAGCGGCGGGGACGGTGCGGCGGCGGCGGTGCTGGAAGCGAGAGCGGGCGAGGGTGCCGGTGAGGCAGAGGTAGAGTCGGCAGGGAAAAGGTGGTCGATGAAGTGGCAGAGGGCGAGGAGCGACGCGATCTCGAGCCCTGCGAGGAGGGAAGTCAGTCGAGCGAGGACAAACAGGAGAGAGGGGACGAGCACACCTTTCTTGTCCTGGATCGGCGGCTCGACGCGCTGCAAGGTACATAGGCGTCAGCAGACGAACCGTCTCGAGCGAGGAGAAGGGGAGGGAGGACGCACAGCGAGGTTGTGGTCGAGCACCTCGATGCTCCCGCCCTTCTTCCTCGGCGAGAAGACGAGCACCGGGAAGCTCGGGTCGGGCTTGCGGTCCTGCAGTCGATCCTTCCGTCAGCCATCGCCTCGGTAAAGCAGGGATCGAGGGGAGGAGAGAGAGAGAAAGCGACGCACCGCCGACAGAGTGTACCCTCGCTCGCCGCCGAGCAGCCCGGCGACGTCCCTCGCCCACGTGAACCTCGCACCCTCCCACTCCATGTCCCAGCACCACGTCAGGCCGGGCTTGTTGCGCAAGTGCACCTCGGCGGCGGGCGACTCGAGCTCGACGAGGCGGTGCTTGCGGTCGGCGGCCGCGTTCGGGACGGCGGGCGGTGCGGTGCGTGTGCGGCCGAGGAGGGCAGAGGTGGGCGCGTCGTAGAGGGTCACGGTGTCGGTTGAGGAGTCCTGCAGGGGCGATAGAGTCAGCGAAGGCGCGCCAAGGCGGAGCGGGGAGGTGGGGGAGGAGGAGCGCACCTTGAAGGCGGCGTAGGCGGGCTCGTCGGGCTCGCCGGCTGCAGAGCGGTCGACGAAGAAGTCGAGTACGCCAGGCGAGCCGGCTCGAGGCCGTACGAGCAAGGTGAAGACTGTTTCCCGCCGAGCGACGATGATGAGCGAGCGTGTTCGACGACCGGCCGCAACGGCGAGGGCGAGAGGGAGAGCGACACGCACACGAGGCATCGAGAGGCATGGACCGAGTACAGGAGCTGCAGCGCTCTTGTCGCGTCGAGATCGAGAGCGAGATGGCTGCGAGGAACACGCTCGGCGCGACGAGGAGGCGGTGCTCTCGCCAGGGAAGCGGGCGACGGCGCACAGAGACGAGCTGACATTACGAAGGAGCGCGGATGCATAGGACAGAAGGGAGTGTCTACAGGCCGCGCGAACTAGAACTATGGGTGAGAACGAGCCCTCCTCCTCCTCCTCCTCACGCCTTCTTGGCCTCCTCGACAACCGGCGGCGTGTCGGCCCCGCCCGCCTGCTTCTTCTTGTGTTGGTCGACCTTGGGCGGCTGCTTGCGGCCCTCCTTGCGGCGCGCGTTGGCCTCGGCGACGAGGCGCTCGAGCTCGCGCCGCTCGTCGTCGCCCTCCTCGGGCTTGACGTTCTTGAGGATGGCGCCGATGAAGAGGATGGCCTGCGGGCGGGCGAGGGGGGCGAGGCGTCAGGTCGCGGTAGAGGGGTGTAAGGAGGAAGGGGAGGGAGGGAGGGGAAGGAGCGGACGCACCTTGGCGCGGTTCATGAGGACGGCGTCGGTCACCTCGGGCGACTCCTTGGACAGCGCTGCGAGCGGGAGCGGGCATCAGCGAGTGGCTCTAGCTGCAGCACACGACGAGGAGGAGGGAGAGAGAGAGAGAGGGACGCACCGAGGTCGACGACCTGACGCAGGACGGCGCTCAGCTCAAACTTGCTGCCCTTCCACGCGACGAGGAGGAGCGTGCCGCTGAGCTCCATCTCGAGCTTCTTCATCTCGTCCTCGCCGAGGTCGCCGCGCTCCTGGCGCTTCTCCATGTCGACCATGGCGCGCTGCACGTCGAGCCCGGTCGAGAGGAACGACCACCCTTCCTTGAGCGTCGCGCCCTTCTCCTTGACGCGCGACCACCACCCGGGGAGGCCGAGCAGGTTGGCCGACGGCTTGCGGTGCAGCCGGATGTAGGTCGTCGCCTTCTGCATGTAGATCTCGCCGAGGAGGTGGCATAGCTCTGCGCGCGGGCGGGCGAGGGAGGGGGACGAGGGGAGAGCGGGGACCGATGAGGAGGGAGCGACGATGGAGGAGGGAACGAGGAAGGAGGGATCGAGGAAGGAGGGAATAGGGTCGAGGGTGAGGGGCGAGGAGTCAGCGATGTGCCCGAGAGGGAGAGGAGGAGGGAAAGAAAGACGATCTCGTCGACGCACCGACGCCAAAGCTCTCCATCGCCAAATCATGCGTCTCCTCCCTCATCCGCTCCGCAAACCTCCTCGTCTCGGGGTCCTCCATCCCGCCCGGCTCGCGCGCGTCGACAAACGGCCGGACGCGGTCGCGCAGCTTTGCGGCGAG
>Ga0308169_10004252_pt1 | contig 13459 bp, 11 predicted proteins | sample PhyBR1_2_FD_202139 | JGI IMG/M metagenome (GOLD analysis project Ga0308169, IMG submission 202139) | Phyllosphere microbial communities from UC Gill Tract Community Farm, Albany, California, United States - DLSLSB.R1 | ecosystem: Host-associated > Plants > Phyllosphere > Unclassified | place...
CTAGATCCTTCACTTTGATTCCATTCTTGTCGCCGAGACACTTGAGGATCTCAGTAAAGTTGGGAGAACGTTGTTGAGCGGGAGAGAAACCAATGATGTGAGTCGTCCAACCTTCTTCCACTGCTCGACGTTCAATCTCTTCTGATCCCATCTCTTGTAAAGTCGCATCTTGAGGAGATCCAACGAATTCTTCAGGTTTGATGAGAACCCCTCCTTTCTTTACTACGATTCCCATTTCCACTGTCAACCCTTGATCGAAGCGATTCCTAGGTCCATTCGCCCCTTTGTTCGCTAGCCAATGATCTGCATTGACGAAAGCGATACGACATCCTTCGAGGAGCTTGCTAGGGCGATCCATTTCGAAAGGAGAGAGGTGGTCGATGAAAGAGGAAATCTCGACGAAATGATTCTTGAGTTGTTCAGGTTTGATTTTGCGAGCTACCTCGAGCGCTTGCTCCATCGATTGACGAGGTTTAGCTTTGCCTTTCCCCTTTGTCGTCGTTGTCGTCGTGGATTTCGAAGGGGAAGCCTTCTTTGATCGAGAGGATTTCGTTTTGGTCGAGGTTCGTTCCTTGTTTTCTTTCGAGGGTCCTTCATCATCAGCATCGTCTGAAGATAGTTCGAGAATTTCGGGAGAAGGTGGATTGTCGAGCTGGGGAGGAGGAGATGATGAGACTGGATTCGGATCCTTCTTGTTCGAATTCTGACGAGAGGGACCGGCGACGGGAGCGTGAGTAGGAGGTGGAGGAGAAGGATCATCGACTTGCATTTTGGTGGGTTCTGGACTGAAGGAGAGTGCTCGTTTGCGCTTCTTTGGTGGAGGAGCTTCGACAGGAAGAGGGAGAGGAGGAGGAGGGGAATCGTTTCGTCGTTTCTTCTCTACCTTCTTCTTCTTGACTACTCCCTTCTCCTTGACCACTCCCTTCTCCTTCTTTTCCGCCTTCCTTCCCTTCTCCGCCCCCTGCCCTCTGCGTTCAACTCCATCAACCACTGCGAACCGTTTCTTCTCATCTTCCTGATACAATCTCTCCATCGTTTCATCACTCAAATCATTCTCCGAATCACTATATTCTGGATCTCTCCCCCATTGATCTTTGTAAGCAGGATGTCTCCCCAAGTGTCGATGCAGCTCGTTGATCTTTTCTTCAAACGAAAGTTCAGGTTCGAATGGATTCATCTCTTCTACACTCCTTTCCTTTCCTCCTATCACCTCGAGTGAGTCAAGTGGTATTCGAGATGGATCTGGTGAGGTCTGTAGAGTCGCAGAGGGAGAGGAAGAAGAGGGAGGAAAGGAGAGAGATCAAGAGTGGGGTAGGTGCTTTCGAGAGGAGAAGGGGAGTCGATGGGGCTTTACTGGTCGATGTAGTGTAATCTTGAGGGTTGTTAGATGCTATCGTAGGTCTCTCTGTAGCTATAGAGTGTCGAAGAGTGAAAAGGTTGAAGCAGAGAATCCGACTTTCTCTCTTCGACTCTTACACTCTCGTCCGTTTCTCTAGTACTGTTCAGTATCGCTCTGTTAGCTCTGTCGATAAGGTCTGATATTCAGTCGAGCGATTCTCTGCTCCTTCCTCGCTTCATTCTTCTTGGTTGAACTCGCTCGATTCTGAAGCTTCATGTCGATCTACTAGCTATGTAGAGGGACAGTAGACATTCATAAGGTGTGTTGCAGAAGCCTCTCCACGTTACTTTGAACCGATAGCTGATCCCGTCCTTTGTGACAGGCGATTTATTCCAAAACTTCTCGAGCTGCTCTCTTGCAAGGTGCGTCCGACTTCAGCTTCGTGCTGCTCATCAAGGTATGCAACGTCAGTATTGAGCTATCGTCTCTCGCGGGCGCAACGTACAGAACCGATACCGATGAACTATTCGACTCTATGCAGATGTTCTGTCACATGTCTAGCCTGGACGCTAACAGAAGCCTGGTATGAACCTCCCACGCTCCGCATTCTAGTTGTCGTCTTGTAATCGTGCTGACCCACTATCTCCACACAGCCTCGCCTAGCAGATCGGTCAAGGCGACTTTGGTCGGTGTCTCCACCCCTTTCACCCCATCCGAGCACTAGCACAGCTTCGATTCGCAGTCGAACGCTCAGAGCTCGCTCACGTCAACTTGGAGGAGACCCCCCAGCTACGGACTGTCAGTGAAGCACTAAAGGTGAGGGAAGGAGAGAGAGAATTTAGCGTTTTGCATCTTCCGCTGACTTCTTCGATCTTTCTTCGATCCTTCTATCAATGACCCACTTCCCACACCCGATGCAGGGGCTTATCTCGTAGAGAGCCGCGGAGCATTTCGGAGGGGACCTGAGCACTCCTCCAGCTCACGAGTCTCGTTTACTTCTTCCTCTTTCCTCTCTTCTTCCTACCTCACCCTTCAACAGATTCCTCACATCCTCTCTCAAACTCCTTCCTCTCACTCAGATTAATAGAAATGGGCAAGTTTCTCTCATGTTTCTTCCCACTCTCCCTAATGCCGAAGCTGACCTCGTGATTCCCATTCATCAGCTCGCGGACAAAACTCTTACCGTTCAGCATCAGCAATGGGCTACCGTTCAAGTGGCACCTACGGCTCCTCTGGTCAAGGTTATTCTTCGTCTCGTTCGACTAGTGGTGCTCAAAACTACTCATCCTCTTCGGCCGCGAGAGGTTTCTCTTCCTCTCGTTACGCTGGAGCTGGCGGTGGTAAGCAGTAGAGCTCCCTCGCTCTCTACCAAGCCGTAACGCAAGCTGACTCTCTCGTGCCTCGACCTTTTATAGCTGGCGAATCCGACTCTTCCGCCGACGAGGGATATGGAGGAGGCTCAGTCTCGACCGCTCGTCAAGGTCAAGCCGGAGGAGGAGGAAGTGACGGAGTCGATCAAGCCGCGGCTGCCTCAACAGACGCAGTGAACGCCCTCGCTATCGCTAAGGAATCCGCCGAGAACTCCTCAAAGAAAGCCAGTAACCTCGCCACCTCGCACGGCGGATCACTCGCCGATATCGCCGCCGCGATTCGAGCAGGAGGTGCTACTAAGGCGGACGCCGACGCCCTCGAACAGTTGGCTGAAACTTTGGGTCGTTTCTCTGCCTCCACCGCAAGGATGACTAGCAAAGTCGCGGCAGCTTCCGAGGCTCAACAACAAGCTCACCAGCAGATCGTTGCCGCCGCGGGAGGTGCGGATCGCAACAATGACCAAGTCAAGACCTACTCTCTCGGGAGGACCAGCGGACGTCGTCACTCTAGTCGTTATCGCTCCGGCATATTCGACAGCGACAGCTACGCCTCGGGCAGTGGAGGAGGAGGACAAGACTACTCCACCAGAGGTATCGGAAGGTCCTCTTCGCGAGCCACCGGTTACTAGATCTTCATTGGCTTCTGTTGTCGAATTCGCTTCCCTCTTGAAGCTCCCCTCACTCCCCTCACGCCCTTTGGTTCTGCTCCCCCTTTGATCTGCGCCGACCTTCCTTTGCCCCTATCGTCTTTCTGTGAACTGCCAACACTAATCGAAGCTCTCTTTGTTTTCTGTTCCTCCCTTTGATGTCTTGTTCTCTCCGTTGCCTCTCTGTCAATATGAACCGCCTATCTTTGCCAACAACTTCTTTCCGTCGATTCGTTACACGTTACCAAAGTGGGAGTACGAAAATCGAGAGGTGCGAAGAAACAATAAAAGAAGGAAGGAAGGAAGGAGAGTGTGGTATCTTCGCCTCTTGGAACGAACTTCCTCGCGTCGGGTTGAATCAGCCGAAGCCCGAATCAGTGTCTTTTGTCTCCATCCCATGTTAACCGAAGTTGCGAAAGGAGTGGAAAGTTTTGTCGACGGGCGAGGAAGCCAGATAAAGGCGTGAAAGTATATGAGGGAAGAGAGGGCAGTGGGAGAGATATTGTGGAGGTACTGAGGGTTGTAGGGAGAGTCTGAGTGAGTCGAAGCGAGCAACGAAGATGAAGAAAAGGGAGAAGAGCGAGAAAGGTTTGATCGACCGGGGGTGTCCACGAAGCTTGCACGTTGGCTGTTCAGTGATTTAGAGGGTCTTTGAGTTGTCGAGTGAGTGGTAATAGTCAAAAGAGAGGAAATTTTGAAATTCCTCAGAGTCAACTCGTTGCTTCCAACGGTCAACGTTGAATCAGATTTACGCCCACTAGAGTCACTACACACCACCAGCTTAACTCCCTCTACCCCTCTCTAGTTGTCCGCCTTTGATTCGCTTCTCCTCTCCTCCTCAACTTTCCATCAACTTGAATTCCCCTCATCTCTCGCAAATATGCTGTACCTTCTTGACTATGGAGCAGGAAACGTAGCTTCTCTGGGTACGCTTGCCCTCCCTCTTTCCGTTCTAATCACTAGCTGACCTTGTCTCTCCGACTTTTAGCCAACTCTGTTCGCTCACTCGGAGTAGAGTTCGAATGGGTCAAGAACCCAGAGGATATCGACAAGGCTGATGTGAGTTGACAACACTGGTTATCAAACAAGAACAATCGCTCATTCTTTCATCCCTCGCAGCGTATTCTCTTCCCTGGTGTCGGTTCATTCGGTTCCGCACTCGAAGGACTCCGCAAACGAGGATTCGCCGAACCCCTCAAGAAGTACCTCGCTTCTGGACGACCTTACATGGGAATCTGTATCGGAATGCAAGCACTCTTTGAATCTTCCGACGAATCTCCTCAAGTTCCCGGATTAGGAGTCATCCCTGCTCACGTCGGCAAATTCTCGGGAGACGACAAGTCAGTGCCTTGTATGGGATGGAACGGAACGACTGAGAAGAGGGAGATTGGAGATCAAGCGAAAGAAGCGTATGGATTAGGAAAGGGAGAAGAGAGTTATTACTTCGTTCACTCGTTCAGGGTCGACGCCGCTCAACCTACCATGGAGGATTGGATTCTCACCTTGACAAAGTACGGAGAAGAAGTTTACGTTTCGAGTGTTCAAAAGGGAAACATTTTCGCTACTCAGTTTCACCCGGAGAAGAGTGGGAAAGCTGGATTGGACGTACTCGAGGCATGGTTGACGGCTACGGCACCTGGTGGAGTTGGTATGATCGATACGAGTAAGAAGGAGTTGAGGGAAGAGAAGCAGGTCAAGGAGGATTTGGTCAGGAAAGGATTCACAAAGAGGATCGTTGCTTGTTTGGACGTCAGGGCGAACGACAATGGAGACTTAGTAGTCACGAAGGGAGATCAGTATGATGTACGAGAAGATGGAGATGATGAGAAGGAGAACGACTCACTACCGATTCAACCTGAACCCTCATCCGCTTCTGGCGCTCCCGAAGAATCCTCCTCGACCTCTTCGACTGATCCTGTCGCTTCTACCACTCTACCCTCCGCCACTTCTACGTCCGATTCCTCTGCACCTCCTCCCGCGAAACGACAACGTCAAGTTCGAAATCTCGGTAAACCTGTCGACCTCGCACGACGATACTTTGCTGAAGGAGCCGACGAAGTCGCATTCCTCAACATCACCTCCTTCCGATCTTGCCCACTTCACGACCAACCTATGCTCGACGTCGTCCGACAATCTGCCGAAACCGTTTTCGTCCCTTTGACGATTGGAGGAGGAATCAAAGATACTGTCGATCCAGATGGACAATCCCGATCTGCTCTCGAAGTAGCTGGAACCTACTTCCGTTGTGGTGCCGACAAGGTCTCGATTGGATCTGACGCAGTATTCGCCGTCGAGGAACTCCTCAAGAACGATATGAAGCCAAGCGGGAAAACTGGAATCGAGACCATCTCTTACGCTTACGGAGCTCAAGCTGTAGTAGTCTCTTTCGACCCTAAACGAGTCTACGCCAACTCTCTAGAAGATGTCCCTGAATCCCACCGATCTTCCGCTGTCGACCTCTCTTCCCCCCTCCTTCCCTCAGGTCGAAACAAATCATCTCCTTCCCTCAAACCCGATCTCGGTCCAAATGGAGAAAAGTACTGTTGGTACCAATGTACCGTTCTAGGAGGTCGTCAAACCCGAGATATCGACGTCGTTCAACTCGCGAAAGGAGTCGCAGTTTTGGGAGCGGGAGAAATCCTCTTGAACTCGGTCGATAAAGATGGATCGAAATCAGGATTCGATTGTCGATTGGTGGACCTCGTTAGAAGTTCAGTATCGATCCCGGTCGTTGCTAGTTCGGGAGCTGGAAAAGTAGAGGACTTCGAAGAGGTGTTCAGAGAGACGGATGTCGAGGCGGCTTTGGCGGCGGGAATCTTCCACAGGAAGGAGGTACCCATTGAGGACGTCAAGAAACACTTGGTCGATACTGGAATCAGGGTTAGGAAAGTATAGACGAGAGGAAGGGGAACTTTCAATAGATGAATCGTTGAATAGACGAGGGATGAAGCAGTTTGCAAACCAAAAGCAGTAGTTTATCGTTACAACTATTCTCTCTTTCCCTTCAGCTTGCACCGAGAGCGACTGATCACAAAAGACTGATATGCACAACAAAACGAAAAACGAAAAACTACGAAACTTTCAAGTTTGCGGCTCCCTCCTTTTGAGCTCGCATCACCTCCTTCCCCGTCTCGCATCACTTTCCTTGCTCTCCGTTTACTCAAGCGCGTCCTCTGGGATCCCAGATCAAACTCTTGAAAGCGTAGATCAAATCCTTGAACACTTTTCCCGTGCTATTCGTCGCAGATTCGTCAGTTGTGAGATTGTCCTAAGTTTTGATGGTGACTCACTAGATAGCGTTGCTTGCGCGATCTTCGAACACTTTGTAGTAACCTCGAGGGAGGGAAGGGTCGAGTGAAGATCCACCCGCCGTGTTGTAAGGGATTTGAAGGATACCTCTGCAGATCACGATCCACGAGACTCATCAGCTCTCTTATCCACGACTCGCTCATAACAAGAGATAGGGAGTCATGGTACGTACTTCCAATCAACCATGAAACAACTCCCATTGATCTCCTCTCCAATTTCTTTCCCTCCTTTCGAAGCGGTACTCGCGTAAATCATTGCCGCAACCACATCCTCCAAAGTCGCGAGAGGAATTCCGAGTAGTGCGATGAGTACTGGGAACTTGAAGATACCGGTATGACAGAAGAATGGGTTGATCAATCTGCGAGACGGAGAATGAGTTAGTCTGGGGAGGAGAGAAGGGCAGAGAGGGAGACGGACGAGATGGCGATGTTTTCGGATTTGGCATTGTGGTAGAGTGATCGCATGAATCCGAGTACTGCATGCTTGGAAGCAGTGTAAAGGGGTGCACCAGGAATTCCGAAGAAAGAAGCTGTTTCAATGCGAACGAAGCTGCAAGTCAGTCACCGAGACCAGAAGGCGACCGAAGCCGCCAGATTATGCATCCGTGAAGACGAGCGGCAGAACTAGAGTGACAGATAGATTGGGAGCTTACCCATCGAACCCAAAATGACGATCGATTTTCCTTCTTTTGCTGGATTGCGTGAAAGGTGGAAGAAGCCCAACTTGACGGCTACAGAGAGCACAGCCAAACTTGATCATCAGCGGGTCGCTCTCGAGTCGGAAGAAAGCGATTAGTGGCCTTACTGTAAATCGCACCCGTGCAATTGACGTCGAGAGTGGTCATAGCAGGTTTCTAAACAAGCAGCATTTGCGATGTTAGTCTTTTGAATCGCTCGAGAACAGTTGGACAGTGCGAGAGCTCACTTTAGGTTCACCATTCTCATCAACTGCATCCGAGATCAACGGATTATCGGTTTCTGAAGAAGTTCCAGCGTTTGCAAAGACGATATCGACCTTGCCATATGTATCGATGGCATGACGCTGTCAGTCATAAGGCACAAAAGAGTAGTAAGCATCAAATTGCAGCTCAGAAGGAATCGAATTCAGAACGAGCTTGAAAGGAGGACTTACGAACATCTTGACTTGATCCTCCCATTTCAACACATTACAGGCGATACCTGTAGCTTCTCTGGAAGCCATTCGCAAAACGGAGAGCGTCAGCCTGACAAGGGTAGAAGCACTCTTCGAAATGAGAATGATTACCCTCCTGCCGCTCTAATTTCATCAACTACCTCTTGCACCGCTTCGAGCTTTAGATCACTGAGTACTACTTTCGCTCTGTGACGATCATCAATTCGTGAGGAGGGGCATCAGGGGACAGGCGGTAAGAGAGTGCTTGAACAAACCCAAATTTTGCGACCTTTTTCGAATAATTCGCGCCGAAACCTATACCAGCTGCTCCTGTAATGACTACTACCTTTCCCTTGAGTGTATGAGCTGATTCCAGAGCTTGATCGAGCGATACTTGAGCAGTAGGAGTCGAAAACGTTTGTGAACGGAGAAGGTTACTTTGTGCTTGGAGGTGATCGAGGATCGCTTGTTGCTCAGGTGAGGTCTTCTCCGAGTTGGTAGGCATGTTGACTGTGTGCTAGGAGGGAGAAGGAGAGGAGAGGGGAAGTTGCCGGGTTGAGTTGAGTGATTCGAAATTGAGGAGTAGCCGTTCCGACGAATGAACCGAATATGAGAGACTCGGTCAGGCAATCGCTTATTAGATGCTCCGCCGAAGCCTGAGTAGCAGTACTCTAGGAGAGAAATGGAGAACTGTGAAGAGCAAGAGATCAAGAGAGATGAGCGAATCTAAAGTCTCCCTCCTAACGCTTCACACGACTAGAAAAGCAGCACACTCAACGCTCACAAGATCAATCAATTAGGATCAGCAAGCTACAGAGTGGCCAAGAGTACGAACACGTTGAATTCCCCCTCTCTCCTCTTCTCCTCATCGCTGCGTCATGTCATCTTCAACTCCTCCTCTAGCATCATCCGCAGAGCTACCAGATACACTCAGACTCACTCTCAAGCTAGCGACTCATCCAGTACACCCCTCACCTTCAACTCACCACGTAGATTTACCCTCGACCTCTTCGATTCAACAACTCAAATCTCATCTCTTCAATCATTGGGATGGCAAACCAAAAGTGGAAGGAATCACTGTCATCAAAGGTGGAAGAGTTTGTAGAGATCCGGAACTACTCAAAAATGTATTCTCAGACGAGTTGAACGTGAGTTTTCTTTTCGTTTATCGCCTTTCTCGCTCAATGTAGCTGACACTATTCCGCCTTAGGCCACGCCACCGTCAGAACTCGCTCTACATGTAGTCGTGAGAGCTAGTGCATGGTCCTCCCCTTTCCTCGAATCGCCTCCACCTCCTCCCGAATCGAACTCTACTTCTCTCCCTTCAATCCAGACAATTCCTCCATCTCCGATTCCTTCTCCCGAAGACAACAATCAACCTCTCCCACCGACCACTTCCAGACCCGGTTACTCTCCAACGTACATTTCCGGACTTCCTTCCTCCACGAATCCCCTCGCCTCCCCTCCTCTCGATTCCCCAGCCGATCCAGCACCTCACTCTACAGCTATCTCAGGAACAACGAATCCTTATTTGGTCTACCTCGGTCACTTGCAGAAATTGATCCCGATTCAACGATCTCTCCTTTTGCTCAACTTGCAAAAAGCTCATCATTACTACCAATACCAGAAGCAACTACGTACACTGGCTCTACAGAATCAAGAGGAGGAGAAGGAGGAAGAGGGTAAGGGGGAGATTGAGGAGTTGAGAGAAGTAGAGGATTTGTTGAAGGAGTGTGGGTTGTGGAAGAGGGTTGTTGAGCATGTCGAGGAAGTCGAGGCGGAGTATATCGCGAAAGAATTCGAGGAGGAAGAGAAGAAGGATGAGTTCAAGGTGGTTCAAGTCAAGTACGTCAAGCTCTTTTCTCGCTCCGAACTCAAGTTCTTTGCTGATCGGTCTTCTTTCGAATACAGCGGTCTCCCTTACCTCCTCCACACACCTCCCGCTCTACTCACGAGTCCCTCTCGTCCATCACTTCCCAAAGTCAAATCCCTCGCTCGAGCCAATTCGATTCTCAAAATTCTCACGACGATGTTACAACTCTTGATCACTTTCCAACCAAGTTCTCCCGCAATCGCTCATGGTCGAGCACTCCTTCGACCATCATCCTCGAACCCGCTTGGAGGAGGTATCTCGCCCGAATTAGCTTTAAACGCAGGTGGACGACCAGGTCATTTCCACGCTGCTGGACCAGGAGGAGGAGGAGGACCAGTCCGACGACGAGCAACGATCTCTATCACTCTTCACCTCGACTCGCTGCTCCAACTCATGTTGCCCTTATTCTTCCTCTCCCTCAAATTGGCATTCTTGCTATTCATCTTTGCGAGACACGCTTCACCTACGAAGAGAACCGCTCTGATCGTTATGGCCGTCGGTTGGGTACTGTGGGAAGGTGTAGCGATCAATAGGAGGAGGAGAATTGCTGCTGCGAACGCGGGAGGAGGGGGAGGGGGAGCTGCTGCTGGAGTTGCTAATGGAGCTGGAGGGAATCGAGATCGGGACAGAGAACGAGATAGGGATAGGGATAGAGAGAGGAGGAGAATGGCGAGGTATTTGGCCGATCAAGAACGAGCGAATCAACAGGCAGTCGATCAAGCTGCTAATCCTGTTCGTCAAGCCGGTGCTCCACAAGATCAAGCAGCTGTCCCTGCTCCTCCCGCTGCAGGCGCTCAGCCCCCTCGTCTTCGAAGAGCTACCCCTCGACCTCCCTCCGCCGGTAATCGCGGAGCCAACACACCTACTCGGCGAGAACCTCATTCAGTTCTCTCTCCCAAATACTGGATCAACTCTCTCGCAGCAGTCGGACTCGTCGCCGAAGCACGAGAACTCGGTTTGTCCCCTCGTTACATCGCTGGACGACCGATCGCCCCTGTCGGACCTCAACGAACGAACCTAACTCGTTGGGAGAGGAAACAAGTCGAACTGAGGAAACTCGCGAGAATGGTTGGGACTGGATTCGTATTGTTCTTTGCGACGTTGGTACCGGAGATCGAGAGGAAGAGGAAGAAGGCGTTGGAGAAGAGGGAGAGATTGTTGGCGGAGAAGAAGGTTAGATGGGAGAAAGAGAGGGCGGATAGGGAGGAGAGGCACAGACTTGCGGAACAGACTACGAGGAATAGTGGGGCTGGTGAACCGGTGGCTTCTGGGTCGGGAAGCGAGACGAGGAAGAGGATTATGGGGAGAGGAGGGAGGAATGCTGTCAGTGATCAGGAATTGTTCAAGGATGGAGGAAGCGAAGCTTCAGGAATAGATGTACCTCCACCTATCCCTTCGACGTCGACCTCGTCTCAACCCGCTGCAACCACATCTCAAGCTGTTCCCTTGACCTCAACTTCCAATGCTGCCCTACCCGATTCGACAAATTCTCCTCCCCAGCAAGATACGACTATCAATCCTGCGACTCCTGCTCTACCTGAATCAACCGCTCTCGATTCCGACACCGAGAACGATCTCGACGAAGGAGATGGAGATATCGCAGCTAGTGCCTCAGTTTCAGACAACAGCGATGACGAGGACGCAGCGGGAGCTCGTCGACCAGGACAAGATGCTAGAGGCAATGGAGAAGGAGGAGGAGCTGGAGAGGGAGAAGGTGAAGCAGCTGTCGTCGCTATCTTTTGAGTAGGCTCAACCCAGGTTCCCTCGAGTAATGTCACCCTCTTCTTTCGACCTTCCTCTTTTATGTCGTTTGTCCCAATCGGTCGTTGAACCTCCTGTTCACGATTTTGGTCAAAGTGGGCGCGGCTCGGAAGTTCCACGGATCTCACGGTTCTCTTTCCCAAACCCGTTCGTCTCTTCTTTTTCTCTTACTCTCTCTTCCCTTTGCGAGTTCAGCCTTGTAGCAACACCGACAAGATGTCCTCAAGACGCTCTACTCCTGCCACACCGCCCGCGACATCTTCACCATACGTCGATTCCGCTTCAGAAGCCAGCGATTATGGTCAACCTCAACCGAAGACAGTTCCTCAAAGTACTGCGAAGAAATCTCCGAGCGTATTCAAGAGTCAATCACAGAGAGGTAGTGGAAGCGCTCAGCCATCGGAACCTCTCGTGAAAGCGTCGAGGAAACAGAAACCAGACCCCGTTCGTACCTTTCCCCTTTCTCGTCGAGCCATGAATGAGGCTGACACGTCGCAGAATCGACAGACTCGAGGAGCCTATGCACCTGTCCCGTTGCCTGGATCGAGTCAAGTACCTCGTTCTTCGTCGGAATTTTCGGATGATCCCGAAATGCAGTTCCCTTCTCGACAGCAACAACAGTCGGGTATGCAGGGCGAATCTGAGAGTGAGGTCGACCAAGAGGAGGAGAAGGAATCTAGGCCAGCTCAGACAAAGGGAGAGAAACGAAAGAGATTGCTCTGGACCCTCATCGCGGGAGGAGCCGTCGTAGTTGTCATCATTGTGAGCAGTCTCTCAATCACACTGTACAGAACTGACGATGACTGACAAGCCGTGTCGGAGTAGATCATCATCGTTTTGATTCTGGTACTCGTGAGTTTAATTTGCGAGGAAAGGTCTTGAGCTTTCCGCTGACACTTGTGCTGAGCGTTGTAGCATTCTCCCGAGAGCGACGCTGAGAAAGCCGCAACCCACACGCTCAACTCGACCTCCGAGACCGAGCATGAAACCAACTCGACTTCATCCCTTTCTCACAATTCGACTTCCTCCGCCCCGATGGTTTCGCAGGGAGCAAACTCAACTTCGAGCGTAATCGACGACCTCATTCTCGGGAGTACTTCAGCCACGTCAACGAACGCTACGAGTCTTCCGACGGTCACAAGCGGTGTCGAGGAAATGGAGACTCTTTCGGATGCTCACGGACCTTCGACTAGTCTCTCCGAAAGTCTCGTAAGCCCAGGGATACCCTTCGATCTACCAGATATCGCGACTTATCTGACCCTCGAACTGTCCTAGCCCGCTGCAACTCCGACTCAATCAGGACTTTACGACATGGAGCACTCAACTGAAATCGGATCTCTCGGTGCTGAACCAACTCCTTCAGCTACTTCAGTCGTTGACGCTTCGACACACGAGTCATCTGTACGTTCATGTTACGAGATCGTTCATCGAGACGTAATCTGACCAAAGACTGATTCCGTTTCGCAGGCATCCTTGGACTCTGCTTCCTTCGAACCCCTCGATACTCTCAGCAACCCTGCAGTTCCGACTCTGTCCCTAAACCTACCATCGTCTACGGCTCAGTCAGCTACCGAGTTCGAGCCGTCGTCAACCGATGTCTCGCAAATCGACAATGCTCAACACGATGATCAAGAGGTTCCTTCTCAACCCTCCGAAGCCGACCACAAAGACGAGCAAGACATGGGATCCAACGCGAGCGAAATGCCTAACGGCTGGCTCTCCGTCGCGCCAGTCAGCTCGATCTCTTATGGCAACATCGTCCATCCTTCGAAAGCGATCGAAGAGACGCCATCTCCTGCTTCTCGTACCGCTTCAGCTTGGTGGCCTCTCGTAACCGATAACGCTGATCGACCCGAGGGAGCTATCGAGCCAACTCGAGAAGGGAACACTACGAAGTGGAATGGGAAAGGTGAGACTACCGTCGTTCTTTTTTCGCTTTCCTTGCCGCTGACATTCCTGCTCTTGATGTGATAGCAACTTGGTTCGATCCGAGTCAGTCAACCACTCTCTCGTCCTCTCAAAGTGCGCA
>Ga0308169_10004253_pt1 | contig 13459 bp, 15 predicted proteins | sample PhyBR1_2_FD_202139 | JGI IMG/M metagenome (GOLD analysis project Ga0308169, IMG submission 202139) | Phyllosphere microbial communities from UC Gill Tract Community Farm, Albany, California, United States - DLSLSB.R1 | ecosystem: Host-associated > Plants > Phyllosphere > Unclassified | place...
ATCATGACGGTCCGCATCCAGACCCGCGAGGAAGTCGAGGCGGCTGAAGCCGCGATGCAGGCCGCCGCCGCGCACCTGGAAAACGTCAACTACCAGCACGCCGACTTCGACCCGACGGCGGCACCGGAAGAACTGATGGCGCCGCTTGCCGCGACCCCGGGTACCACCGCGATGGCGGACGATCCGGCCACCACCTACATGGGCATGAAGGTCGGCCGCAACGATCCGTGCCCTTGCGGCAGCGGCAAGAAGTTCAAGGCTTGCCACGGGAAGCTGGCGTAATCCGGTTCACCGCACCAAGCAAAAGGCGCCTCGCGTGAGGCGCCTTTTTTTTTATGCCTTCGGTCCCGCCATCGCCTTGCGCAGCCAGGCAATCGTGTCGTCGCCGATCCCTGGCCCCATGCGCAGCAGCGGGTCAGTGGCGGTCGCCTGGCGGAAGGCGGCGACCGTGTCCGGATCGGCGCCGACCATATCGTGGAACAGCGCCATCCAGCGGCGCGCGAGTGCGGCCGCTTCAGGGCCGTGCGCCTCGGGGTCGGCCTGCATGCCGGCATGCACGTCGCTGATCAGGATGCCCCACTCGTGCCCGCGCGCCGCGTGATGCGCACGCATGCGCGCGACGACCTCGGGCGGCAGGTATTTCGCCCAGGTGTCGAACTTGAGTTCACCCACGGCCGCGAACACATAGCCCATCAGCGGCGCCGGCATCCCGACCTTGTCGTGCTCCTGTTTGGCCATGGCGTTGAGCTTCGCGGCCAGCCGCGCATCGCCGCCGGTGTCGCGCTCGAAGGTCTGCAGCCAGCGCAGCGCGAAGGCTTTCGCAAGGTCCGAATCCGGCGCTACCTGCGAGCGCATCAGTCCCTCGGCCTGTTCGACCAGCGCCTGCCAGTCGGCCCTGGCCGCGTCGTCGCTGTACATCCGCAGCCGTTCGAGTTCGTCCTGGGTGAAGTATTTTTCGTAGGTATTCATGTGTTCCATCATCTGCTCCAGTGTGGTGAGCCATGTGGACAGGTCCGGCGCGCCGCCCCCGGCGAGTTCGCCGCGCAGGCGCAGCAGCTGGTTGCGCATGCGATCAAGCTCGCGCAGCTGGCGCTCGAGGCTTGCCAGCTGGCGGTCGACCACGGCCAAGGGACTGCCGTCCGGACTGTCCAGGCAAAGGCCGATGTCGGACAGGCTCATGCCGAATGCGCGCAGGGCCTGGATTCGCTGCAGGCGCGCCACGTCATCGCGGTGATAGAGCCGGTAGCCGGCATCGGAACGCGCGGAAGGGCAGAGCAGCCCGATCTCGTCGTAGTGGTGCAGCGTGCGCACGGTCAGCTTGGTGAGCGCGGCGAGTTCTCCCACTTTCAACATTCAGGCAGCTCCTTTCTTCAGCGTGAGGCCAGCTTCAGGCCTCACCCCACGTGAGGGTCAAGCGGCAGGACGCAGCGGATGGCGGAAGCGCTTTTCCTCGTGCCACAGGGTGACGAACAAGGTCATCGCGACCGGGCCGACGAACAGGCCGATCAGGCCGAGCGTTTCGACCCCGCCCAGGATGCCGACCAGCACCGCGATGAACGGCAGCTTGGTGGCGTTGCCGATGATGGTCGGGCGCACGAAATGGTCGGCCACGAACAGCACGACCATGCCCCACACGGCGATCGCTGCGGCGGCCACGGTCGCGCCCTGGACCAGTAGCAGGACCGCGACCGCGCCGAAGACCAGCGGCGCGCCGAACGGGATGATGGCCAGCACGCAGGTGGCGGCCGCCCACAGCACGGCCGAGGGCACGCCGGCGAACTGGTAGCCGATGCCGAGCAGGACGCCTTCGGCCAGGCCGACCAGCACCAGGCCGTTGACGGTGGCGCGCACCGCGACCGGGACCTTGAGCGAGTACAGGTTCCAGCGCTCGTTGCCGATCAGGTGGGCGCCGAGCGCATTGGTCTGGCGCTGCAGGGCGGCGCCGTCCTTGTAGAAGAAGAACAGGCAGAGGAAGGCGAAGATCACATCGATCACTCGGTGCATCAGGCCGCTGCCGACGCGCTTGAGCACCTCGCTGGCGTTCTGCATGTGGCCCACCGAGCCGCTCTGCAGCAGGTGCGCCAGGCCGTGCGGCTGGCCGAGCGTGGCCAGCCACCAGTTGTAGACGGCGTCGCCCACCATCGGGATGCGGTGCAGCCAGTCGGGCGCCGCCAGGCCTTCGGTATTCGTGGTGGCGACCATCTGGGCCAGCGCCGGCGCCTGGCGCGCAGCCTGGGCCACGCCCAGCGCCAGCGGCGTGATGAAGACGATCGCGGCGATCAGGGTGACGACGGCCGCTGCCGGGATCTCGCGGTCGCCGAAGACGCGCAGCGCGCGGCGGTACAGCGGCCAGGTGGCGATGCACAGGATCGCCGCCCACAGCAGCGGCAGCAGGAAGCGCTGGGTCACGAACAGGGCGAACAGGATGATCGCCAGCGAGAAGCAGGCGCTCAGCAGGTCGCGTTGGGATTCAGTCATTAGGGGCTCCGGTTATCCAGGCATCTTATCAAAAGGACCGCATCGATCAGGGCCGCACGGTGCCGGGCTCGCGCTGGATGGTCCACACCATCGGCAGCTCGATCGGCTGGCCGCCCTTGAGCGCCGGAACGTAGGCGCACTGCGCCAGCGCCGCCAGCGCCGCCTGGTCCCAGGCCGGGAAGCGGCTCGGGCTGGCGACCGCCGGGTCGAGCACCTTGCCGTCAAGCGCGATACGGTAGGTCATGACCAGGCGCAGCGGCCGGTCCTGGCTGACCACCTCGTCCGGGTAGTCGGGCAGGCGGCAGCTGGCGTCGATGCGCCGCGCGCGCAGCGCGTCGGGTGGGAACGGCGCGGCCGGCAGGTCCCTGCTGGCGCCGGCCGTCACGGTCTGCGAGGCGGACGGCGGCACGGGCACGGCCTGCGGCCCGAGCTGGACCGGCTTGCCGTTGGCGCGGAGCATGCCGTCGCGCCATTCGACGGTCGAGACCAGCGCATCGTTCTCGACGCGCGCGAAGCCGCCGCCCACCAGCCTGCCGACGATGACGTCGGTGATGGTCTGGGCGGCCGCCGGATTGGCTTGCTGGTTGGCCGACTGTGTCGCGGCCACGGCGCCGGCGACGTCGCGCACGATCGCGAGCGGCACCTTGATCTCGAACCTGGCGACGATGCGTTTGGCCAGCGCCTCGACGTCGTCCAGGCCGGATGTGCTTGCGCCGGCAAAGGCGATGCGGCCATGCACGGTGGCGCGATTGCCGTGGTAGCGCGCGCTGAAGTCGTCGATCTCGATCACGGTGCCGCGCGCCTGGGCCGAGCGGGCGAAACTGCGCAGCAGCGGTTTCATGGCCTCGAGCTGCTGCTCGGACGTGGGCGGCGTCGCCTGCGCGGCGGCCTGTTCGTGGCGGCGGTCGCTGGCGGCCTTGAACTCGGCCAGCACCTGCTTGTCGACGTTCAGCATGCGCATGCCGAAGTGGATGTCCTCGACCCGCTCGCCGGCCGCGCCGATCGCCCCGATGCGGCCGTCGTAGGCCAGGTCGGCCGTCTTCGGGTGCTCGACCGCGCGCGCCTCGACGCGCAGGTCGTCGATGGTCAGCGGCGTGCCGGTCTTCGGCTCGGCGCGCACGCTCGCGATGTGCAGTTGCGTGCTGCCGTACCACAGGCCGCCGGCGCCGCGCTTCTGGTGGCTGGACAAGCTCGTGCCCTGGACCGCCAGGTGCGTATTCGCGGTCTCGGCGTCGACACGCGGCCAGGCGCCGCTGCTGTCGAGCAGCGTGCCGCTCTTGTCGAGCGCGAGGTCGACGCTGGCCGCGTCCCAGTCGATGCTGAGGCCGGGCGTGGACACATCATGCAGCGGCAGCAGGGTGGCGCGCCAGGCCAGCCGGCCCGCCTTGTCCGGCTGGCGTTCGAACAGGAACAGGCGCGAGGTGCCGAAGGCGGCGCGCAGCTTGTCCGCGGTCGCGGGGGTGGGCTGGAAGGCTTCCAGGCGCTCGAATCGCGCGCGCGGCGGCAGCTTGGGATCGTCGCCCTGCATCAGCTCGCGCCCCAGGGACGTCAATGCGTCGACCGGCGGCGGCACGGTCCCGTTGACCTTGACGAGTTCAGCCCGTGCGGAAGGCAGGGCCAGCCCCAGCGACGCTGCCAGGGCGAGAGTGCGGAGCATGGTGTTCACGGGCTGGATTTCGTAGTGGTAATGTTGCTAATTATTAAGCAACACGCTTAGAAAGTCATTAAGCATTTGGCGCGCAAATGCAGTCAAACGATAGGGGCCTGTGCCTCCGACATCGATAACGAGACTGGGGGATGAACATGAGATATCGGATATCGGGCCTGGCCCGGCTCTTCTGCGGCATGATGGCCATCGTTCTCGCGGCGGGCGCAGCAAGCGCTGGGTCGTTGCCAAGGCTTGTGGACGGATATCGTATCGGGGTCTACGCGCATGTGGACCAGCCGACCAAGCTGTCGTTTTCCCATGACGGCTCGCTGTACGTGGGACGCGATGCCGGCAACCGGATCCACAAGATCGGTCCAGGCGGGCATCCAGTGGTCGAATTCGGACCCGAGCAACTCGACCCCGACGCCGTCCTGGCGGATGACGACGGACGGATCAGCGGCCACCGGTACGCCGTGCTCGTCGGTGGCGGCACCATCCTCGCAGCGATCTACAGGAACCAGCAGTCGGCCGTTATCTTCGACAATGTCGGGTTTTCCGACGTCGATGACATGAAATTCGACCGTAACGGACGGCTTGTCTTCGCGGATGACGCTCCCCTGGTGTGGGCCAGCACGGGTGGTCCTCCGACCGTACTGTTTTCGACCCCAAGCCGGGCGTCCAGTCTTGCCATCGACGATGACAACCGCATCTTCATTGCCTTGAATGACGGCACGATCCGGATCTACGATCAGAACGGCCAACCCGCCGGCATTTTCGCGTCCGGTCTCGATACCCATCTCAATCTCTACATTGCCCTGGGCGAAGGCAGGGGCGGATTCGGCCGATTCCTGTATGCCTTGAGCGGCAGCACGCTGTGGCGCTTCACGCCGAATGGAAGGGCGACGGTGATCGGTACCGGGTTCAGCGTCGGCCCGTCGACCGGAACCGGACTGGTGTTCGGTCCCGATCATGCGCTGTACGTGTCCGACTTTCCGGGCAACCGGATATTGCGCATCTCGCGTGGCAATGGGGACTGAGCGGGGCACTGAGCGGCGCGCTGGCGCTGCGTCCACGCGGCTGGCGGTACAATAATGGATTCGTTAATCTTTCCATTAGGAACGCCATGGCCGTCAATTCTCCGCTGCCCGTCGCCAGCGAACTGAAACCCGTCAACGGTATCGAACTCGGTTACGCCGAAGCCGGCATCAAGAAGCCGAACCGCAAGGATGTGCTGGTGATGAAGCTCGCCGAAGGGGCGACCGTCGCCGGCGTGTTCACGAAAAACCGCTTCTGCGCGGCCCCGGTCCAGGTGAGCAAGGCCAATCTGGCGGCCGCAGCTGCTGGACCTTCTGCAGGCGGCAAGCCGATCCGCGCTTTGGTGATCAACACCGGCAATGCCAACGCCGGCACCGGCGAGCCTGGCCTTGCCAACGCGCGCGCTACCTGCGATGAAGTGGCGCGCCTGCTCGGCGTCGAGGCCCAGCAAGTGCTGCCGTTCTCCACCGGCGTGATCCTGGAGCCGCTGCCGGTCGAGAAAATCAAGGCCGGCCTGCCGGCCGCGATCGCGAACCTGAAGGCGGATAACTGGTTCAACGCGGCCGAAGCCATCATGACCACCGACACCCAGCCGAAGGCGGCGTCGCTCACCACGCACATCGGCGGCCACGCGGTGACAATGACCGGCATCAGCAAGGGCGCCGGCATGATCAAGCCGAACATGGCGACCATGCTCGGCTACCTGGCCATCGACGCCAAGGTCGCCCAGCCGGTGCTGGACGAACTGGTGAAGTACGCGGCCGACCGCTCGTTCAACTCGATCACCATCGACGGCGACACTTCGACCAACGACTCCTTCATGCTGATTGCGACCGGCGCGGGCGGCCTCAGCGTCGACAGCACCAGCGGCGACGATTACCTGGCCCTGCGCGAGGCCGTCACCGGCATCGCGCGCCACCTGGCCCAGCAGATCATCCGCGACGGCGAAGGCGCGACCAAGTTCATCACCATCAGCGTCGAGCAGGGCCGCGACATCGAGGAATGCCGCAAGATCGCTTACTCGATCGCCCACTCGCCGCTGGTCAAGACCGCCTTCTTTGCTTCCGACCCGAACCTGGGCCGCATCCTGGCGGCGATCGGCTACGCGGGCGTCGACGACCTCGACACCACGAAACTCGACCTGTACCTGGACGACGTGCTGGTCGCGAAAGCGGGCGGACGCAATCCGGATTACAAGGAAGAGGATGGCCAGCGCGTGATGAAACAGGCTGAGATCCTGGTGCGCGTGCTACTTTCCCGCGGCGAGGCCGACGCGACGGTGTGGACCTGCGACCTGTCGCACGACTACGTCTCGATCAACGCCGACTATCGCTCGTAAAAGGCCGCCGGATGAATCAGTTGGATCAGTTCCTGCATCGCGCCGAGGCTTTGCTGGCGCGGGTCGAGGCGCTGCTGCCCCCGGCCGCGCCGCGCGAGCCGGACTTCAAGCGCAGCTTCGCCTTCCGCTGGCGCCGCCGTTCCGGGCCCGGCGGCGGATGCTATCTGCAGCCGGTGGCGCACGCCGCCAGCATCCGCCTGGAGGATTTGCAGCACATCGGCCGCCAGAAGAGCGAGATCGAGCAGAACACGCGCCAGTTCGTCGAGCAGCGCCCGGCCAACAACGTGCTGCTGACCGGCGCGCGCGGCACCGGCAAGTCTTCGCTGATCAAGGCTTGCCTGAACGGGTTCGCGCACCAGGGCCTGCGCCTGATCGAGGTCGACAAGGCGGACCTGGCCGACCTGCCCGACATCGTCGACCTGGTGGCAGGCCGTCCCGAACGCTTCGTGATCTTCTGCGACGACCTGAGTTTCGAAGAGGGCGAGGCCGGCTACAAGGCGCTGAAGGTGGCGCTCGATGGCAGCATCGCCGCGCAGTCGGACAATGTGCTGATCTACGCGACCTCGAACCGGCGCCACCTGATGCCGGAAAAGATGTCGGACAATCTCGGCGCCACCCACAGCGACGACGGCGAGCTGCATCCGGGCGAGGCGATCGAGGAAAAGATCTCCTTGTCCGAGCGTTTTGGTTTGTGGCTGTCCTTCTATCCGTTCCGCCAGGACGACTACCTGGACATCGTCGGCCACTGGCTGGCCAGCTTCGGCTGTTCTCCGGCGCAGATCGACGCCGCGCGCGCCGACGCGCTGCGCTGGGCGCTGGGCCGCGGCTCGCGTTCGGGCCGTGTGGCCTGGCAGTTCGCCAAGGATTATGCGGGCAAACTGCCGCAGCCGCCTTCGCAGGGGCAGGTCGATGCTTGATGAGGTAACAAAGCCGATCGACGTCGCCGTCGGCATCCTGATGCGCCCGAACGGCGACGTGCTGCTCGGCCAGCGGCCCGAGGGCAAGCCCTACGCCGGCTACTGGGAATTCCCGGGCGGGAAGGTCGAGCCGGGCGAGGACATCTTCCACGCGCTGCAGCGCGAGTTCGTCGAGGAATTAGGGATCAAGGTGCTCAGCGCCGAGCCCTGGTGCTGCGTCGAGCACGTCTACGAGCACGCGCACGTGCGCCTGTACTTCTACATCAGCCGCGAATGGGAAGGCGAGCCGCAAAGCCTGGAGGGCCAGGCCTTCGCGTGGCAGGGGGCGTATGCGGTCAGTCCGCTGCTGCCGGCGACGATACCGTTGCTGGAGTGGCTGGATCGGGTCAGGTATGCAGGATCCGCCCACCCGCAAACGCCCAGTTCTCCCACGCCGTCTCCTTGAACACCACCATCACGTTTTCAGGATCCAGCCCGGCCGCGCGCAGGCGGTCCATCAGGCCCTCCAGCAGTTTCTTCTTGACCTTGACGCTGCGCCCGACCGACCACAGGATCTCGATCAGTACGAAGTCCGCGGTGCGCGCGCCTGCGACGTCCGGGTAGCCCGGGTCGAAGCGGAAATCCTCGGCGTCGAGTTCGAGCACGCGCTGGAATTTGTCGGTGTCGGGGACGCCGGTCGCGGCCAGGCTGGCGTGTACGGCGTCGAGCACCGTGGCCTTGAAATCGGCGCTTTTCGGCTTGCGGACGGTGAGCGTTACGAGTGGCATATCACACCTTTCGGTTGAAGCTTACTCTTTGGAGATCGAATCCTCGTCCGCGTCGCTCGGCGGCGCGCCGGGAATCGTGTACTTCTCTTCGGCCCAGGCGCCCAGGTCGATTTGCTTGCAGCGTTCGGAGCAGAAGGGGCGGTATTTGTTCTTGTCCGTCCATTCGACCTTCTTGCCGCAGGTGGGGCAGGCTACAACGGTCATGACATCAAATCTTAAAAATCGGGTTTAGAAATTGCAGAGCGTGAGCTCGAAGGGCACGTCTTCTTCCAGCGGCTTGGGTTTCAGATCCCCGCCCTGCGTTGTGAAGCGCACCCACAGCATGTACTTGTTGGCCGAGATCTCGGGGATCGCGCCCAGGCTGTCGTCCAGCGACAGGCGCAGCATCTGGTAGACCTTGCCTTGCAACATCTGCTGGTAGCTGCCGGCCACGGCGATCATCTTGACCGGGCCGCCGGAGTTGCGTAGCAGGCGCAGCACCAGGGACAAGGCGTCGAACAGCGGGGCCAGCGGGGCGAACCAGGCGACGATGTCGGCATGGCGCTGTTCGGCGGAGCGCTGTTGCCATGCATAGTATGAGGGTAAATCGAATTCGCAGGCGCCGCCCGGGATGATGGTGCGGCCGCGGATGCTCATCAGCCATTCGTTGTCGCGCACGTTCTGGCCAGTCTTGCCCTGGGCGCCCACCAGCGCAGCGCTGACGATGTCGAGTTCGGCCAGCACGGCGTCGAGCATTTCGGGGGCGACGTTGGGATTGCTGCGGTAGCTCAGCAGGCTTTGCTTCTGGCGCTCCAGTTCCTGCAGCAGGTCGGACTTGAGGTCGGCGCGGCCTGCCACTTCCAGCATGTCGAAGATCGTCGCGAGGGCGACATGGTGCTGCAGAGGATGGTCCTGATTGACAAAGAACTTGAACTTCTCGTACAAGTCTTCCAGCCGCAACAACGTGCGAATCCGCTCGTTGAATGGGTATTCGTAGACGATCAAAGTGGCATTCCTCTCGACTTGGGCTGGCGAGCAACCCCATGATTCTGAACCATGCGGGGCAAAATTACAAACGCTGGCTTGGCTGGCTTGCCAATCTTGCTGCTTCGTCAAGATAAAACGCGTGCAGTCGTTCCACCTGTGGCAACAATGCGTCGAGACCGTCGTCGTTCAGGATCACGTCGTCCGCCGCTTCGAGGCGCCGGGCGCGCGTGACCTGGGCCGCCATGATGGCGCGCACCTGGGCTTCCGTCATATTGTTGCGCGCCATGACGCGCGCCACCTGCATGTCTTCGGGGCAGTCGATCGCGAGCACGCGCGCGACGCGCTCGCGCCAGGTGCCGGATTCGATCAGCAGGGGGACGACGAAGATCACATATGGGCCGGTGGCGAGCAGGGCCGCGCTGGCGGTCGCTTCGCGGATGCGCGGATGCAGGATGGCTTCCAGGCGCGCGCGCGCGCCTGGCTCGGCGAACACCAGGGCGCGCATGCGGGCGCGATCGAGCGCGCCGTCCTGGGTCGCGAAGCCGGGGCCGAAGGCCTCGATCAGCGCCGGCATGGCGGCGCCGCCCGCTGCGGTGAGGGAGTGGGCGATCTGGTCGGTGTCGATGACCGAGGCGCCGCGGGCGGCGAACAGGTCGGCGACGGTGGTCTTGCCGCAGCCGATGCCGCCCGTGAGGCCGATCGAGAAACGGGTTAGGCCTGCGCCTTGTGCCTGCATGTGTCTCCTTGGTCCAGCTGGCCGATGGCTCAGGGCTGCAGCAGCCCCTGCATGATGCGGGTGAGCGGTGTGCCGTACAGGAGTGCGATCATACCAGCCCCCGCCAGATAGGGACCGAAAGGAATGTGTTCGCCGCGCGCAATGCGGCGCGTGAGAAGCTGGAAGATGCCGACCACGGCCCCCACCAGCGCCGACAGGATGATGATGAGCGGCAGCATCTGCCAGCCGAACCAGGCGCCGAGCGCCGCCAGCAGCAGGAAGTCGCCATAGCCCATGCCTTCCTTCTTGGTCACCAGCTTGAACAGCCAGTACACGCCCCACAGGAACAGGTAGCCGGCCGCGGCGCCGATCACCGCGTCGCGCAAGGGGACGAAGCTGCCGTTCAGGTTGATCAGCAGGCCGATCCACAGCAGCGGGTAGTTGAGGTCGTCCGGCAGGGTCTTGGTGTCGTAGTCGATCAGCGTCAGCGTGATCAGGAGCCAGGTGAACAGCAAGACCGCCAGGCCCAGCAGGCCGCCACCGAAGGCCCAGATCACCACGCCGGACAGCAGGCCGGTCGCCAGCTCGACGGCCGGATAGCGCGCCGAGATCGGGGCCTTGCAGTCGCTGCATTTGCCACGCAGGAACAGCCAGCTGATCACGGGGATGTTTTCGAGCGCCGTGATCTGGTGGCCGCAGTGCGGGCAGCGCGAGCGCGGCGTCATCAGGTTGAAGCTGTCCTGGTGCGGCAGCTCCTTGCCGGCCTCGTGCGCGATGTAGTTGTCGAGTTCGCGCTGGGACATGATGGGCAGGCGGTGCACGACCACGTTCAGGAAGCTGCCGACCAGCAGGCCGAGGACGGAGGCGGCGATGGCGGCGGCAAGGGAGGCCGGGGCTGCGTAGAGGAGGGTGTCCAATGGCATAGTCTTGGTTGGAAAGACGGTTTCTGTAAATCAACCTATTGTAGGGGGATTTTGCCCGCTTGGGGCAAGCGGCGAGGTCTTCCGGCCACAGGCTGTGCGGCTGTCGGCGCACACCTCTTGCGCCGCCTATGGCGTCGTTTGGTTATATAGGTTATGATCGTAAGTGAGTAATCAAGCTCATCAACCGGGAGAAACTCATGAATGCGGCCCTTGAATACGAGGTAGCAGGTATCTCCACCCTGACAGGCGCCCCGCGCGAGGTCCGGGAACGGCTCGAAAAGTTTGATGCCAAACAGGTGGTCGTGCTGGCCCTCGACAACGCCAGCCCGCGCGAAACCGAGGCCATCTCGGAAACCATGGCCAACGTGGTCCACATCGTGCGCAGCATGGTCGAAAAGCAGAGCCGCGAGTCGCTCGAAAAAATCGTCGAGGCCCTGGTGCCGAAAGCGCCGCCCATGCCCAACGAACTGAAGGAAGCCACCATGCTGGCGCGGGCCCGTACCGCCGTGATCGAAAGCGGCGACTGGCTGACCGCGGCCCAGGTCGCCGGCATGGCCCAGTTCAGCAGCAGCAACCCCAGCGCCCAGCCCAACAAATGGAAGCGCGACGGGGCGATCTTTGCGATACGTCACAACGGTATCGACTATTTTCCCAGCTACGCCCTCGACCCGCATACCGGCTATCGTCCGCGCAAGGCCATGAACGAGATCATCAAGACCTTCGGCGCGGCCAAGGATGGCTGGGGCCTGTCTTACTGGTTCATGTCAGACAACAGCTTCCTCGGCGGCAAGCGCCCCAAAGACCTGCTCGCCACCGCGCCCGAGCGCGTGCTCGCGGCCGCGCGCGACGAGCTGGAAGGCAGCCTCCATGGCTGACACGTTGGCTGGCTGCGTGCTCCCGCCTTCGTTTCCACTGAATATGTCGCGCACCACCTGGCCGAGCGGCCTGGTGTTTCATCGTGTGCACTACGCCCTTTACGGTGCAACCGAATTCCACCCCGGCGTCACCGGCAACGCCCGCTTCAGCCCGATCCGCAACAAGGCTGGCGAGCCGATCCCGACCCTGTACGGCGGCGCCAGCTTCGAGTGCGCGGCCATGGAAACGGTGTTCCACGACGTCCCCTTCACGGCCGGCTTCAAGGCCATTGATAAGGCCAGGCTGAACGGCCAGCTGCACTCGCAGGCGCGCCCGGACGCCAAGCTGGTGCTGGCCGACCTCGGCAGCAAGGCCTTGCGCAAGCTCGGCATCCAGCGCAAGCAGCTGATCGACACCGAGAAGGACCAGTACCCGGTCACCCGGCTCTGGGCCGAAGCCATCCACGGGGCGTGCCCGGACGTGCAGGGCCTGTGCTGGACCTCGCGCCAGGACGACAGCGCTCGCGCGATGGTCTTGTTTGGCGACCGCCTCGCGCCCGGACTGCTGCGCCAGGCCGGCGCCTCGCGCAGCCTCACCAGCGATGCAGTCTGCTACAGCGAGCTGCTGGACCTGGCTGCGCACATCGGCGTGAACATCGTTCCGGGCAGGTCCTAAGAGCGCCTAAGCCTTGCCGGCACGCTTCTGCACCTCCGAGATCGTCCAGAAATAAATCGTCCGCTCATTCACGTCGATCATGCGCTCGGCCGGCCAGTCCGGCCCCATGTCGAAGGCGTGCGAGACCACGCGCGTGCCGACGTCGAGCTGCTGCCACAGCCGCGCCCGCAGCCTGAGGTTGACGGTCGGCAGCAGGTAGAGCGTGACGACCGTGGCCGGCGCGATGTCGGCTTCGTATAGATCGCCTTCGTGGATCGTCACGCGGGCCTCGACGCCTGCCTGCCTGGCGTTCTCCCTGGCCTCGGCGACGCGCAGCGGGTTGAGGTCGATGCCGGTGGCGCGCGCCCCCCGCCTGGCCGCGCCGACCACGATGCGGCCATCGCCGCAGCCGAGGTCGACCAGCATGTCGCTACGGCCGACCCCGGTCAGGTCGAGCATGGCGTCGATCACTTCCTGGGGCGTGGGCACGAAGGGCACGTCGAGGTGCGGACGTGGGATCGCGCTGCTGGCTTGGCTGGTATCCATGCTGAGTGAGACGGCGCTAGCCGGGTAAAGTTGCCCGGCGCGGGCCGGGCTGTGAGTCATATCAATCGTAGCGCGGGCGCAGGAAAGCGCAACTTAAAACTTCGCATCCTTGTCTAAACCATTTATGTGTCTAAAATTCGAATCTGGGTAAGAATCAACGCTGGTGTTGATAGGAGAAAATGGATGTCACACCATTACTCTGGTCCCAATATCGGATTTCCGCGCGGGGATGCGCGCCTTGACTTGACCGACCTGTATGCCTTCCCCAAACCTGGCGATTCCGCCAAGTCGATCTTCATCATGAATGTTCATCCGTCGGTTGGGCTCAAACCGCCGGGGCCTACGACGGACGAGCCGTTCGCAACCGAGGCCCGGTATGAGTTACTGATCGATACGGACGGCGACGTCATTGCCGATATTTGCTACGAGGTGCGCTTCAGGCCCTCCAAGGGCGGTGGACAGACCGCGACGCTGCGCCGCATCGAGGGGGCGCAGGCTCTCGACACGCGCGCGGGCGGAAACGTCCTCGCCGACGATGTGGTGGTCTCGATGGGGCGCGAGGGACAGGTGACGCAGGCTGGCGATCACCGGTTTTTCGTCGGTTGGCGCAGCGATC
>Ga0308169_10004254_pt1 | contig 13459 bp, 12 predicted proteins | sample PhyBR1_2_FD_202139 | JGI IMG/M metagenome (GOLD analysis project Ga0308169, IMG submission 202139) | Phyllosphere microbial communities from UC Gill Tract Community Farm, Albany, California, United States - DLSLSB.R1 | ecosystem: Host-associated > Plants > Phyllosphere > Unclassified | place...
TCTCCCTCGCCGACCTCCTCTCGACCGCGTCCACCTCATCCGCTCGCTCTCGATGTCCCAGCGCGCCATCACCCTCGGCAGCGGCACAGGCCTCGTTGCCCTCTCGCTCGCCGCCCTCGGTACCGCACCCTCGCGACCGAGTTGCCCGTCCTCGTCGCCTGCGTCCTCGGCACCAACTGCTCGTCCTCGGCCGCCTCGACTCTCCCCGGCATGCTCGTCGCCGCCTCTCTCTACTGGTTCCGCTCGGCCCTGTACTTCTCTCCTGTGCCTCTCGCCCCGCCCTTCGACCTCGTCACGACGGCCGACACGGTCCACGCCGCGGCGCTCTCGGCCCCGCTCCTGCGCACCCTCGCCCACCTCTCCCTCCTCGGCCGCCCTCCTTCGTCGCCCGCCGCCGCCTACCTCGCCCTCGAGCACCGCGATCGGCTCCTCGTTGACTCGTTCCTCGCCTCGGCCCGCGACGACCACGGCTTCAAGCTCGCCCAGGTCGACCACGCGCGCCTCGAGCGCCTCGTCGAGCGCACAGGGGCCGAGGGCGGCACTCGCGCGTGGCAGGATGAGGCCGACTGAGACGGCATCGAGGTGTGGAAGCTCAGGCTCGGGCGAGATGCGCTCACGCGAGCAAAGAAGGCGGCGAGGCAGGGCTTGAGCGCGGCGAGGGACGGCTCGAACGGCGCGTCGTATGATCCAGACGTGCAACTGAGCGTGCAGGAGCTGCAACAAGAGCCATGGCCTTGACCCGCCTCGGCTCGAGAGGTCCTTCGCTCTCGTCCGATTTCAGGCTCGCCAAAACACTCTCTGCACCGACGAGAGCGAGAACGAGAGCAGCACGAACGAGAACGACGGCGTTGCAGGATGCACGGCGAGGGGGTAAGGTAGGCAGAGAAACAGAGGGAACAGGGGAAAGTCGGACGAGGTGAGAAAGGACATGACGACGGCAAGGACGAGGGACTTTACAACAAAGGGGGAGGTGCGGCTGCGAGGCGATAAGCAGGGGACGACGAGGTAGGAAGAGCGAAAAAGGAGAGAGAGCGCGCGCAGCACGGCGGCACTACTGCGCCGCCCGCTTCGCCGCCCGCTCCTTGGCCTTCTCGGCGGCGACGAGACGCTGCACCTCGGTGACGACCTTGCCCATCGACGGCCGCAACGCCGGATCCTGCTCCCACATCTCGGTCATGAGGTCGATGATCTCGCTGCCCCACTGCCGGCGGAGCGGACCGGCGGGAGGGCGCAGCTGCTTGGCGCCGACGTCGTGGTAGATGGCCTGCGCGCGCTCGCGACGAGTCAATGGATGGCTCGCACGGGACGCAGCGAGACGAAGAAGAGGAAGCGAGGGACGCACATGCTCGTTCTGGCCTTCGAAAGGGTAGCGCTTGACGGGCTGGTGCCACTGGAGGATCTCCCAGAAGACGAGCCCGACCGAGTAGACGTCGACCTTCTCGTTGTACCGCGGGTGCGGGCTCCATAGCTCGGGCGCCTGCCAGTTGACGGTGCCGACGAGCGAGCGCATCATCGACTTGGTCGACGTCTTGATGCGCGCGAGGCCAAAGTCGGCAATCTTGGGCACGCCGTCGCCCGTGATGAGGACGTTGCTCGACTTGATGTCGCGGTGGATGATGGTCGGCTTGCGCTTGTGCAGGTACTCGATGCCGCGAGCGATGCCGAGCATGAGGTCGAGCATGGCCGAGATCGGCGGCGCCGGCACCTTGCGCAGGTAGTCGAACAGGTCGCCGTTGGCGCACAGCTCGGTGACGATCATGACCGGCACGGCCGACGGCTGCTTGGGGATCGAGACGCCGATGAACTTGACGATGTTGCGGTGCCGCAGGTCGCGCAGGAGGCCGAGCTCCTTGATGTCCATGTCGGTCAGGTGCCCGCGGATGTCGCAGATGGCGATGGTGCGGCCGTCGAGCATGCCCTTGAAGACGTCCTGCAGGAGAGTGAGAGAGGGTCAGCTGTGCTCGAGCGATGGGGCGGGGCAAGGCAGGGCGGCGAGAACGCACCTTGAAGCCGCCCGAGCCGACGAGCTCGAGCTTGGTGAGCTCCTCGGGCTGGATCTCCTTGTCGCGGAGCTGCAGGCTCTCGAGGTCGAGCGCGTTGACGTCCTCCTGCTGCTCGTTGTCCTTCGAGTGCTGCGGCGAGTGCGGCTTGTTCGGGCTCGCAAGGTGCTCTGGGCGCATGAGGAGGGGTGTGCCGGCGGCGGTGCGCGCCGAGGCGTGCTCGAGCCCGCGCAGAGCCTGCGTCTTGGTCTCGTTGCGGGCTGTCTGCGTCGAGAGGTTCGAGATGGTCGAGCTGGACGAAAGAGGGGAAGAAACCGGCGATGACATCTCGGTCGACTTGCTGTCGCGCTGCAGAGGGGCCCAGCGTCAGCTGCGGCCCGCGCGGAGAGAGAGCACGAGAAAGTGGACGCACCCATTGAAGGAGAGCGTCGACGAGCTGCGGCTTGGTGCGGTTCTCGTCGTCGAGCAGGTCGCGCTCCTTGCAGAGGCGGACGAGGTCGTCCTTCTTGTACCGCATGAGCGTTGTCGACGTAGCGTGTGCGAGGTCGGCATCATCGTCATCTGCAAGCAGTGAGAAGCGAGGGTGAGCGAGAAAACGAGTGAGCGAGGCGCACGGTCGAGCGAAAGGCGGACGCACCCTGCTCGTCCTCGTCGGCCTCGACGCGGAAAGTGGCGTCGCCGTCTTCCTCGTCTGACCCAGCGTCGTCCATCTGCTCGTCCTCGTCCGCCTCGGCCGCCTCGCGCAGCTTGACGAGCCGCCCGCCGCCGCTCTTCCTCGGCGAGCCCGCCTGGCGGAGGTGGCTCCTCGCCTCGACGCGCTCTTCCTCCTGGCCGTCCTGCTCGGCAGCGCGCTCCGTCTCGCCGCCGCTCTCCTCGTCGGCGTCTGACGGCGGCGTTGCGACGTGCTTGGCGGCGCGAGCCGAACGACGCCTGCCGTTCATTCCGCCGACCTTGTTGACCGTGCGGCCGGGCTCGACCGAGTGCGAAGGGCCGTTCGCGCCCGAGTCCGAGCCCGAGCCTGCGTCGGCATCGTCGAGCATCTGGTCGTCCTCGGCCTCGTCGCCGTCGGACGCCTCGTCGCCGACCTTGACGAGCTTGGCGACGGCGCGACGCTTTGCGGCGCGAAGAGGCCTCGGCGACCCGGAAGACGAGGCGACGGGCGGCACGCTGCGCTGAGGCTGCGGCGAGAGCGGCTGCGGCTGAGCGACATGGCCGTGGTGGCGCGTGCGGTGCGCGACCGGCGTCGCGCCCGTGCCGCCCTCGGCGTCTGGGTCGACGGCGAGTGCGAGCTCGCGAGCGCTCTTTGCGCGAGGCGAGCCCGAGCCCGCGGGGCCGGACGTACTCGAGCGCGTGCGCACGTTGCGCTTGAGGCCGGCGGGAGGTAGCGCTGGAGGCGGCATCTCGACCTGGCTCGCTCGACGGCGGGTCGAGGTGCCGGCCGCGGCACCCGACGCTGGGTCCGACTCGTCTATCTCGGTGCCGTCGCCCGAGCCCGAGCCGGACGAGGCGTCGCCGTCGCGCGAGTCGTCCGACGGGGGCGGCGACGGCTCTTGGCCTCGGACGCCGCTGCGGCGAAGCACGATACGACGACGAGGAGCCCGGCCGCGACGAACACCGGCCGCCTTGTCGGCCGGGCTGCCCTCGTGCGAGGTGCGCGGGTGCGGCGAGTCGGCGCCGTCGACGTCGCCGTTGTCGTCCTCGCCCGAGCCGGACAACTGCGGGTGAAAGCGCGCCTGGACGATGGCCTGGGCGAGCTCGGCCTTGGTGCGAGGGACGGCGTGCGAAGAGGACGTGGCGGGGTGGGCGAGGTGGTACAGGTCGACGAGCTCGCTCTTGAGGAGGGCCTCGAGGTGGTGCGCGTCCCACTCGTGCAGCTTCATGTCGACGTCTGCGGGCAGGGCTACCGTCAGTACGTGCGCAGATGAGGTGTTCGAGCCGGGGAAAGAGGGAGAGGCGACGCACCGTTGACCTCGGCCGCATCGGAACCGTCGGGCGACTCCTCATCGCCGCCCTCCTCGTCTGCTGCTTCTCCCGCATCGCTGATGTCCTCGAGCGTTGGCCGCCTCCTACGCAGCCGACTAGCACGCGCCTCGGCGCTGGCGCTGCGCCCGTCGCGCGGGGCGTCGTCCTCGCCGTCGAGCTGCTGCTCGTCCTCGCTGCCGCCCTCGGTCGTCGCCCAGCTCGCGCGGCGGCTGCGGCGGAGCGGGGCGTCGGGCGCGGCGCTGCCGCTGCTGCTCGTGCGTCGTGTGAGGCGACGACCATCGTGAGGCGGCGGCGGAGCGCTCGTGCGGCGTGTCGGCTCGGCCGGCTCGACCGGCAGCATGTCGGCGTCGTCGTCGCCTTGCGCGCGCTCCTTGCCCTTGTCGGCGCGCCCGACGACCTGCTGACGCTCGACCGAGTGGTTGACCGGAAGCGGGCTCAGGGGCTGCTGGGTGCGAGCGGCGCCTTGCGAGCGCGAGTGTTGAACGACGGACGACGGCGAGTCGGCCTTGCCCGAGCGGTGGGCAGTGCCGCGCGCGCGCGAGGGGCCTGCTGCTCCTGCTGCTGCTGCGGCGGCGTGCGAGTTGCGCCGAGTGCTGGCCGAGCGAGAGCTTGCCCCGCTCGCCGCCGCGGCCGCGCCGGACGGGGCGGACCTCCTCCCTCGGCGGCGCGAGCCCGGGACGCGCTGGTCCTGGTCGCGCTCGTACTCGACGAGGTCCTCGTAGTCCGAGTCGGTGCGCTCTGCGGCGTCGCGGTCGTCGCCGTCCGAGTCGAGGCGGTGGGCGAGCGACGACGAGCCCGTCTTGAGGCGCTTGCGGGCGCGCAGGATGGGCCGGCGGGCGGGGGAGGCGTAGACGGCGGTCGTGGTGCGTTTAGTCGGCATCTAGCGCAGGTCGCCGCGCATCGATCGGGTGCGTGAGGGGCGAGGACGAGTGGGCGGGCGGAGCGAGGTGTCGAGGAGGAAAGGCGAGGTCGCGAGGCGCGAGTCGAGCGCGGGCAGGGGCTGTGTGGGTGGGCTGGGCGTGTGCGTGCTCGGTGCGGGTGTACTCTGCCGTGCGAGCGAGCGGCTAACGAGCGGGCGAGAGGCTAGAGCGGCTCGCTCCTGTCTCCTCCTCCTCCTCGTCGTCGTCCTCCCGCAGCTGCCCCGGTCTCAGAGTTTCAGCGACCGGGTGCTGCTCTCGCGCGCCGAACGGTACACGTCTAACACGTCGAGATTTGCAACGAGAAAGGGGGAGCAGAGAGTGATACGAAGGCAAGACAGCGCACTAACACAAGGTGGGTGAGGACGAGGAGGCGAGCGACGAAGGGAGCGACGACGAGGAGACGAGACGACGACCACCCGCTCAGTTGCCGACGCTCGCGACGATGCCCTCGGCCGCGTTGAGCGCCTGCACCATCTTGACGCACTCCTTGCGGCGCTGCACGACGTTGTCCGACTCCTTGAGCATCTCGTCGATCAGGTCCGTCTTGTACAGCTCGGCGAGGAGCTCGCGCTGCATCGTGTCCTTGGCGTGGAAGACGAGGTTGAGCATGATGGCTGCGGGCGGAACGAGCGGGCAGAACGAGTCAGCCGTCGCTCGAGGGTGCCGGCCGACGAGAACGAGGAGGGGAGGGGGGACGCACCTTTGGGGACCATGTCGATGAGGGTGCGCTTCGACAGCGCAAAGTAGCTCGAGATGAGGAGCTTGATGACCTCGGTCTCCATGCTCTCGCGCTCCGACAGCGTGCCCGACGCGCGGAGCGCCTGCGGCGGCGCCTCCATGGCGGCCGCGCCCTTCTTCTGCGACAGCTGCTGGTTCTTGCGCCCGCCGGGCCAGAACGAGCCGAAGAAGCCCTCCTCGCGCTGCTTGAGGTCGACGTCGAGGTCCTTGCCGTTGTTGAGCGCGCCCGGGATGAGCTTGCCCGTCTTGGGGTCGACCGCGCCCGACTGGCCCGCCGCGCCCGGCTGCGGCTTGCCCGCCGCCATGCGGTCCGACACGATGGCCATGGCCTTGTGGCCCGAGATGAAGTCCGGGTGGCCCGTGTTGATGTAGGTCGACTCCATCGAGACGAGGTCCTGCACGAGCTTGTTGGTCGGCACCATGCGGTTGCGGAAGAAGGCCTGCACGGTCGCGTAGAACCGGTCGCGCAGGCCCGGGTACCGCTTAAACGTCGCGTTCTTGTTCAAGAGCTGGGCGAGTATCCGCATGAGCTCGTCGTAGACGAGCGACGCGCACTTGAGCGCCGGCTCCTCGATGCGCTTGATCTGCTGCTTGATGATGACCTCGAACGCCGTCGTGCCGACAAACAGGGCCGGCGACGAGCCCGACGAGTTGTACAGGATCGTGCGGATGTCGGCGTCCTTGACGTGGTCGAAGGGGTCGAGGCTCTTGACGCCGTTCGAGAAGAGCTCGTGGAAGACGAACGAGATGCGCGCGCCGCCCGACAGCTCGTTGAGCGCCAGGTCCGACGAGCTGCCGTCGATGGCAGTGCGGAAGTCGCCGCAGAACTCGGTGATGATGCCGAGGATCACGCTGCTGCCGTCGGTGCCGCCCTGCGGCCCGCCGAGCGACGCGAGCTCGGCCTCGTACTTGGCGAGGTTGGCCGAGATCTTGGCCTTGATGTCGGGGAGCGTCGCCTTGATGTGGTGCATGAGGATCGTGTTGAGCCGGCGCGTGAGGTACGGCGTGCCGCAGTACGACGCCTTGGAGCGGTAGCTCGGGTGGTTCTCGAAGAACTCGCGCTCGTGCTCGAGCGCGGCGGCGATCGGGCGCTTGTTGTCGATGTCGCGCTGACCGCGGTTGACGACGGGGACGTAGCCGAGGCGGAGCGGGATGATGCGCCCGGCGAGGATGTCGACGACGTCCGTGCCCGTGTCCATGAGGTCGACCTTGGTGAGGACGCCGATCGTGCGCAGGCCCTCGGGGTCGACCGCGCGCGCGAGCTGAAGGCCGTCCGAGTTGGCCAAGTCGGTGTTGGCGGCCGTGACGGCGAGGATGATCGAGTTGGGCTTCTGGATGAACTTGAGGAGCATGTTGCGGATCTGGACCTCGATGTCGCGGGGCTGGTCGCCGACGGGGACCTTGGTGAGGCCGGGCAGGTCGACGAGGGTGAGGGTGAGGACGTGCGGCGAGAAGATGCGCAGGCCGATCGGCAGCGGCGAGATGCCGGCGTTCTTGCCCGTCTTGAGGTCCGTGTCGGCGACGATCTCGTCGCGCACCTTGTTGAAGTCGAAGAACTTCTCGCCGGGGCGGTGGAGCTGCACGAGGGGGCCGAACGGCGGCGTCAGGAGTGCATCCGAGAAGGGCGGGACGGGGGAGGAGAGCTCGACGCACAAACTCGGCCCACTCGTCAGCGTTGCTCGCCTTGTCCGACGTCGGCTGCGTGCCCTCCTCCTTGACTGCGAGCGAGTGGGGAGGTAGGTCAGCGAGCCTGTCGAGAGCTCGAGGGAAAGGGAAGGAAGGAGAGACGCACCGTCGCCGTTTGCCTTGGGGGCCGCCGGCCGGTTGATGAGCTGGAGGACGAGAGGGCGGCGAGTGACGATGCCGGCTGCGGTTGACGAAGAGTCAGCTCAGGGTACGGCAGCGAGGCACGAGAGAGGGGACCGAGCACGCACTTCCTCGGGGCAAGAAGTCGCGGCCGACGATGTTCTGCAGGCGACATGACCTGGTCAGCAGGGCTCGAGTGAGCATGCGAGTGGGAGTGAAGTGGATGAGCTCACCTCGAGGACCGACGACTTGCCGCTGCGCGCGAGGGAGAACGAGAAGCGGGAGGGGTCAGCGACGTGCTCACGGGGACGTGGGAGACCAAGCGGCGCCGGCGAGTCCGACTCACGAGCTCTGCGAGCCGATGACGGCAATCTGGGGCAGGTCGATGGGCGCGCTCGAGAGGCCGCTCTGGGCGAAGGCGTCCTGCAGCCGGTTGACCGTGTTGATCAACTGCTTGTCCATCTTGGCGAGGAGGTCGAGTCGTCGAGTCTGCGAGCACGGGAGGTCGTCAGTACAGGTCTCTCGTGCGGCTCATGGGCTGCTTGGCAGCGCGCCGCGAGACTGTGGTGCTCGAGGACGAGCCGCTGCGAGGTGGGCACCGACTGGGTGACGAGGCGCAAGGAGAACTCGCTCCTCGCGAGACGGCGCCGCAGGTGCCTGAGCAGGATCGAGTTGCGACGCACGACCTGCTCGAGCTCGCTGCGCCCGACCCCCGCAGAGCTGTCGGAAGCTCCGCCCTCATCCAGCTCCCCGCGCCGCGTCCTCGTCCCGACCGCAGGCTCCGTCCAGGGGTACCAGCGATACAGCCAGACGGGGCAGTGCACCCGTACTGATGACCTTGCCGCCACGCAGGCTCGCGCCCTCGGCTGACTTGGCCGAAGAGGAGCGCCCGACCACCTCGAGAGCCGATGAAGGTCCGCAGCTTGTCCACGCGGCTCGCAGGACTGGACGGAACGCTGTGCTCACCGTGCAAGGTACGTGTGCGGAGCTGAGCGGGCTGCTTGTGGGTCGGCTGAGGCTCTGAAGCCGAGGCGGGAGAGGCGGAGGCGGAGAGGGGGAGGGGCGAGGTGGGAGGTGGCTCGGCGACGGCGGCGGCTGGTGCAGGTGATCGGGCGCGTGTCGAGTGCGCAGGCGGTCGTGCTGGAGCGAGTGCGACTCTGCAGGGAAGAGCGCTGGGTGAGGGAGAAGGGCGAGAGCCGAGTCGCCGCCAGCTCTCGCTCGACACGCGACAGCCACGGCGCCGGCCGCACCAACAGCCTCTCCTCCTCTGCTCGTGGAGCTTCACGGCTTGTGCAGGCAGCTTTCTGAGCTCTCAAGACGGCGGGCCTAGAAGAGAGGCGGATCCTCGCATCGCACTCTGCCAGCTCCTGCTCGGTCTCGCCGCAGTCCGGCGGGCGCGTGGAGAGGAAACCGAGTTTGCCTGCGTATCGTACAGTGCAGCGATCTACACACTCTTGCTTCATGCTTCGAGGTCGGACCGAGGCCAATCACCGTCTGCGTGCGAGCAAAGACTGGGTCAGCGAGGCCGACGCCGGCGAGAGCCAGTCGCGAGGACGGCTCGCGAGGCCGAGCCGAGCACGCAGGAAGAAGGAAGGGAGCTCACGTAGGGTGGTAGTCATCTGCGAGCGTGCAAGGGTACGAGAAAGCAGAGTCAGCGGGGACGTTCGAAGACAACCGCTCCTGCTCGGCGCCTTCTTCTCGAGGACGAGCGCCCGTGCGTGGCCCAGGACGAGCCGCAGGCCACTGCACGACAATGTACAGGGAGAGAGGGCTGACGTACCGATCCTGAGTAGCAAACCGACCGTCTCGGTCGCGAGCTCGATGGCGCTGCTCGACACGAGCAACGGCTGGAGGACGCTCTCGCCCGACAGGTCCGACACGACACCCTTGCGCACGTTCTGCAGGTGCTCGTCATCAGCGGGTCGCTCTTCGTCGTCGCCGTTCTGTGAGGGGGAGAAGTAGGAGAAAGGGAGCAAGGACGCACGATGCCCGCCGTCTTCTCGCCCTTGGCGTGCCGGTTCCTCAACTCGGTGAGGAGCAGGATCGGGTTCAAGCCCGAGTTCTCGGCGAGCGTCGTCGGGACGACCGAGAGGGCATCGGCGAACGCCTCGGTGCAGTACGCGTCGGGGCCCTTGAGCGTGCGGGCGTACTCGGAGAGCTTGAGCGAGCACTCGACCTCGGGCGCGCCGCCGCCGACGATGAGGAAGCTGCGGGCGCGGGTCAGAACGTGCGTCAGTCAAGGTGCTCGACTGCGAACTTTGCACGCTCGCCAACGCCGGCGAGCGCGAATGGCCAGGGCGAGCAGAAGTGGAGAGAGACGCCGACGCACCGCTTCTTGACGAGGCAGCGGACGACGCAGAGGGCGTCGTGGAGTGAGCGCTCCGACTCCTCGAGGATGAGGCCGTTGGCGCCGGTGCACAGGACGCTGACCGTCTTGCCCGACGGCTTGTGGACGCCCGACACCTTGACGAACTTGGCGCCGTTCTTGCTCGTCTCCTCGACGAGGTCGGCCTCGCCGAGCTTGTCGGCCGACATCTGCTCGACGTCCGAGATGGGCTTGCACCCGAGGGCGCGGCTGAGGAACTCGATCTCGTCCCGCTCGACGTCCTTGATGGCGAGGATCTTCAACTTCTGCAAGTACGCGAGCGCGAGCTCGTTGACGGCGTCGCGCAGGATCGACTTCTGGATGAGGAGGACGTTGCAGCCCGACTTCTTGATGGCCTTGCACAGGTTGAGGATGTAGAGGCGCTCCTCCTTGAGGATCTTGTCCATCTGGCGGTAGTCGTTGACGACGATCTGATTGTCCATCTGTTCCGAGTGGGCACACACGCGCGCAACGAGTCAGCAGATGAGCGTGCCGAGGAAGTGTTCGTGCGCGACGAGGGCTCGGGGGGGAGGAGGAGGAGGAGCGGAGGGAGGAAACGCACGTCGGGCTTGGGCGGCGAGAGCTGGAACTGGATGATGCCGATCTTGGCCTTCTCGATGCGGGTCGGGCCACCGGCCGACGTGATGACGTTCTGGTGCAGGAGGACGCCGTCCATGAGCTCGGTGTCGTCGATCGTGCCGCCGACCTTCTTGACGAGGCGGATGTCGCGCAGGTCGACGTTGTCGCTCTCGTTGTTGACGAGGCGCAGGACCGAGTCGACGGCGATCGGGGCGAGGATGGACGAGTACTGCGAGACGATCTTGGACGAGAGCGACGTCGTCGCGGCGCGCAAGAGGTTGTCGCGGTCGCTCAGGTCGACGGGGAGGGCCATCTCGGTGAGAAACTCGACGACCTTGGCGGCGGCGCGGGTGAACGACTCGGCGATGATGGTCGGGTGGATGCCCTTGTTGAGCAGCTTCTCGGCGGCGCCGAGGAGCGAGCCGGCGAGGACGACGACCGAGGTGGTGCCGTCTCCCGCCTCGATGTCTTGCGCGGCCGAGAGGTCGACGAGCTGTTGCCCGAGGCGTCCGAATCAGCGTGCGGTTCGTAGGACTGGGGATCAGTAGATGGACGAGGAGGAACGCACCATGCGAGCGGCCGGGTGGAGGACCGACATGTGCTTGAGGATGGTCGCGCCGTCGTTGGTGATAATGACTTCGCCTTGCGCGGTCTGGATCATCTTGTCCATGCCGCGCGGGCCGAGCGAGGTCCTGACGGCATCGGCGACAGCTGCGAATGCACGCACAAGAGGGGGTCAGCTCGAGTGAGGCGGGGCGAGAGATGAGGCGGACGAGGAGGGGGAGGGAGCTGACCCTTGGCGGCCGTCATGTTGCTGAGGCGGACCTCCATAGGCTTCTCGTTGCCCTGCGCACGGTATGCGTGGTCAGCTTCGCAGCCCAGCAGCTCCCGAGGGCCTTGGCAGAGCGAGAGCAGCGGCGAGGGAGGACGGACCTGGAACGCGCGGCGGTTGGCGCCTCCGCCTCCTGCGGGGAGGGCAGCGGCGGTGGGTGCGGGTGCGACGACGGATGCCATGAGTGCTCGAGCTGTGCTGGACCGAGCAGAGCGAGAGCGGCGAGAGGGACGGAGCGAGCCGATGAGCTCGTCGCGTCGGCCGGCCTCTCTCCTCCTCCTCGTCTCTCCAACTCGCTCGAGCACAGCTACCATGGTCAGCAGCACCCTCTGCCTCGTCCACCAGACCCGCCGAGCTTGCACCGCACGCGTTTGGTCACGCCCTCGCCGTTCCCACCTCGTCCCCTTCCCCTCGCTTCTCTCTCGCCCAACAACCCCTCGACACGCCCACCAGCGCCCTCTGAGTAGCCCTCGACGGCCCATGTAGGCAGCAGGGACGGTTCGGCAGGTCGGCGAGGGCGAGAACAGCGTCCCCTCGAGGGCTCTCTCGGCTCCGCGCGAGCTGGTGGTTCCGGATGACGGGCGAGCAGTCGAGCAAAGGCGCACCGCTGCACAGAGCTGACCCTCGCACATGCACGCAGGCCGACATCAACGCCATCGCCAAGCAGTTCACCGACTTCTACTACCAGACGTTCGACGCCGACCGCAAGAACCTCGGCCCGCTCTACGTGCGTCCACCTCTCTCTCTCTCTCTCTCTCTCTCTCTCTCTCTCTCTCGCCGCGCTCGAGCCTGTCTGACTCGTACTCGTCCCCGCAGCGCGACCACTCGATGCTCTCGTTCGAGGCGCAGCAGTTCCAGGGCACCGCCGCCATCACCGAGAAGCTCGCCGTGCGTCCCCCTCCTCTCCCTCCTGCCGCACCTTCGTCCTGACCCTCGCTTCGCCCGCAGAGCCTCCCCTTCACGACCATCCAGCACCAGATCTCGACCATGGACGCGCAGCCTGCCGCGACCGACAAGGCGTCCATGATCGTCCTCGTCACGGGCCAGCTCCTCGTGCGTCCTCCTCCCGCGCTCTCTTCCTCCTGTGCTCTCGCTCACGCTCGCCTTCTCCTTACAGACTGGCGAGGAGCAGAACCCTCTCTCGTTCGCGCAGACCTTCCACCTCATCCCCGAGGGCAACTCGTACTACATGTGCGTCGCCGACCTCGCTCCCTCCCCCCTCCTCGTCCTCGGGGCGGTCCGGGCGTCCCTCGTACTGACTCGCGCTACCTTCCGCTCAGCTTCAACGACGTTTTCCGCTTGATACTCGGTGCGTAAATCGGCGCACGCTTGTTGGCAAGGTCACGGCAGAGTTCGAGCGCTTGACGAGGACGAGGGCGAGGAGGGCGGCAGGGCGGCAGGGCGGCAGGCCCGGCGGGCAAGGGCGTCTAGCCTCGTAGAGGCACGGTGACCGTACGTAATCGACGAGGCGCATCCACAATCGAGAGCGAGGCACACGCTCGAACCCCGACCGCACTCGTCGGACCGTTTCTGCTTCTCGCTCACTCTCGCTCGCTCGCTTCGGCTTCTAGCTCTGATCGCGACCAAGCTAGGTGCACTGCGGGCTCAAGCTACGACTGCTACTCAACATCGCCGAGCGGGTAAGGTGATCAAGGCGGTCGCCGTCCTCCTCTCGCTCATGCACTCCCTCTCCTCCTCGACTCGGCCCGCCCGACCCGCCCGCCGACCCTCTTCAGCCCGTACTCGCCCTCCTCCCTGCGTTCCTCAGCTCGTACGCCTTGGCGCGCGACATGTGGCCGAGGTCGAACGAGACGGACGACGCCGCGACGTCGGCGAGGAGGACGAGGGGGACGAGCCTCGCGCCGTCGGCCGATACGGGCACGGGCACGGGCGCAGGGATGCCGCGCGACAGGCCGCCGAGCGACTGCGCGCCCGAGCCGGACGAGCCCGTGCCCGTCGTCGTCCAGTCCGAGAAGCGCGAGTGCAGGCCCGTTGGCGGCCACGAGCCGCGCTCGCCGACGCCGCCGCTCCCGCTCGCACTGCCCTCGCTGTCGAGGAGGACGGTACGGGCCTGCTGCTGGGCGAGCGCCTGCGCGACGACCGTGCGGCCGGGAGGAGCAGGGCGCCGCCGCCAGTCCTCGTAGTCGGCGTCCGAGTCGTCGGCGTCCGACAGCTCGGCCTCGGCGCTGCGGCTCGGCTCGTTACCGCTGCCGTCGGCCGTATCGTCCGTCTTCTC
>Ga0308169_10004255_pt1 | contig 13459 bp, 13 predicted proteins | sample PhyBR1_2_FD_202139 | JGI IMG/M metagenome (GOLD analysis project Ga0308169, IMG submission 202139) | Phyllosphere microbial communities from UC Gill Tract Community Farm, Albany, California, United States - DLSLSB.R1 | ecosystem: Host-associated > Plants > Phyllosphere > Unclassified | place...
CCGGCACCGCGGTGCGCCAGGCTGATCACGACCAGATTTCCGAGGGGGCTGCTTCGCAACCCAGCGGGAGCAAGCTCCCTCGCCACACGGATCAGTGCCCCGCCAGCCGTCCTGTGGCGGTTCCCAAAAACCCTAATGCCTGAAACAATGCCAGCCACTCTGAAAAGTCTTTGTTTCAAAGGAGTTGCGGGTGCAGATTCAAGGTCATTATGAGCTTCAGTTCGAAGCGGTGCGTGAAGCCTTCGCGGCGCTGTTCGACGATCCTCAAGAGCGCGGTGCGGCGCTGTGTATCCAGGTCGGTGGCCGCACGGTGATCGATCTGTGGGCCGGCACGGCTGACAAGGATGGCAGTGAAGCCTGGCACAGCGACACCATCGCCAATCTGTTTTCCTGCACCAAGACGTTTACGGCCGTCACCGCCCTGCAACTGGTGGCCGAGGGCAAGTTGCAACTGGACGCCCCGGTTGCCCGCTATTGGCCAGAATTCGCTGCGGCCGGCAAGGCCTCCATTACCCTGCGCCAGTTGCTCTGCCATCAGGCCGGGCTCCCGGCGTTGCGCGAACTGCTGCCGCCCGAAGCGCTGTATGACTGGCAAACCATGGTCGATGCGCTGGCCGCTGAAACACCGTGGTGGACGCCGGGCGAAGGCCACGGTTATGCCGCGATCACTTACGGTTGGCTGGTTGGCGAGTTGTTGCGCAGGGCTGACGGTCGTGGTCCGGGCGAATCCATCGTGGCCCGGGTCGCCAAACCGTTGGGGCTGGATTTTCATGTAGGCCTGGCCGACGAAGAGTTTCACCGCGTGGCCCATATCGCCCGCGGCAAAGGCAATGCCGGCGATGCGGCGGCCCAGCGTCTGTTGCAAGTGACGATGCGCGAACCCACGGCCATGACTACCCGCGCATTCACCAACCCGCCGTCGATCATGACCAGCACCAACAAACCGCAATGGCGGCGCATGCAGCAACCGGCGGCCAACGGCCACGGCAATGCGCGCAGCCTGGCCGGGTTCTACGCCGGGCTGTTGGACGGAAGCTTGCTGGAAGGCGAAATGCTTGACGAGCTGACTCGCCAGCACAGCGTCGGCGAAGACAAGACCCTGCTGACCCAGACCCGTTTTGGCCTGGGATGCATGCTCGACCAGCCGGATGTACCGAACGCGACCTACGGCCTCGGCCCGCGAGCATTTGGACATCCGGGGGCAGGGGGCTCCATCGGTTTTGCCGATCCAGAGCATGATGTGGCGTTCGGCTTCGTGACGAACACTCTCGGGCCTTATGTGTTGATGGACCCGCGCGCTCAGAACCTGGCGAGGGTACTTGCCACTTGTCTGTAAAAAGCCATTGAAGGCAGTGGACACAGGAACCTCGTGTCCTTTTCAGTTTCCAAGCGTCTGTTTATGCGGCCGAACCTGGCCTTTTATTTTTCATTCAAATCATTTTGTGGATATCCAATGTCATCGAATAAAACGCTCGCTCTGGCGCTGTGCTTCGCTATTACCGGTTGCGCACAAACCCCACAAAATGATGCCGAGGGCGGCAGTGGCTGGTGGCCGTTCGGTTCCTCCGACAAAGTGGCGGCCAAGGAAACGCCGCCAACGGCACCAACGGCTCCTCTGAAGCCGGCCGCCGCTGCACCCCAAGCGAAGGCCGAGGGTGCCACTCACGGGTGGTGGCCGTTTTCTTCCGACGACGGTGCCGACGTCGCCAAAAAAGATGCAGTGAAACCCGAAGCCAAGCCTGAAGCCAAGGCGCCGGCCATTGCCAAGGCCGAAGCCGAAAGCAACGGTAAATGGTGGTGGCCGTTCGGTGGCAAGGACCAGGAAACCGCCAAGGCGGTGCCGATGCCGGACCCAAAAGTCACCCAGGCCTGGCTCGACGACTACGAGCCGAAGCTGCGCACGGCCATCCAGGACAGCAAGCTGGAACTCGAACGTCGCGACAATGTGTTGGTGGTCACCGCTCCGGTGGACAGCTCGTTCAACCCGGACCGTCCGGCCATGCTGCTGCCAGTGACCCTCGGCCCCTTCACCCGCGTGGCGAAAATCCTCGAGGCAGATCCGAAGACCGCCGTGCTGATCCTGGGTCACGCCGACACGTCGGGCGCTGCACCGGCCAACCTGAAGCTCAGCCAGGAACGTGCCCAGTCCGTGGCGGCGATTTTCCGTCTCAGCGGCTTGCAGCGTGACCGCTTGATGCTGCGCGGCATGGGCGCAGTGGCACCACGTGCGGCCAATGACAGCGTGGAAGGCCGCGCCTTGAACCGCCGTGTGGAGTTGCTGGTGACCCCGCAGAACACCATGGTTGCGCTGTTGAGCAAATACAACATGCCGGCGCCGGCCCCTGTAACGATGGTGGCGGCCCAGGACGTCAAGCCTGCTGCCCCGGCCCCGACGCCAGCGGCGAAAAAAGCAACGACCCCGGCCACCAAGAAAGCCCCGGCCAAAAAGGCCGCCGCCAAGGCTCCAGCGAAAAAAGCGCCGGCCAAGGCCACGACCCCGGCGAAGAAACCCCAACCGGCCAAAGCCGCCACCGATACCAAGAAAGTCGCGGCCGCCGATACCTCCAAGCAGTGATGGGCTAACCACAAGGAATGCGTCATGACCCAAGCGCTGGCTGATATGCGCCGCGACTACACCCGCGATGGCCTGACCGAGGCGCAAGCCCCGGCCGAGCCGTTTGCATTGTTTCATCAGTGGTTCGCCGACGCGGTAAAAACCGAGCAGGCCCCGGTGGAGGCCAACGCCATGACCCTGGCGACGGTGGATGCAGATGGGCGTCCGCATTGCCGGATCCTGCTGCTCAAGGGGCTGGATGCCCAGGGCTTCACATTTTTCACTAACTACGACAGCGCGAAGGGGCAGCAACTGGCTGCGAACCCATTCGCGGCGATGACGTTTTTCTGGCCTTCCCTGGAGCGCCAGGTGCGAATCGAAGGCAAGGTGGTGAAGGTGACGGCGCAGGAGTCCGACGCCTATTACCAGGTACGCCCATTGGGCAGTCGTCTTGGGGCGTGGGCTTCACCCCAGAGCCGGGTAATTGCCGGACGCGGTGAGCTGGAAGACTTGCTCAAGGCCACCGAACAACGTTTCAGCGACAGTCAGCCTCATTGTCCGGAGCATTGGGGCGGTTACCGCTTGCTGCCCGAGCGCATCGAGTTCTGGCAGGGCCGCCCGAGCCGCCTGCACGATCGCCTCAATTACCGCCTGCAAGGGGCAAGTTGGATTCGCGAGCGCCTGGCGCCTTAGCCCCATAACCTGCCGCGGCGGTGTGCAGCCACTGCGGCAGATCCCGGCGCTTGATTCCCTGCTCCCGGGCGTGGGCCAGTTGTTCCAGCATGTAGGCCTTCTTCAGCTCATCCTTGCCCGCCAATGACAGCGCCAGGTCGCGGTCCATCCAGCGTTTGATCCGCACGTAGAGCCACCAATGGAAATACAGACCGGCAACGGTGGTGGCGATGATGATGAAGTAATCCATGAAAAAATCCTGGGTGGATGACGCAGGTTTCGGAAATTGGCGCTACTGTTTGGTGAATTTTTCGGGTGCGCCTGTATCCCACCTGAATGAAAGCAATTTTATCCCGGCCAGGCCGTGACAGGCGTCAAGCTGCGGAGTTTAATGAATCACTGTCTTTTGGAGTGGATCCTATGCGTAAGTCTGTTTTGCTGGTTGCTTCTTTTTCCACGATGGCGATGTTGCTCACTGGTTGTCAGTCGAGCCTGACCGGTGACTCTTACTCCCGTGACGAAGCGCGTCGCGTGCAGACGATTCGTATGGGGACTATCGAGTCCCTGCGTCCAGTGAAGATCGAAGGTACCAAGACCCCGATCGGCGGTGCGGCTGGTGCGGTGGTTGGTGGTGTCGGCGGCAGCGCCATCGGTGGTGGCCGTGGCAGCATCGTCGCCGCAGTGATCGGCGCCGTGGCGGGTGGGCTGATCGGCTCCGCTACTGAAGAAGGCCTGACTCGGACGCAGGGTGTGGAAATCACCGTTCGCGAAGACGATGGCAGCATGCGTGCCTATGTGCAGCAGGTGCAGGAGAACGAGGTGTTCCGGGTGGGTGAGCGGGTTCGTATTTCTACTGTGGATGGTACGAGTCGCGTATCGCACTGATTTACGGGCGGGACTCATGACCAAAACGCCCTTGTCCTACCACGTGGTTCCTCGCCTGGGCTCGGCATGCCCTCATGGTTAACGGGGGGCCAGATCAAAAGCTAGCGCGAGGCGGCCTTATAACCGGCCTGTCTCTTCGGCTGTAACCCGATCCAATTGTGGGAGCGAGCTTGCTCGCGAAGGCGGCGTCATAGCCAATGAAATTGTTGGATGTGCCGGCCTCTTCGCGAGCAAGCCCGCTCCCACAGGGACGGCGGGCGTATATCAGATGTCCTAATCAGGACCTCAGCACCGCCTGCTTTCTGCTGGCTGCTGCCACCACCGCGTAACCCAACAACGCCGCCAGGATCGAACCGGTGAGGATTCCCATCCGGTCCATGCCCGCGTAGTCGCTCACACCAGGCTCGAACGCCAGGGAGCCGACGAACAGGCTCATGGTGAAACCAATACCGCACAAGATCGCCACGCCCAATATCTGGCCCCAGTTGGCCCCGGCCGGCAGGCTGGCGATGCCGATTTTCACGGCCAGCCAGGTCAGGCCGAAGACGCCAACGGTCTTGCCCAGCAGCAGCCCGACGGCAATGCCCATCGGCACGTGGTGGGTGAAGCTTTCGACGGTGACGCCGCTCAGCGACAGGCCGGCATTGGCGAAGGCGAACAGCGGCAGGATGCCGTAGGCCACCCAGGGATGCAGGGCATGTTCCAAGGTCAGCAGCGGTGAGGTTTCGGCGTTTTTCGTGCGCAGCGGAATGCAGAACGCCAGGGTCACTCCGGCCAGGGTGGCATGGACACCGCTCTTGAGCACACAGACCCAGAGAATCAGGCCAACGACCATGTAGGGCCCGAGCTTGACCACGCCCATTCGGTTCATTGCCACCAGCGCGGCGATGCAGGCCGCGGCCAGCATCAGTGACAACGTGGACAGGGCACCGGAGTAGAAAATGGCGATGATGATAATCGCGCCCAGGTCGTCGATGATCGCCAGGGTCATCAGGAACAACTTGAGTGACACCGGCACCCGCTTGCCCAGCAAGGCCAGTACACCGAGGGCGAAAGCGATGTCGGTGGCGGTCGGGATCGCCCAGCCTGCGAGGGCGGCGGGATTGTCGCGGTTGAGGAACCAATAGATCAGCGCAGGCACCAGCATGCCGCCGATCGCCGCCGCGCCAGGCAAGACGATTTGCGAAGGTTTCGACAGTTGTCCATCGAGCACCTCACGTTTGACTTCGAGGCCGATGAGCAGGAAAAACATCGCCATCAGGCCGTCATTTATCCACAGCAGCAAAGGCTTGGCGATCTTCAGGGCGCCCACCTGGGCGACCACCGGCGTATCCAACAGGCCGTTATAGAGCCAAGAGAGGGGCGAATTATTGATGACCAGCGCCAGCACGGCGGCGGCGATCAGTAACAGGCCGCTGGCCGCTTCGAGTTGGAAGAAACGTGTCAGAGAATTGCGTAGAGCCAAGATTGCTCTCCATTCATCGAATCAAAAAGATGGCACACCCTAACCCGTACTGTTAGTTGTTAAAACAAAAGTTATATTCTTTTTTGTTATATGTCGTTACAACGCCTTTGCCAGGCGGTCGGGCAGTTACCGGTCATATTGGACCTTAGCTGTACCTGTGCGCGATGTCGGTTTTTTCCTAAGCTTGTGACTGGTTTTTCCGAAACCAGGCCGTACCTGGCTGCCCGCGCGGTTTCCCTGCGTCGAACCGATCCTGTGAGACAACACCATGAATGAGCACCGCCAATGGGCGCGTGAAGCAATCCGTATCATTGAAGCTGACTTCCAGCGTAGCGCCGACACCCACCTGATCCCGCTGCCGCTACCCGGCTTGCCAGGCGTCGAGCTGTACTTCAAGGATGAATCCAGCCATCCCACCGGTAGCCTCAAGCATCGATTGGCACGGTCGTTGTTTCTCTACGCGTTGTGTAACGGCTGGCTCAAGCCGGGTGCTCCGGTGATCGAAGCCTCCAGCGGCTCGACGGCGATTTCCGAAGCTTACTTCGCCAGGTTGTTGGGGTTGCCATTCATTGCGGTGATGCCCGCCACCACCTCTCGGGAAAAAATCGCACAAATCGCCTTCTACGGCGGCCAGAGTCATCTGGTGGATGATCCTACGCAGATCTACACCGAATCCGAACGCCTGGCCCGCGAGCACGACGGCCACTTCATTGACCAGTTCACCTATGCCGAACGGGCCACGGACTGGCGGGCCAACAATAATATTGCCGAGTCGATTTTCCAGCAGATGCGCTTCGAGCGGCACCCGGAGCCGAGCTGGCTGATTTCCAGTCCTGGCACCGGCGGCACTACGGCCACCCTGGGGCGCTACGTTCGCTATCGTCAACATGGCACTCGCGTGTTGTGTGCCGACGCCGAGCGTTCGGTGTTCTTCGACTACTACCGCAGCGGAGATGCCAGCCTGCGCCTGGATTGTGGCTCGCGCATCGAAGGCATTGGCCGGCCGCGAGTCGAAGCGTCGTTTTTGCCGAAAGTCATCGATGCGATGGTCAAGGTGCCTGACGCCTTGTCGCTGGCAGCCATGCACTATCTGGCCCAGCGCCTGGGACGGCGGGTCGGTGGTTCCAGCGGCACCAACCTGATCGGCGCATTGATTGCCGCGCGGCAGATGGTGGAAGCCGGCGAGTCGGGGTCGATCGTGGCGATCTTGTGCGATGGTGGCGAGCGCTATGCGACCACCTATTACGACCCGGTGTGGCTCAAGGCCCAGGGGTATGAATTGAGTGAACTGATGGATGTCGTGGCGGCAAGTGTGGAGCGGGGCGAGGCGCTGCCGGAGAGTGTCCTGCGGGCCAATATCTGATTCTGAAATTATCGAGATTCCCTTTGTGGGAGCGGGCTTGCTCACGAAGGCGGTAGGTCAGTCAGCTTATCGCTGAAAGGTGTACCGCGTTCGCGAGCAAGCCCGCTCCCACAGGATGCTGCTGTTCACTTGGGTAGAATGTTGAGGCCACCTCAATTGAACAGCCAACCAGGGCCATCTGTCAGGCTTCGAGACCGAGGATATCCCGTGCCACCGCTTCGGCAATGCGGATTCCGTCCACGCCTGCCGACAGGATCCCCCCCGCGTAACCAGCACCTTCGCCGGCGGGGAACAGGCCCTTCACGTTCAGGCTCTGCAGCGACTCATCGCGGGTAATGCGCAGGGGCGATGAAGTGCGGGTTTCGATACCAGTCAGCACGGCATCATGCAGCGAGTAGCCGCGGATCTGTTTCTCGAACGCCGGCAGAGCCTCACGGATGGCTTCGATAGCAAAGTCCGGCAGGGCCAGGGCCAAGTCGCCCAGCGAAACCCCGGGCTTGTAGGAGGGTTCGACGCTGCCCAGTGCGGTCGATGGCTTACCGGCGATGAAATCGCCCACCAGTTGCGCCGGCGCTTCGTAGTTGCTGCCGCCGAGCACGAAAGCGTGGGATTCGAGGCGTTCCTGCAACTCGATCCCTGCCAGCGGGCCGCCCGGGTAATCCACTTCCGGGGTGATACCCACGACGATGCCGGAGTTGGCGTTGCGCTCATTGCGCGAATACTGACTCATGCCGTTGGTCACGACGCGGTTCGGCTCGGAGGTCGCCGCCACCACGGTGCCGCCCGGGCACATGCAGAAGCTGTACACCGAGCGGCCATTCTTGGCGTGGTGCACCAGTTTGTAATCGGCGGCGCCGAGTTTCGGGTGCCCGGCGTATTTGCCCAGGCGCGCGCTGTCGATCAGCGATTGCGGATGTTCGATACGGAAACCCACCGAGAACGGCTTGGCCTCCATGTAGACGCCGCGGCTGTGAAGCATGCGGAAAGTGTCCCGGGCGCTGTGGCCCAAGGCCAGGATCACATGTTTCGAATGAATGCGTTCACCACCGGCCAGTTCGACGCCGACCAGTTGGCCGTCTTCGATCAGCACGTCCGTGACCCGCTGCTGGAAGCGCACTTCGCCCCCCAGGGCGCGAATCTGCTCACGCATGTTTTCCACCACGCCGGTCAGGCGGAACGTGCCGATGTGCGGTTTGCTGACGTAGAGGATTTCTTCCGGCGCCCCGGCCTTGACGAATTCGTGCAGGACTTTGCGGCCGAGGAATTTCGGGTCCTTGATCTGGCTGTAGAGCTTGCCGTCGGAGAACGTACCGGCACCGCCTTCACCGAATTGCACATTGGACTCGGGGTTGAGCACGCTTTTACGCCACAGGCCCCAGGTGTCCTTGGTGCGCTGGCGGACTTCCGGGCCGCGCTCCAGGACGATCGGCTTGAAGCCCATCTGTGCCAGCAACATCGCGGCGAAGATCCCGCAGGGTCCGAAGCCGACCACGATCGGGCGCTCGCTCAGGTCAGCCGGCGCCTGGCCAACCACTTTGTAGCTGATATCCGGCGCTTCGTTGACGTTACGGTCATCGGCGAACTTGCGCAGCAGGGCGGCTTCATCGCGTACCGCCAGGTCGATGGTGTAGATGAAGCACAGTTCGGAAGATTTCTTGCGCGCATCGTAGCTGCGCTTGAACAAGGTGAAGTCGAGCAGGTCATCGCTGGCGATGCCCAGGCGCTGCAGGATGGCAGGGCGCAGGTCTTCTTCGGGATGATCGATCGGCAGCTTGAGTTCGGTGATTCGTAACATGACGGGGATCCGGTTCGCGGGGCGCACAACTGCGCCAAGGCGTTTGAAGCCGGCGATTATAAGCTGCAATCCCCGGTTCCCCTACAATGCTGTTCACTTAAAGCGCCGTGACACAACGGAATCAGTCGTTACGTGCGCCACCGAAATAGGCGCAGCCGCGCTGGACCTGGCCATTGACCCGCAGTTCGGCGCTCATGTGTTGCACGCTGCCGGTCACGCTGTCGACGCAGCGCTGGGGCGCAACCCAGAGCTCGACCTTCTGGCCATTGGCTTCGGTGCTGAGGTTGAACCGACCGTCGCCCAGTTGCTCCTCCATGAAAGGCACCGCCAGTGGCGCTTGGCCCTCGCGCTCAAGCACCAGGCCCTTGCCGTTGGCCTTGAGGTTCCACTCAGGCCCGTGGCCAGCGGCGCGCAGGATCAACAATTTGAAGTTCACGTCGTCGCAAGCAGTTCCCGAGCGCTCCAGGCGATACAGCTGTTCCAGGTTCAGTTGGCTATCGGTTCCGGCCGTCGCGCTGGAGACGACATGGCCCCGGACATCGGCAAACAGCTTGCCCCGGTCATCCGCCAGGCTGGCGGCCTGCTGCAGCACACTGGTGCCACCGCTGTCGTTGACGATGTATTGGCGCTGTTCCTGGCAGGGCTGGAACACCAGCTTGCCATCGGCTGCGGTGAGTTCGCCCTGCATGCGCGTCTGGCCGGCATGGGAGGCGCTCTGACGCGGTGCGTCGAGCAATTGACAGCCGGCGAAGAGCGGCAGGAGGGCGACAAACAGCAGGGAGCGGGCGGCACGCATCATTGGGTCTCCAGACAAGTGCCGCCACGTTACTCAGACTGATCCTGCATCACAAGGGGGTTAGCCCACGTGAAACGTCTGACCGGTTTGCAGGCCTTCGACGCTCTTGGCGTAGGCCAACGCGACATCGGCAGCCGGCACCGGCTTGAAGCCACGGAAGTAGGGAGCGTACTTGTCCATGGCTTCGAGCAAGACGTTCGGGCTCACCGAGTTGACCCGCAAGCCCCGTGGCAATTCGATTGCCGCCGCCCGCACGAAACTGTCCAGGGCACCGTTGACCAGGGCCGCCGACGCGCCGCTCTTGATCGGGTCGTGGCTGAGCACACCGGTGGTCAAGGTGAACGACGCACCGTCGTTGGCGTATTCGCGGCCGATCAGCACCAGGTTGACCTGGCCCATCAGTTTATCCTTCAGGCCCAGGGCGAAACTTTCTTCGGTCATATCGCCCAAGGGTGCAAACGTGACATTGCCAGCCGCGCAGACCAGGGCATCGAAGCGACCGGTCTTTTCGAACAGAGCGCGGATCGAGGCGCTGTCGCTGATGTCCACGTGCAGTTCACCGCTTTGGCGACCGATCCGAACGATTTCGTGGCGCGGCGACAGTTCATTATCAATGGCCGAACCGATGGTGCCATTGGCGCCGATCAACAGGATTTTCATGAGTGGGTCCTCAAAGGGTGTGAATGAGCTTGTAGTCTAGAGCGGATTTTTCCAGCGATAATCCTGCTAATAGGCAACCTTTGGTTTTCATTTGGAAACAATCCCGATGAGCGAGATGGATGATTTGGCGGCATTTGCCGTATTGATGGAGGCCGGCAGCTTCACCCTGGCTGCCCAACAATTGGGGTGTAGCAAAGGCCAGTTGTCCAAGCGGATCAGCGGATTGGAAAGCCGGTTTTCCGTGGTGTTGCTGCAACGCACCACGCGACGCCTGAGCCTTACGGCGGCTGGGGCGGCGTTGTTGCCCCAGGCCCAGGCATTGCTGGTGCAGGTGGAAAGGGCGCGTCAGGCGTTGGCGCGGTTGAAGGACGATGTTTCCGGGCCGGTGCGCATGACCGTTCCTGTTTCGCTGGGCGAAACCTTTTTTGAAGGTTTGCTGCTGGAGTTCGCGCGCACCTATCCCAACGTGCAGATCGAGTTGGAACTGAACAACGGTTACCGTGACTTGACCCGCGATGGTTTCGACCTGGCGATCCGCTCCGACGCCGCCATCGACGATCGCCTGGTGGCCCGGCCGCTGTTGGCGTGGCACGAAATGACCTGCGCCAGCCCGGCTTACCTCGAGCACTATGGCGAACCCGAGACACCCCGAGCCCTGGCTGATCATCGCTGCTTGCTGAACAGCCATTACAGTGGTCGGGAAGAATGGCTTTATCACCAGCAACACGAATTGCTGCGGGTCCGGGTGTCGGGGCCGTTCGCCAGCAATCACTACAGCCTGTTGAAGAAAGCTGCCCTGGCTGGTGCAGGTATCGCTCGGTTACCGTCTTACTTGCTGCATGAGGAACTGGCCGACGGACGCCTGCGCTGGTTGTTGCGCGATTACCAGACCCGGCGCATGCCGATGTACCTGGTGCATCCATATCAGGGGGGCTTGCCCAAGCGCACCCAGGTGCTGGCCGACTACTTGATCGACTGGTTCAAGCGCAGCGGCGAGGCACTGGATCGGCTGCAGCGATAGTCGATCCGTTGGACACCCTTTGTGGGAGCGGGCTTGCTCGCGAAGGCGGCGGCACATTCGGCATTTATGCAAGCTGACCCACCGCCTTCGCGAGAAAGCCCGCTCCCACAGGTGTCCTGGGTTCAGTCAGTGGGCGTAACGCTTGGCAATCAGGTGATCGATCGACAACACCCCCGGCCCACGGGCCATCAGGTAGAGCAAGACCGCCGCCCAGGTGCCATGGGTCGGGTAGGCATCCGGGTAGACGAACAGTTGAATGGTCAAGGTCATTCCCAGCAAGGCCAGCGCGGATAAGCGTGTCGCCAGACCCAGCAGAATCAGCACCGGGAACACATGCTCGGCGGAGGCCGCCAGGTGCGCGGCCAGTTCCGGCGACAGCAACGGCAAGGCGTATTCGCTTTTGAACAAGGGAATGGTGGAGTCCGCCAGATGCGGCAGGCCGATCTGGAAGGTGCCGTCGAACAGGTCAATGGCCAGGCCTTCGATTTTGGTTTGGCCGGATTTCCAGAACACCGCGGCGATGGAAAAACGTGCAATAAAGGCGATCAGGCTATGAGGGATTTTCTCCAGCCATTGAATTAAACCAGCAATCAGAGCGTTCATTGGGTTACCTGTTCAGGTAGAAGATCAATAATGGCTTGATGGCGGATGAGCCCCGCCAGGATGTGCTCCAGGTTGAGATCGGTGCAGTGCTCGATTGCGGCCTCCATGGCCGTCGTCAGGGGCAGGCCCTGCTGCAAGGAAGTGATCAAGGCATGGGCACCGTGATTGATCGCGAGCACCTCCACGTCGAGGCCGTTGCGCAGTAACAGTGCGTTTTGCGCAGTACGCGGTTCGAACGGTACCGGAGGCTCTTGCTGATGGGCGGCCCAAATCGCGACCACCGCGAAAGGTGATTGCAGCAGGCGCAGTGATGGGTGGAAAACAAACTTCAAATCCGCTGCAAGCGCAGGGGACGACAGCACTTCCACGATTCGCTCCTGGCTCATGGGCTGGGCGTCGGCTGCATGCCCAGCCTCGACTTGCAGCCGCTCCAGGCGGGCTACGTCCGCCAAATAGGGCACGCAGGCGGCGGGTTCGAAATGTTCGATAAAGTCGGCAAACTCGGCGCCGTAGTCGCTCATGATCGGGCTGCACGGTGCTGCTAATTGAATGTATACATCGGCCATGCCTTGGAAAAATTCCTTGCCCACCAGTTGCGCCACCACTGGGTAATTGTCGGCCAAGGCGTTGATCAATGAGCTGAGCACGTTGTTGCGGTACACCGCGAAGCGGCTCTCAGGATCGGCGCCATTGGCGCTGATCAGTCCCGGCGGACAGGCCAGGCGCGGGTCGAGCAGGGCCGCGGCAAATTCGCTCTGGCGTTTCATAGCCGGGCTCCAGCGGTGCTTAACAGTCGCTCGGCCTGGCGTGCTTCGGTCAGTAGCACCTCCAATGCGGGGATGTGGTTGTCCCGCTCGATCAGGGTGGCTACCGGCCCGGTCTGTTCCAGGACCTTGCGATACAGCTGCCAGACTTCGTTGTCGATGAGGGCGCCGTGGTTATCTATCAGCAGACGCTCGCCGAGGCTGTCGGTGTCTTCGGCAAAGCCGGCCAGGTGAATTTCCCCGGTTGCTTGCAGGGGCAGGGCGTCGAGGTAGGCCAGTGGATCGCGGCAATGGTTGACGCACGAAACGTAGAGGTTGTTCACATCCAGCAGCAGACCGCAGCCGGTGCGACGAATGACTTCGCTAATGAAGTGTGGTTCGTCGAGGGTCGAGGCTTCGAACGCCAGATAGGTGGCCGGGTTTTCCAACAACAGCTTGCGTTTGAGGCAGGACTGCACCTGGTCGATGTGTTCGCAGACGCGCTCAAGGGTCGGCTCATCGTAGGCCAGGGGCAGCAGGTCATTGAGAAACACCGGGCCGTGGCTGGACCAGGCCAGGTGTTCGGAAAAGGACTGGGGCTGATAGCGTTCGATCAGTGCGGCCAGGCGCTGCAAATGCGCGACATCCAGCGGCTCCTCCCCGCCGATTGACAGACCGACGCCATGCAACGACAACGGGTACTGTTCGCGTATCCGCCCCAGGTAGTGGTGAAGTGGCCCGCCAGCCACCATGTAGTTTTCTGCGTGCACTTCGAAAAAACCCAGATCCGGTAGGGTCTGGAGCACCTCACGAAAATGCTCACTCTTGAGCCCCAACCCTGCCCTTGGCGGCAGCCGGTTATCAGTGGCGAGGGATGGGGTATTCAACATGGTGACGGGCCT
>Ga0308169_10004258_pt1 | contig 13456 bp, 13 predicted proteins | sample PhyBR1_2_FD_202139 | JGI IMG/M metagenome (GOLD analysis project Ga0308169, IMG submission 202139) | Phyllosphere microbial communities from UC Gill Tract Community Farm, Albany, California, United States - DLSLSB.R1 | ecosystem: Host-associated > Plants > Phyllosphere > Unclassified | place...
ATCCTCATTGAGGAGGCCGCCGTCGCGCTCAAGGAGGACGCGCAGGCGATCCGCGCCGACGTGTCGTCGCCGTCGTCGCCGTCGTCGTTGGCCTCGTCGGCGTCGGCGCAGGGCAAGGCGGACGGCGAGGTCAAGAAGGACGAGGAAAAGGTCGAGAAGAAGCTCAAGCGCGAGGACGTCGTGCGCGAGTGAGCCTCGCCGGTTCGCTGTGGCTGTGTAGACGTGCTCTCTCCCCCTCTCGCTCCCTCGCATCTGTAACTATGTCTCCTCGCCTCGTTGTCGTGTGCGAGAGCAAGTGCTGTCCTGCCTCTCGAGAGTGCAAGCGCCAGCGAGGGTGCGCCATGAGCCCGCCGAGGAGGAGAGGGTCGCGCGCCTCATCTCGTTGTCCTCCTCCTCGCACCGCCACGACCATGACTGAAGTGCAGCAGCCGCCGAGCGAGTCCACGACGAGGCTCAACAGCTAGTGCGCTCCCTCTCTCTGTCTCTTCCGCGGGCCCAGCGCCCTCCTCGTCTCGACCCCCCCGCATCCGCAACCCGCACGAGGCTCACGCACTCGTCTCGCTCGCAGCGTGGGCTTCGACTCGATCACCCAGCAGATTGAGCACAAGCTGCTCAAGCGCGGCTTCCAGGTGCGTCCCTCTTTCGTGTCGTCGCCGTGGAGCAGGAGCTGACGAGCCGCTCGCCCTCCCTCCCCCCTCTCTGCGCCGCTCACAGTTCAACGTGATCGTTGTCGGTGAGCTACACTGTCCTTTCCTCCCCTATTCTCGCGCACTACGCGGCGGGCGGAGGTCCTCAGAGCCGTGCGGGCTCGAGCCCTCCCTCGTCGTCGACCAGGCGATGAGAGGTCTGTCGCCAGCTCAGCCGCGGCAAGGAGCAGGTGTGCAGCATTGCGCAGTGCAGCAAGACTTCGGGCAACCCTGGTCAAGCTAGCAGAGCCGCCTCGCTGACCTCGTCTCCCTCGCCCTCCTCCTCCCCACCTCGCAGGCCAAACCGGTCTCGGCAAGTCGACCTTGATCAACACGATCTTCGCTTCGCACCTCATCGACACCAAGGGTCGGCTCGAGGCCGATGAGCCTATCCGGCAGACGACCGAAATCCAGGCCGTCTCGCACAGTGCGTCGGCGATCTCCCTCCTCCGGCTTCAAGTTGCCTCGCGCTGCAGTCTGCAGCTCGAGAGCATGTTCACTGTTGCGGGCCCGCGCTGACGCTCGTCTCTCGCTCGCAGTCGTCCAGGAGAACGCCGTCCGCCTGCGCCTCAACATCGTCGACACGCCGGGGTACGGCGACCTCGTCAACAACGAGAACTGGTGCGTCCTCTCTCCCTGCCTCCCTCCCCGATAGAGCGACGCTGACAAGACGAGGTGCTCGCAGCTGGGACCCGATCGTCAAGTACATCAAGGACCAGCACTCGGCCTACCTGCGCAAGGAGCTTACGGCCATGCGCGACAAGCACATCCCCGACACGCGCATTCACGCCGCGCTCTACTTCATCGCGCCGACGGGCCACACGCTCAAGGCGATCGACATCGTCGTCATGAAGCGCCTGTCCGAGGTCGTCAACGTCGTGCCCGTCATCGCCAAGAGCGACAGCCTGACGCTCGAGGAGCGCGAGGCGTTCAAGCAGAGGGTGCGTCCAGCTTCTCTTGCACCCTGGCTGGTCCTCATCGTGTCACTGCTGACGTACCGTCCTTCTCGTACTTCGCTGTGCGCAGATCCGGGCCGAGTTGGCGCACCACCAGATCCGCGTCTACCCGTTCGACACGGAGGAGAACGACGACGAGGAGAGGCAGCTGAACGGCGCGATCCGGGTGCGTCCCTCTCCCCCCTCTCTGTTCACGACGTCGAGCTCTCGGCGACGGCTGACTCGAACTCGCCGCGCAGAACATGATGCCCTTCGCCGTCGTCGGGTCGGAGCGCAACGTGATCGTCGACGGCAAGCCCGTCCGAGGGCGCAAGAACCGGTGGGGCGTCGTCAACGTCGAGAACGAGGCGCACTGTGACTTCAACTACCTGCGCAACTTCCTCACCCGGTGCGTCCCTCTCGTCGCCCTCTCGAGCTGTCCGACGGCGGTGGCTGATTCCGCTCGTCGGCCCTCCTCATGCAGCACGCACCTGCAAGACCTGATCGAGACGACGGCCCAGATCCACTACGAGGCGTTCCGCTCGAAGCAGCTCCTCGCCCTCAAGGAGTCGTCGGCGGCCAAGTCGCAGCAGGCGCAGCACGTCAACGGCGCGTGAGCCTCTTCCCTCCCTCCCTCTCCTTCTCCCCTCCTCTTTACGGCCTCTTCACGCCCCCTCGTTCTTCCCTCGATACCCCCTCTCTCGCCTCCTCCCCTCCCCCTCGCCTTGTCGCGCCATGTGCGCTCCAGATTCCCCTCCTCGACCTTCCCCTCTCTTTCTCTCTCCTTCGCTGTGCCAACGCGGCTTTGTCCGTCGCCGTCCGTCTCGATCGAGGAGAGGAGAGCGCTGGGAGCGTGCGTTTGTCCGCTCGACCCGTCTCTCGGACTTGCCGGCGTTGCCTCCTGTCCGTCCGTCTCTGCTCGCCGACCCCGACTCGCTCCTCCTTCCGCCTCTTCTCCTTCGCCCGTCGAGCTGGCATGAGCCGACGTCGCTCAGGTGCGTCGTCGCTGCGCCCTGCTGAGCGTGCGCCCGCCGAGACGAGCCTGACTCTCCTCGCCCTCCCTCTCGCAGCCTCGCTCTCGCGCCCAGCTTTCGAGTCATCAGCCGACTTCCAAGACGCAGACGCTCTCGATGCACTCGCTCTCGCAGGTCGAGACGGCCCTCGCAGCCGCTGTGCGTCCACCTTTCCTCCCCTCTCGCCCGTCGCCCCCTCGAGCGAGAGCTGACGGTCGAACGCTCGCCCGCAGCCAACTCGCTCGCGCTCGACGATGTGCGTCTCGAGAGCACAACGTCGATGCGCGTAGCTTGCGAGGTCCAGGTGCAGGTCGAGCGCACCCGGCCCTACGTGCGCGTCGCCCGCCCGCCGGCTCGTCTCGCACCCCCGCCCGCCGGCCGCCCGACGCCCAAGCGCAGCATGACGCGCATGATCCCGCTCTCGGTCGACGAGCAGGGCTCGAGCGCGAGGAACCCGCTCGACGACGACACGTTCCGCGAGGGCCTCAGTGTCGCCGGTTACCTCCACGACCTCGACACGAGCCGCAAGACGATCAAGGGCCGCTTCAGCCACGCTCTGCAGAAGGAGCAGGTGCGTCGTCGAGCTCTCGTCGGCCTAACTACCAGGAAGGAGCTGACTCGGACCTGGATGCGCGCAGTTCAAGGAGAACCTCGACGCTTTCCTCGAGACGCAGCAGGTCAAGGCGCGCGGCGAGTACATGATCCGGTTCCAGGGCCCGCCAGCTGGTGCGTCCACTCTCTTCTCTGCTCGATTGCAGGGACAAGGCCGAGCGAGCGCTAACGTCCGTCGTTGCAGAGGCGCACTCACCCTACGTCCACCTCTTCGTCACCTCGCTCCCCTCCTCGACGTCGACCTGCAAGGTCTACCCCGACTCGGCGACCGGCGCCGACGCAAGCTCGACGACCTGGACGCACGTCCCGGCCTCGTCGTCGTCCATCTCGGAATGGGCGGCCAAGGCGCGCAAGTTCTGGCCCGTGCGCGTCCAGCTCGAGGGCCCGACCGCGACCGACCTCGTGCCGGCGCTCGACGACGACGGCAGCGTCGATCCGCGACTGCGCCGTCGGGTGCGCCGCGACACGTTCCAGCAGGGCGTCGACCTCGACGCCGAGCTCAAGAAGCGCGAGGAGAAGCAGGCGATTGAGCTGCGCGACAACACGGAGCGCAACGCCCTGCGCGCCGCCGCCTCGCCCTCGCTCACGCTCGACACGGCGACGTCGAGCTCGCGCCGCAGCAGCAGCAAGAAGGGCGCGCCCTGCGGCGCCGAGGCCGGCGAGGCGGCGCTCGTGACGCCGACCGACCAGCGCGGGGCGCCGAGCCCGTCGACGCCGACGAGCCCGAGCGTGCTCGCGGCCGTCAAGCTGCTCGGCGAGAGCATCGTCGCCGACCCGCGGGTGCAGAGCCTGACGGACACGGTGTCGCGCGGCGCGACGGGCCTGCGCGAGTGGTTCGCCGCGAGGGCGCTGCCGGCGCCGTTCGAGGCCGAGGTCGAGGACGAGGAGGCCGAGCGCGAGCGGCGCAAGCGGGACAAGGAGCGGCGCAGGAGGAAGAGGGAGGAGCGGCGCAAGAGGGAGGAGCAGGAGCAGGACGAGGGACTCGGGGTCGAGGAGGACGACCTTCTGAGGGAGAGGGAGGAGCGCCGGCAGCGCAAGGAGGAACGGCGTCGGCGTCGGGCAGCCGAGGAGGAGCAGTAAGCTGTCGGGCTCGTGTAGAAGTGCGCTGGCTGTATTGTCGAGGAGCGGTCGTCTCATCAGCTCCTCGAGGAGGAGGTCGAGAGGAAGGAGCTCAGGTCGAGACGGCGCTCGCTCTCGGGCAGCTGCAGCCTAGCCTGGACGTGTCTGAAGAGCCCACGCAGCGCTAGATGACCCTAGCGACCCCGACGAGAGGCTGAGAGAGGCGGACGCGAGTCGTTGAACCAGCTCCGAGTCGCGCCCCCACCTCGCCCTCCTGTGTCCCGCTCCCTCGCCCACAGCAGCAGCTTGGCGCACCGACTAAGCGTAACAACGGCCTCATCGAGCCTAGCAGCCGCCCGCAAGCTCGCCGCTGCGGCCCCACGCCGCACCCGCCCCTCCTCGACGACGACGCCGCCTCGTCCGCCGACAGAGTCCGCCATGTCCTCCTCGCCCTCCTCCTCGCTCCCCGAGCGCACCCTCGCCGTCCTGTTCGCCCCAGAGAACCACCTCAAGGCCCCCTACCCCCGCCAGATCCTCGTCCAAGCCGGCTTCACCATCATCGCCGAGACGGACGCTGCGGGCGACGAGCTCGAGGAGGCCGGCCTCGACCTCGGCCTGGGCCTGGGCGACGGCGAGCCGCTCGTGAGCGACGGCATGGTGCACACCGCGTGGGTGCTCGAGCGCGTCAACGCTGCGGCGGTGCTCAAGGACGTCAAGGCTCGAGTGTGCGTCCTCTCCCTCTCCCTCCCGCTCGCAGGTTTGAGCGAGCCAAGCTGACCTTCCACATCTCGCAGCATCGCCGACGAGCTCCCGACCCTGCGCATGTTCGCCGCGCCGTCCGCCGCCGCCGCCGACATGGCCATCGAGGTCCTCTTCCCTTCGCTCCCTCCCCTCGTCGGCCTTTCTTCGCCAACCACCGTCACCTTCCCCGCCTCGCCGCCCGTCGAGGACAAGCACAAGCCGTTCGCGCTGTCGAACCTCGCCTTCTCGGCCGCGCAGGACGCGACGCCGACCAAGCCGTCGGCGCGCCAGCTCTCGCCCTCGATCGAGAAGGCGCTCGCCGAGCTCGAGCAGCGCGAGGAGCACGAGCGCCTGCGCAAGGCGAGCAGGAGCAGCCGCGGCAGCACGGCGTCGCCGGCGACGCTGAGGGGCGGCTCGCCGCTGAGCGTCAAGGGCGCGAGCGCAGCGATGCCGGCCGAGGGCGAGCGGCGCGTCTTCACGGCGAGGACGCCCGAGACGAGCGACGACGAGCTCGAGCAGGAGGAGGTCGCGGTGGACGAGACGGAAGAGGACGACTCGCCAAGCGAGGCCGTCGGCGACGAGGCTGACGAGGTCGTCGCGCTCTCCCCTCCCACCTCGTCGACCTCCTCAGCCGCACCGCCCCTTGTGCGCGCCGCCTCGGTCGCGTCGGGCACCTCTCTCGGCTCGTCGACGTCCTCCTTCCGCGCGCGTTCAGCACCCTCAGCCACGCCGACCGTCCAACCTCGCCTCACCAAGGCGGCCGCCCTCCGCCTCGGCATCTCGCTCCCGCCCAGCACCCCTCGCCGCACCACCACCACGTCTTCCTCAGCCGCCAGCAGTACCTCGACCACCTCGGCATCGACGACGGCGCGTCGAGCCTCGGCCGTGCCCACGCCTCGCTCGCTCGCCAAGCCCGCCATCACGCCGCGCATGACCAAGACGGCCTCGCTGCGCACCGCTGCCGAGCCCGTCGCGCCCGCAATCGTGCGCAAGGCGCCTCGCGCACCGACGTCGTCGGGCCCGGCGGCGAGCGCGACGGCGACCAAGAGCCGCAAGAGCATCTCGACGGCCGAGCGCGCGGCGATGGACCGCCTCGCGCGCAGGAGCAGCACGGCCGCGCCGTCGGCGCCGCCTCCTGCAGCGGCCGCAGCGCCGCAGGTGCGCATGTCGCGCGCCGCGCTGCTGCGCCAGGGCGTCGTCCCGCCGACGACAGCGACTGCGCCTGCGCCAGGCTCGGCGCGCACGGACCTCTCCGGTCCCGCTCCCGCCGCAGCGCCGCCCCCGGCGCGCCGCTCGAGCACGGCTTTGGCGAGCGTCAAAGCGCTGCGCGAGCCGTCGCTCGCGCCGCGCATGACCAAGGCGGCGGGCTTGCGCGCGGGCGGCGCGCCCGGGTCGGCTGCGACGACGCGCAGCAGCAGCAGCAGCGGCCGGCCGTCGCTCGCCGCAGTCTCGTCGTCGTCGTCGACCTCGGCGGCTACGACTGCGCCCTCGAGCGTCGGAGGCAGCGGCGCGGCAAGGCCGGCTTCGGCAACGAGCGCGCGCAGGACGTCGTCGGCCGGTCCGCCCGTCGTCGCGCCCAGGCTCAACAAGGCGGCCGAGCTGCGGCGCGCCAAGCTCGCTGCCGAGAAGGAGGTTGCGCCGGCGGTCAAGGGCGGCAAGGCGCTGCGGGCTGTCAACGCCTGAGGGGGCGACGAGCGCCGCACGGTCCCTCTCGAGCTCTTCTGTTCCTCCCTCTCTTTCCCTCTGTGCCACTCCCCTTCTTGCCCTGTCTCTACTCTCTTCTGCTCTCGATCATCCGTATCTGTGCCTCGCCGTGCAACTGGCTTGCCGTCTTTCCAAGGTCGAGATCTGCGCGGCGAGAGCCGTCACTGCTTCTCTCGCTCGAGCGAGCAGCGAGCGGCCTTTTCCTCGGGCGTCTCGTCTCTCGTTCTCCTCGTCGAGGAGCAGGAGCGTCGAGCAGCACGAGCCTCGGCAGAACGTCGGGACGAGGCAGAGACACGAAAGCGGGCACGGCGTTGCAGAGTCGAGCAAGGTCGTCGTCCTCATCCTCGCCCTCTCGTCGTCGTCCTCCCACTCAGACGTCATCGTACTCCAAGATTGTCTCCTGCAAAAGAGGAGGACAGTCAGTGTCGTCCTGTAGGACGTAGAGGGGGAGTGAGCGAGCGAGAGAGAGCGCACATGCTTCTTGGCGTCCTGCAGCTTGCGCGCGCCCTTGAGGAAGTCGTCCTGGACGCAGTAATCCCGCTCGTCGCTGCACGAAGGAGAGAGAGAGGGGGCGAGGACGTCAGCAGAGACGCAAGGAGGCGGGCGAGGGAGAGAGAGAGAGAGCAAAGAAGAGGACGGACCGGATGGCGAACATGCCGGCCTCGGTACACAGGTTGCGCAGGTCGGCGCCGTTGAAGCCCTCGGACAGCTTCACGACGGCCTCGTAGTCGATCTCGCCCGACTTGCGGATCGGCTGGGCGTGGATCTTGAGAATCTCCATGCGCGCGACCTCGTTCGGGAGCGGGATCTCGATCTTGCGGTCGATGCGGCCCGGGCGCATCAGCGCCGGGTCGAGCGTGTCGGGCCGGTTCGTCGCAAAGATGACCTTGGTCTTGCCGAGGTAGTCGAAGCCGTCGAGCTGGTTGAGGAGCTCCATGAGGGTGCGCTGGATCTCGCGGTCGGCCGACGTGCCCTCGCTGAAGCGCCTGCCGCCGATGGCGTCGATCTCGTCCATGAAGATGATGCACGGCTCGTGCTCCTTGGCGTAGCTGAACATCTCGCGGATCAGGCGCGCCGACTCGCCGATGTACTTGTCGACGATGGCCGACGAGACGACCTTGAGGAAGTTGGTCGACAGCGTCGCCGCGACCGCCTTGGCGAGGAGCGTCTTGCCCGTACCAGGAGGGCCGTAGAGGAGGACACCTGCGAGACCGAGAGAGAGAGGGTCAGCCTCTCGAGCGTGCGAGCGGTTCGAGCGGCGAGGACGAGGGACGCACCCTTTGGCGGCTTGATGCCGACGCGCATGAACAGCTCTGGGTTCATCAGCGGCAGCTCGATCACCTGCGTGAGGGGATGAGGGTCAGGTGATGACTCTGGCTGCGAGAGAGCGAGGCACAGGAGAAAGGCAAGGCGCACCTCTCGCAACTCGCGGATCTGGTCGCCGAGACCACCGACACCGCCAAAGCTCGCCCCAGACGGGTCCTCCATCGTCATGTTGTACACGAGCGGGTCGACCTCTGTCGGCAGGATGCTGCGCGCGAGGGTCGAGAGGGACAGGGTCAGCCGAGCCCGGCGGGCGACGAGCGACGAGTGCGAGGAAGGGACGCACCGCATGATGGTGAGGGTCGTCATGTCGAGCGAGACGCGGACGCCATTCTTGAGCTTGTCCTTGGGGACGGCGCTCCTGCAGCCGACGACATAGCGCGGGCCCGACGACGCCTTGACGATGACTGCGAGCGGTGGAGGTGCGGTCAGTCGGGGCGCTGGGCAGGCGATCAAGGAGAGGGGCGAGAGAGGACGCACATCGCTCCTCGTCGAGTTGCTTGAGGACCTCGCCGACGATCTGGCCGACCGACTGCAGGGCCTTGATGTCGTCCTCGGACTTGTCAAAGTCGCGCTCGAGGTCCTTGAGCGAGAGGCGGACTGCAGGCGGGCCAAGCGTCAGCATCATGTTGTCTGTACTCGGGCGTGCGAGCTGTCGAGGGGCGTACCTGCGAGCGGGAGAGGGCAGGGTCAGCGTCATCTCGATGAGGTGGAGGAGGAGGGCGAGCGGGACGCACTCTTCTTGAGGTTGGTGTCGAGCTCCTCGTGCTCCTTGAGTTTCTGCTCGGGAGCAAGGCGAGGGCGCGCAGGTCAGCAGGAGAGGACGTGGCCGAGGGAGCGCGCGATGATGATGAGGTCGACGAGGGGGGGAGGAGGAGGGGAGGAGGTACGGACCCGGCGGTAGGCCTGCAGGGCCTGCTCCTTCTCGGGCGAGTACTGCTGAGTCGAACTGCCTGCTTCAGCCATGGTCGCAGCAGTGTGGGTGACGAGCGAGCGAGAGCTGGGCGGCGAGGCGAGACGCGCAAGCCTGGATTACCTTGGCTCATTACAACTCAAACCTAATACAGCCTAGTAATGGCCCGCCCGCCGGCTCCCCCTCGTCCCTCTCTCTCTCTCTCACATGGCCAAACGCTCGCCTGCTCCCAGCATGGTCGACTCTGCTGCTCCGCCGGCCAAGGAGCCCAAGGTCGACCACCCGCAGCCCGCCGACGAGCCCCCGGCCCCCACCTCGCCCTCGTCTCTCCAAGGCGGTGCACCCGACCCCGACGCCGACCACCAGCCCGCCGAGCCCGACAACAGCTCCGACACCGAGAAGCAGAGCAAGGCCGACTCGCAGCGCTCGACCACTAGCTCCCGCTCGGCCGGCGTCAGCCTGGACGACCTCGCGACCGTCATCAACTTGTTCGACGACGGCTCGCTCCAGCCGTGCGACGACCAGGACGACGTCGCACACCCGCACAGCGCACAGCTCAACGGCAAGGTCATCCTCTGGTGCGTCCCCTCTCGCCTCTCTCTCTCTCTCTCGGCGACTCGTCGACTCAGGTCGCTGACCCCCCCCCCCCCCCACCTCCTCCTTTGCAGGCGCGGCGACATCACGGTGCGTATCTCGTTACCGACGCTGCAGACGCTCTCAGCTGACGCAACGCTCGCTCTTTTCACCGCGCGCAGAAGCTCAAGGTCGACTGCATCGTCAACGCGGCCAACAAGAGCCTGCTCGGCGGTGGAGGAGGTCCGTCCACTCTCCCTCTTGCTCGCTCGACACGAACATCGTCGACAGTCGGTCGAGCTAAGCTCTTGGTGGGTGAGACTGACGCCGACTCCCCGCCCGCAGTCGACGGCGCCATCCACTCTGCAGCCGGCCCGGACCTCCTCGAAGAGTGCCGCACCCTCAACGGCGCCGACACGGGTGAGACCAAGCTCACCGCCGGCTATCGCCTGCCCGCCAAGCACATCGCGCACACGGTCGGGCCGATCTACCGCAGCAGCGGCGGCAAGGCCGAGTCCGAGAGGCTGCTCCGCAGCTGCTACCGCTCGACGCTCGACCTGTGCGTCGACAACGGCATCAAGACGGTCGCCTTTTCCGGGATCAGCACCGGCATGTGCGTCCCTTTCGCTCTCCCCCTTGTGCGCGACGTCCAGGCCGGCAGTCGGCGCACGAGGCCGACCGGTCGTCGCAGCGCACAGACCCCGCTCTGCTTGAACTGACCAGTCAGCACGCTCGTCTCGCAGCTACGGATACCCGATCCACGCCGCCGCCGAGACTGCGTGCGACGAGGTGCGCAAGTTCCTCGACGGGCCCAACGGCGACAAGGTGCGTCGCAGAGTTCCTCCCCTCCTCCTCACTTCCCTCTCGCTCGCTCCCTAGTCTGACCTTCTCCGACCGTCGCACACTCCTCTCTCGTCCGCAGATCGACAAGGTCGTCTTCTGCGTCTTCCGCCAGGTCGACGTCGACAGCTACCTCGACGCGCTCCCGACTTGCTTCCCGCCGCCGCCCGAGACCGGCGTCGAGCCGGCCAAGGACGACGAGGGCGACTCGGCGGGCGCGGCCAAGGAGCAGAACGTCGAGCAGAAGACGGCTGAGGTAGGAGGGGCGGGCAAGGACGGAGCGGCGAGCGATGCCGCGCCGGTCGAGGAGGAGAAGCGCGAGCCGTGAAGGCTGCGCCGAGATTTTCTGAGCGCTTGCGGTCCATCTTCTAGCTGTCTGATACCCTGTAAAGAGCTCGTTCCTGCATTACAGCGCAAGAGTCTTGTATTTCGCCGCACGTGGCTCGAGTCGAGAGCCGACGACGAGGAGGAGGAGGGGCGGCCGTCGCCCTCACTTCTTCTCCATCTCTCTCCCCGAGCCGTGATCTCTGTGTGAGCTCGCAAACCTACAACAACTACAATGGTGCGTCCACCGCTCTGTCCTACCCGCCCCGTGCCCGCCTCGGGCCTCTCGCCCGCCTCATCTCCCGAGCTCGAGCGCTGACCCCACCTCGTCGCCCCTCCCCTCCCCTCGTGCAGGCTGAGACGAACCCCAAGGCTTTCCCGCTCGCCGACGCGGCCCTCACGAACCAGATCCTGGACCTTGTGCAGCAGGTGCGCCCTCCTTCCTCTCCCCCTCGTCCTCCCCCGCCTCGCTGACCCGCCTACTCCTCCCACAGGCCTCGCACTACAAGCAGGTGCGCCCAGACTGCTCGCCTTCAGGTACACGGACCGCATGCTGACCCGCGCGACCCTCTCTTGCGCCGCGTCTACAGCTCAAGAAGGGTGCTAACGAGGCGACCAAGGTGCGCTCTCTTCTCTCTCCTGCGTCCAGGGCGAGCTCGTTCTGAGCGCTCTACTGACTCTCTGCTTCGCCTCGCAGACCCTCAACCGCGGTATCTGCGAGTTCATCGTCATGACCGCCGGTGCGTCGAGCCTCTCGCCTTCTCGCCCTGCGCTGCCTTCGCCGCACGAGGACGGACAGCGCGGGTAGCTCCAGGCGATCGGGATTGCCGCTGACATGCTTGCCTTCACGCCCGCAGACACCGAGCCGATCGAGATCCTCCTCCACCTCCCGCTCCTGTGCGAGGACAAGAACGTCCCCTACGTCTTCGTCCCGTCCAAGACGGCCCTCGGCCGCGCGTGCGGCGTCTCGCGCCCCGTCATCGCCGCGTCGATCACGACCAACGAGGCTCGTGAGCTCCGCAGCCAGATCGACACGATCAAGGTGCGCCCCTCCTCTTCCTCCCTCTCCCTCTCTTCGTCGTGCGCCTTTGCTGACTCGGCTCTGTTGCTCCCTCGCTCGCAGGGCCAGATCGAGCGTCTCCTCATCTAAGCGGCAACCTGTCGCGCACCTAATGCAGCCTGCTCGTCGGCGGCGAGACGGAGAGGTCTCGTGGAGGAGGGACGTCGAGTCGAGCGGGTCCGTGTGTGCGCTGCGTCGTGAGCGGGAGGAGGCCTTTGCTGGTCTGCCCTCTCGTGCACTCTCTGTCCTTCTATAGCTGTTGTAGCAGGTCGGAGAGGCGGTGCCGTGCCATCCTCGCTCGTGTTCCTCCTCGTCGCGCGCTGGATCTGTGAGAGTCGACCTCGCCTGCGAGCTTTCAGACTCGCGCAAGGCAGAGAGAAGCACTGCAGCTTTGTGCAGGAGCGCGTGCTAGCTCGCTCGCTGCGGTGCCGACCTCACTCGACCCTGCTCGTCCTCATCGCTCAACCCGACCTCGGCGGTCGCTCTCCTGTCTCGACCACACGCTCGCCATGTCTGCGTTCGCCGGCTTCGAGTCGCAGACGCAGCCCTCGCAGAACCAGACGCTCTCTGCGCTCCTCAACCGCGCCGACGCCCTCTCGCGCGCCTTCAACGGCCACCACTCCTCGTCGTTCCAGTCGGTCCAGGTCGTCGCCTCGGCCTTCTCGCAGCTGCAGAACCTCCTCGCCCTCCCCGCGACTCCCGTCACTCGCTCCCGACCCGAGGGCGGGATCCGCGAGCGCGGCATGGTCAAGGTCCAGGAGACGATCGAGGAGGCGCTCGGCGCCGTGAGGGACGACCTCGGCCGCATGGAGCACGACGTCGAGCAGCTCAACGCCCTCCTGTTCGACGCCGACCTGTTCCTCGCTCAGCCGCAGAGCGCGCTCCAGCACGGCCTCAACCCGCGCGAGGCCCTCGTCCATGTCAGCGGCCTCTTCGCGCAGTACCAGGCCGAGATGATCCGCCTCCGGTGCGTCCTCTTCCTCCTCTTCGAAGTCGTCCTCTTCATGATGCAGAGCTGACCTCGACGCCGAACGCAGGGAGGTGCTCGCCGACTTTACGACCGAGGAGATCGGCGTCGAGCAGCTCGTCGACGAGTGGAAGGTGCGTCCCCTCTCCTGCTCTCGTTGCGCTCCCACTCGAGCAGAGCTGACCTCTCGACACTCCTGCAGACAATGAAGGAGGTCGACAAGGGCCAAGAAGCCGAGCTGAGCGACCTCGTCGACGTGCTCGGCAGCTGGGGCGCGAGCGGCGGCCTCGACGTCGACATGTCGTGAGAGCTCTCGTCGTTCAGCATCGTCGTCGTTCATCTATGTATTCGGTGCGTGCCTCTACTCGTTCTGCGACCGCACCTAGCCCAAGCTGACCGCCGCCGCAGTCTCCTGTACCCTCCTCGCACCCGCACCCGCACCCGCACCCACATCCGCATCCCTCCCTCACAGCTCCCACCGCACGACCCGCTTGACGACCTCGACAAACCGCTCAAGCCCCTCCTTATCCACCTCGTCGTCGAACGCGTTCAAGCCCTCGCAGTCGATGTCGAGCACGCCGACCTTGACGTCCTCCTCCGACCCGTCCTCGCGCCGCCGCCGCACGACGATCGGCACGACGACCTCGCTCTTGGTCACGCCGTCGCACGCAATGTGGCCTGGTCGCGCCTCGACGTCCGGCACGAC
>Ga0308169_10004261_pt1 | contig 13452 bp, 11 predicted proteins | sample PhyBR1_2_FD_202139 | JGI IMG/M metagenome (GOLD analysis project Ga0308169, IMG submission 202139) | Phyllosphere microbial communities from UC Gill Tract Community Farm, Albany, California, United States - DLSLSB.R1 | ecosystem: Host-associated > Plants > Phyllosphere > Unclassified | place...
GACTCCGACTCAGACAGCAAGGTGGACACCGCCAAAGCCCGCAACGGAGCGATGGACAGCTTCGGGGTGGGGGATACGTTCAAGGCGACGACGCCGCTGAGCTTCACCTTCCTCTTCAGCGACCAGCCCACCTATCCCATCAAGAAGGACTGGCTGCTGTTCACCAAGATGGCAAGCGACAACAACGTCACCCTGGAAACAACCGTGGTGCCGTTCAGCGATTATGAGCAGAAGCGCAGCCTGCTCATCAGCTCCGGCAAGGCGCCGGAGATCATTGCCAAAACCTACCCAGGCCAGGAGAGCGCTTACGTTTCCTCCGGCGCCGTCCTGCCCGTCAGCGACTACGTGAACCTGATGCCGAATTACCAGGACAAGGTCAAGAAGTGGAAGCTGGAGCCGGAGATCGCCGGCCTCACCCAGGCGGATGGCAAGTACTACGTCCTCCCCGGCCTGCATGAGGAACTGTGGCCTGACTACACCCTCGCATTCCGCACGGATGTGCTGGAGAAGGACGGCATCGCCGAGCCAAAAACCTGGGACGAGTTCCGCGAAGTGCTGCGCAAGCTCAAGAAAAACCACCCGGACGTCGTGCCGTTCTCCGACCGCTTCAACGGCAACAGCGTGCTCAACATTGCCGGCACCGCTTACGGCACAGTTGCCGGCTGGGGCCTGGTGGACGGGCTGACCTTTGACGAAAACAAGAAAGAGTTCACCTTCGGGTCCGCCTCCAGCCAGTTCAAGGACCTGGTGACCTACTTCAACTCCCTGGTCTCCGAGGGCCTGATGGACCCGGAAAGCTTCACCCAGACCGACGATGCCGCCATCCAGAAGTTCACCTCCGGGAAGTCGTTCGTGATCAGCGCCAACTCGCAGAACATCATCACCTACCGCACGTCCATGGAGCAGTCACTGGGCAAGGGCAACTTCGCGGTCCGCAAAATCACGGTCCCCGGCGGACCCGCGGGCGACATTATCGGCGGTTCCCGGCTGGAGAACGGCATCATGCTCAACTCGTCCGTCAAGGACAAGGACAGCTTTGTTGCGCTGATGCAGTACATCGACTGGCTGTTCTACAGCGACGAGGGACAGGAGTTCGCCAAGTGGGGCGTTCAGGGCACCACGTACAACAAGGAGGGCGGCAAGCGGGTCCTGGCCAAGGACATCAATTTCCAGGGCTTGAATCCTGCCGGCACCAAGGACCTGCGGGTAGATTATGGCTTCTCCGGCGGCAACTTCTCCTACGGCGGCACCACGGACCTGCTGCAGTCCACCTTCAATGAGGAGGAACTGGCGTTCCAGAAGGCCATGAAGAGCAAGAAGCCGCGCCCGGTGTCCCCGCCGGTGCCGTTCAGCGACGCCGACCGCGAGCAGGCCACGCTGACGCTGACCCCGCTCAAGGACCACGTCAAGCAGAACACGCTCAAGTTCATCACCGGCCAACGGCCCCTCTCCGAGTTCGACGCCTACGTCAAGGAGCTGGACAGCAAGGGCATGGGCAAGTACGTAGAGTTGGCCAACAAGGCGTACAAGGCGTACGCGGACAAGAAGTAGAAGGTACGACGACGGCAGCGGGCCTTCCGCGTTGACCGAAAGGCAGCTGGTGGTTCAGAAGAAGGCGGAGTACGGTGCCGGCCCCCTGTTCAGGGCGGCCGGCACTGTCGCCGGTGTCATGATGGGCTCGGCTCTGCTGGTCCTGGCCAATATCCTGCTGCTGCCGGCCCTGTTCGCGGGACCGGCAGCCGGAATATGGCTGCTGCCGTTAGTGCTGCTGCCCGCCGGGCCGGCCGTAGTGGCGTGCATGTACGCCTTCAACCGCCTGCTGGCCGGGCACGACAGCGGCGTGTACCGGGACTTTCTGCGCAGCTATCGAATGAATTTCGGTCCTGCGCTCAAGGTCTGGGCGCCGGGCCTGCTCGTCCTTGCCGTCATCGCTGTCAGCCTTGCCGGGCTGCCGGCTTCCCTGAACCCTTCGAGCCCGGCCGCGCCGGCGGTCCGGTTGGGGCTGGTGGTCCTGGCCCTGCTCGTGCTCACCACGGCCGTGCACGCCTTGCTGCTGTTGTCCCGTTTCTCGTTCAGGACCCGGGATCTGTTCCGACTGTCCCTCTACAGCTTCGGCGCCCGGAAGCGGGTGTCGCTTGGCAACATGGGGATCCTTTTCGTAACCGCCACCTTTTTGCTGACGACCACCGCGTACCTGCTGCCGGTCGTCGCGGGTGTGGTGGTGTTCCTGGTGTGCCTGAACTCCCGGCCGCTGCTGCGTCTGGTGGAGGAGAAGTTCACGACCGCATAGGCACGGCTTCGGCCCGGGACCTACAGCGCGGTGACCGTCACGGGTGTCAGCATCTCCCGTTCGAAGCCCACCACCCGGCGTTCACCGTGCAGGATGACCTCGTGGGTATGGACATCGGCGGTGCTGGAGGTGGCTACATGCAGTTTCACCAGCCCCGGTGCCACCACCCGCTTCAGGTCCAGGCCGGTAAATGACGTCCGGTCCGCGTGCACCGTGAACTCCACCCGCGCCGAGTCGCCGGCAGTGAGTTCCACCCGTGCGTAGCCGATCAGCTCGCGGACCGGCCGCACCACCTCTCCCACCGGGTCCTCCAAATACAGTTGCACCACTTCGGCGCCTTGGACAGCGCCGGTGTTGGTGACCGTGCAGGCCACTGTGATGGACTCTGAGGTGGACATGGTGGAGGTGTTGGCCTCGTGGTTTGAAAAGGCAAAGGACGTGTAGGAAAGGCCGTGGCCGAAGCTGAAGAGGGGCGAGGGGTCAAGGGCACTGACTCCGGTCGGACCCGCAAGGCGGCTGTGCAAATAGGTGCCCGGCTGGCCGCCGGAGCTGCGCGGCACGGAGACGGGCAGCTTGCCGGACGGGTTTACGGTCCCGGCCAGGACGTCCCACAGCGCCTCGGCGCCCTCCTCGCCCGGGAAGAATCCCTGGACGATTGCCCCGGCCCGCTCGGCGAATTCGCCCAGTGCGTAGGGCCGGCCGCTGAGGACCACCACGACGGCGCGGGTCCCGGCGTCCTTCGCGGCGGCGAGCACCCGGTCCAGCATGCGGTACTGGTCGCCCGGCAGTTGAAGATCGGCTGCGTCGTTGCCCTCGCCGGATGTGCCGCGGCCGAACAGTCCGGCATTGTCGCCCACCACTATCACGCAGGTCCCAACGGATGCGGCGACGGCGCTGGCGTCAGCGATTTGTTCTTCGGTGATGGCCTCGCAGGTTCCGGTCGCCGAGCTCTGGACGGACCCGTAACGCCGGGCGGCGGCAGCGGCCACCGTGGGAACGTTGATGCCCATGGGTACGTCCGGGTGGGATGCGCCCACGTGCGCGTCGAAGGAATAGCAGCCGAGCATGGCGAACGGATCCTCCGCCAGGGGCCCCACCACGCCCAGCGACGCCAATGCCGCAGCGGGCAGTGGCAGGCTGGGCTCGCCGTCGTGCTTCCTGTTGGTCAGCAACACAAGAGACTGGGAGGCGAGCTCCCGGGCCAGCAGCCTGTTGGTCTCAGGGTCAAGGTCGATGGAACCGGCAGCCAGGGCAGGGGGAGCGGGGTTGAAACCTGGCGAGAGCAGCCCCGCCTCCTGCTTTTGCCGCAGCACCCGGCGCAGGGCGGTGTCCACCAGGGATTCGGACACTGCGCCGGAGCGGACTCGCTCCAACAGCGGCCGGCCGTAGCAGTTCACGGTGGGCAGTTCCACATCCACTCCTGCGGCCAGGGCCAGCGCCGCCGCCTCGCCGGGATCGGCAGCGACTCCGTGGGTCATGTTGAGGAAGGCGACACCGAAGTAGTCCGCCACCACGGTGCCGGCGAAGCCCCACTCGTCGCGCAGCAACGAGGTGAGCAGGGCACGGTTAGCGGCGGCAGGAACACCGTCGGTGTCCGTGTAGGCGTGCATGACCGACCGTGCACCGCCGTGCTTCAGCGCCAGCTCGAACGGCGGCAGCATGACGTCGGCCAACTCGCGCGGACCCATGGACACCGGGGCGTGGTTCCGCCCGGCGCGGGAAGCCGAATAGCCCACGAAGTGCTTTAGTGTGGCGACGATTCCCGCAGCCTCCAGCCCCGAAACGTAGGCGCTGGCAAGCGTGCCCACCAGGTACGGGTCCTCGCCGATGGTTTCTTCCACGCGGCCCCAGCGCAGGTCGCGCACCACGTCCAGGACCGGTGCCAGCCCCTGATGGACCCCCAGCGCGCGCATCTGGTCACCGATGAGGCCGGCCATCCGGCGCACTAACGTCGGGTTGAACGCGGCGCCCCAGGCAAGCGGAACGGGGAAGGCGGTGGCCTTCCATGCGGCCAGCCCGGCGAGGCACTCCTCATGGACCTGGGCGGGAATGCCGAAGCGGGAAGCAGCCATGATTTGCTCCTGGGCAGCGGCAAGCCGGCGGGCACCCTCGAGCGGTTCCAGGGGGACGGTGCCATACATGCGGGTGATCTGGCCAAGGCCGGAGGAAATCACATCTTCCCAGGAGCGGGCGTCACCGGCCATCTCGTTCTGCAGCGGCGCCACAGAGTCCCCGTCAGTGGAGGCATTGACCCAGACGCCAACCAGCTGGGCCAGCTTTTCCTCCAACGTCATCTGCTGCACCAGCTCATCAACGGACAGGCGCCCGGCGGCGCCACCGGGGCGGTTACTGGCAGCGTCAGCGGCGGGGACTTGTTTTTCGGCGGCACCGCTGGTCACGGGCGTCTCCTATGGATTCGTGAGAAGTTTCTAAGAAACTATCAGAAAATTGTGTTTAGTTTCTAGAGTCAAAGCATTGACTCTCTATCTCCACGCTTCCTAGGGTTGAAGCAGGAGCGACACATTCGTGCGGGCTGATAGGCGGGAAACTTCGCGCTAAGCGCCGAAAGTTTCCACCGATTTTCCTCACACGGAAACCCGGTAAGTGCTACATATTCCACTGCAAAGACGGAGAGAACATGCGGACGTACAAAGTGGCCATCGCGGGCACCGGCGGCATCGCCGCGGTCCATGCGGACAACCTTGCCAGGACCGGGGGCAGGGCCCAGTTGGTGGCGGCCTGCGACGTGGACCAGGGCAGGCTGGATGCCTTCGCCGGGAAGCATGGCATCCACGGCACACACCTCACATTGGAAGAACTCCTGGCCGAGGCGAAACCGGACATCGTGCATCTCTGCACACCGCCGATGTTCCACATCGACCAGGCCATCGAATGCCTGGAGGCGGGTGTCCATGTGCTCTCCGAAAAACCCCCGGCCCTCAGCTTGGCGGACTTCGATCGGCTGGAGGCGGCGCAAGCCAAAGGGGGCGCCCAGTTCTCCTGCGTGTTCCAGCACCGTTTCGGCGACGCGGCCGCCGCGGCCAGGCACCTGATTGGCGGCGAGGACTTCGGCCGGCCGCTGGTGGCGAGGTGCGACACCCTCTGGTACCGGCCGGACAGCTACTGGGACCTGCCCTGGCGGGGCAGCTGGAACGCCGAGGGCGGGGGGCCCACCATGGGCCACGGCATCCACCAGTTCGACCTGCTCCTGCACCTGATGGGCCCCTGGGAGGAAGTGACCGCAGTTGCCGGACGGCAGGCGCGGGCCACCTCCACTGAGGACCTGTCTGCCGCGTTGGTCCGGTTCGGCAACGGCGCCGTGGCAACCATGATCAACTCGCTGCTCTCGCCACGGGAAACCTCAGACATCCGGATCGACTGCGAATTCGCCACCGTCGAACTGAGCCACCTCTACGGATATGGCACGGACAACTGGACCGTCACCGGGGCGCCCGGCCACGAAGAAGGGGTCACTGCAGCATGGACGGCCCGGCCCCTGGAACGGGGCAGCGGACACGCGGCCCAGTTCCTGGCCATGTATGACGCGCTCGACGCCGGCCGTCACCTTCCGGCCGGCGCAGAGTCAGCGAGGCAGACCCTCGAGCTCGCTGCCGCGATTTACGCCTCCGCCTTCACCGGTCAGCCGGTACGCCGGGGACAGATCGTTCCCGGCCATCCCTTCTACGGCGGCATGGACGGCGACGGCCTGGGCACCCGCGTCCTGGACGCCACGGCCCTGAACCGGACCGCCGTCGACACCGCCGTTTGATCCCCACTTCCAAAGGACCCATCGTGACCACCTCTTCAGCCACCGCCTCCTCTGCCGTCTCCACCGCCAGGCTGAGCCTTGAGGATGACGGCAGCGCCCTCACCTTCACCGCGGACGGGCGCCCAATCGCCACCTATACCTACAAACCGGCAGACGAGCAGTACGAAAGCCCGCGCCCGTTCTTCCACCCCCTGACCACACTCGGCGGCAATGAAGTCACCATTTCCCGTCCCTGGGACCACGTCTGGCACAAGGGGCTGTCCTGGGCGCTACCCAACGTGGGGCCGCACAACTTCTGGGGCGGGGCCACCTATACGCGGGCCACGGAATACGCCAACCTGGACAACAACGGTGCCATGACCCACGAATCGTTCACCGGAATCGACCAGTCCGGCGCCGGCATCACGGCGTCGGAGTCACTGACCTGGACGTCCCAGGAAGGTGGACCGGTCATCGCGGAGAGCCGCCGGTTCAGCATCCGGCTCCTGGAGGATGCGGCCGCCAGCGGCACTGCCGGCGCCTACGCCATTCTTTTTGAATCAACGATGAGCAACATCTCCGGCACGGACATCCAGATCGGCAGCCCCACCACCGAAGGGCGGAACAATGCCGGCTACGGCGGCCTCTTCTGGCGCGGTCCCCGGTCCTTCACCGGCGGAGAGTTCCGCAGCCAGGACGCCACTGGAACTGATGAGTTCATGGGCACCCGGTCACCGTGGATCGCTTTCACCGGCAAGCATGACGGCACTTGCCGGTCCTCAACCATCGCGTTCGTAGAGGACAGTTCCAACCCGGGGGCGCCCAACCAATGGTTCGCAAGGTCCTCCATGTTTGCCTGCCTGGGCTCGGCCCCCTTCTTCAGCGCGGAAGTGCCGCTACGGGAAGGCTCGCCGCTCACCTACCGCTATGCAGTGGTAATTGCCGACGGCGGAGTGGACGCCCCGCGTGCTGCGGCCCTGGCCGATGCCGCAGGGGCGGCACTGCGCAGCTGGCGGTGAGCGTGGTTTCTTCGTTCCCGGGTGCCACCGGGCTTTCCGAGATCAGGGTCTACGACTGGCCCGGGGCAGACGGAGCGGCCGGAGGGGCACCGCACGTGCACACGGCGTCCACCGAATCCTACGTAGTGCTTGAGGGCTCCGGCCGGCTGGAGACCCTGGACTCACGCGGTTTCACAACCAGTCCGCTGGAACCGGGAACGGTGCTGTGGTTTACGCCCGGCACCGTGCACCGCGCCATCAACGACTCGGGCGACCTGAAGATCCTGGTGGTCATGCAGAACGCCGGACTTCCCGAGCATGGCGACGCCGTGATGACTTTCCCGCAAGAGCACCTGGCGGATGCGGCCACCTACCGCCGCGCAGCGGCACTGGAACACAAAGACGCCGACGCCGGACTGGCAGCCGGAGAGGAAGCCGCCCGCCGCCGTCGTGATCTGGCTTTGGAAGGATACTTCGCGCTGAAGGAGGCCGTTCTCGCTTCCGGACCGTCAGCACTTGCGGGGTTCCACGCCGCGGCGGCCCGTGTGGTCTCCGGCAGGACTGCCACGTGGGCGGACCTGCTGGCTGGGGGAGCTGCCCGGCAGGCCGAACTTACGCGGCAGCAACTTGCCTCCCTGGACGCGGCAGAAAGTATCTATCTGGCAGACGCGCGAACTACGATGGGAAAACGGGAAAACCGCAGAATGTACGGCATGTGTGGCCGGATCCAGACGTGGGAACTTTCCGATAACTAGCCCCGGGCGTGACCCGGGTGAAAGGACGGTTTCCTTGGTGACCAAGCAGGACGCCAGGCGCGCGACGATCAGCGAGATAGCCAGGGAGGCAGGAGTTTCCGTCCCTACGGTGTCGAAGGTGTTGAACGGCCACGCCCACGTGGCGGCCGAAACCCGGGCACGGGTGGAAGAAATCATCGCCAAACGCGACTACGCGCGCCGCCCGGCCAAGCGCAGGCAGAAAGCCGGACTGGTGGACCTGGTGTTCCCTGGCCTGGGCTCTGAATGGGCCCTGGAAATCATCGAAGGCGTTGAGCGTGTGGCGCAGGATGCCGGGTACGGAACCGTGGTCAGCAGCTTGAACCTGGATGGTTCGCGCATCCGGCCCTGGCTGGCCAACCTGGCGGAGCGGAAATCCGACGGCCTGCTGATGGCCGTGTACCAGCTGGACGCCAAACAGATCCAGCGGGTGAAGTCGCTGGGAATACCGGTAGTGCTGATCGACCCCGTGGGCCAACCCGGGCCGGACCTCACCACGGTGGGGGCAGCCAACTGGGAGGGCGGTTATTCGGCAACGGAGCACCTACTGCAACTGGGGCACAAGCGGATCGCCATGATCGGCGGCCGCGAGGACCTGCAGTGCAGCAGCGCCCGCGAGGACGGTTACCTTTCCGCACTGCGCCGGGCGGGTGTTGCCTCGGACCCGGCCCTCATGGTTCCCGGCGACTTTTCCATCGAAGCGGGTGAGGCTGCCACGCGGAAACTGCTGGAGCTGACCGACCGGCCCACCGCCATCTTCACCGGCAACGACGGCCAGGCCCTGGGCGCATACCGGGCTGCCCGCGCTGCCGGGCTCCGCATACCGCAGGACCTGTCCATCATCGGCTTCGACGACATTCCGGCGGCCGAGTGGATCGAGCCCGGCCTGACCACCATCCGCCAACCCGTGGTGCAGATGGCGGAGACTGCGATGAGGGCCCTGCTTCGCCATCTGGACGGAGTCGAGGAACTCCCGCAGCGGATCGAGCTCGGCACGGAGCTGGTGGTTCGGGGATCCACGGCGCCGCCGCCCGCGAAGTAGCGTCCCAAGCGGCCGCTCAGTTCAATCGTGACGGTTCATCCTTGGGATTTGTGGGCGTCCCGGACGTGCTGCTGCGTCTGTTCCTGCATCACCCACCGGTTGCCGTCAGGATCGTTGAAGTAGGCGAAGAGCACGCCGCCAAGGTCCTGGATGTCGCTGATGTCAGCGCCGCGCCTGACCAGCTCGCCCCGTACCGCCGTGATGTCCGGAACCACCAGCTGCAGTCCCTCCAGGCTGCCCGGCACCATGGTGGTCATACCGGTTCCGATGACTACCGATGTGGCCGAGCCCGGGGGAGTCAACTGCACCACGCGCATGCCAGGGATGTGCTCCGCATCGTGGTCCAGGACGAAACCCAGCTTCTCGGTATAGAACGCTTTGGACCTGTCCACGTCGGAGACTGGAACCTGCACAACTTCAAGGCGCATCTGCATGCCCGCCACTCTAGCCTCGCGCTTTGCTCAAGGGAACGGCAGCTGCAGCATCCGCCGCCGTTGAGCCGCTTCCCCGGATTGTTAAGGGTGGGAACGAGATTGCGACGGGCTACCCTCAAGGTCCCATCAAGACTGGCCGAAGGTTAGCTGAGGATGCCCGAAGGAACGGTTTCAGGTATCGGATGAGGCATACGCTCGTCCACGACGAGTTTTGCCGGGCTCAGCAGCAGGCCCGGCATGTGCGGGGGCACCGTCATCCGGGCCCCTTCAAAATGGGGAAAAATGTCCGACTACCAGACCCCTTTCGGGTTTACTTCTTCTGCCCCGGCACCGAAGCCGCCGCGGAATCCACGGGTTTCAACTTTCGTTGTTGCCGGCATCACCGCCCTGTTCATGTTTCTCGGAGCATTGAGTGGCGGCCTGGGCGGTGCCCTGATGCTCCTGGGAATTTCGATTGCGCTTACGGGCCTATACGTCCTCCTGACGGGACGGCGCTCCTGGGCCTGGCTGCCCGCGAAACGCAAGGCCGGCGCCGTCGCGGTCGTCGCATCGTTGGTGCTCTTCATCGCCGGTGCGGTCGCCCTGCCGCGCGTTGCCAGTGCGGACCTTGAAGCCGCCTCCTCGGAGAGCACTGCCAAGGCGGAACCCGCTAGTGCGAGCCCGACCCCAACAGCCAAGGCCTCGCCGTCGTCGTCGCCAACCCCCTCAGCGCAGGATTCCGGGGAACCGTTGGACCCGGAGAGCCCGTACGCTCTTGCCGCCGGCGTCACCGCGGCTGCGCCGAATGCGCAGCCTGCCTACGCCACGAAGGCGCTCGACCTGCTGGCCACCCTTCCCATCAAGGGCCGGGCGCCGAAGACGGGGTATGACCGGGCGCAGTTCGGCCAGGCTTGGGCGGACGTGGACCGGAACGGTTGCGATACCCGCAATGACATCCTCAAGCGCGACCTCACCGGCATCACGTACACGAACAGTGTGCCGTGCAAGGTGCAGTCGGGCACCCTGGCGGATCCCTACACCGGCACCACCATCAGTTTCGTCCGGGGCTCGGCCACGAGCAGTGCCGTGCAGATCGACCATGTGGTGGCGCTCAGCGATGCCTGGCAGAAAGGTGCCCAGCAGCTCACCACGGAACAGCGGACGGCCTTTGCCAATGACCCGCTGAACCTCCAGGCCACCGACGGGCCCACCAACATCAAGAAGGGCGACGGCGACGCCGCCACCTGGCTGCCGCCGAACAAGGGCTTCCGGTGCGAGTACGTGGCGCGCCAGATTTCAGTCAAAGCAACGTACGGGCTGTGGGTCACCCAGGCCGAACACGATGCCATGGCCAGGATCCTTGGCGACTGCTCCGGGCAGCTCGCGCCGACCAACCAGCAGGCTCCGGCTCCTGCCCCGGAACCTGCCGCTCCCGCACCCGCTCCCGCACCCGCTCCTGCCCAGGTAGCTCCGGCTCCAGCGCCGGTTGCTCCGGCTCAAGCGCCCGCACCTGCCGCTCCGGTTGCGCCCGTGCCCGCTGCTCCCGCGCCTGCCGCCGCCTACTACGCCAACTGCACGGCCGCGAGGGCTGCCGGAGCTGCCCCGCTCTATGCCGGCCAGCCAGGCTACCGATCCGCACTTGACCGCGACTCCGACGGCGTCGCCTGCGAATAGGCCGCGGCCGTCCGGCCTGTACCTGGCCCAAAGTTCACCACCATCACATGCATTCCTAGGGGGAATTATGGAAATAAAGTACGGTCCTGCCACCGGCAGGTTGAAGAAGACGCTGGCCCTGACAGTTCTGGCCGGGCTCATGCTGACCGGCTGCGGCGGCAAGCAGGCGGCCACGCAGCCGACGGCGACTGCAGCGGCCACCGTTGTTTCGCAGACAACCGAGATGGTCACAGTTCCGGGCGTCGTGAACCTGACGCTCGATAAGGCAACGGAGCAACTTGAAAAGCTCGGGTTCAACGTTGACGCTGCAGACACGGCACACGGCAAGTCGATCATGATCGAGAAGAACTGGCAGGTGATGACCCAGGATCCTGCCAACGGAGCACAGGCGGCGAAGGGCTCCACCGTGCGTCTGGGCGTCAAGAGCCTTGACGATATTGCGGCCGAGAAGGCCGCGGCCGAAAAGGCGGCCGCTGACAAGGTCGCAGCGGAACAAGCCGCAGCCGCTGCGAAGGCTGCTGCCGACAAGGCCGCCGCAGACAAGGCCGCTGCTGATCAAGCGGCTGCTGCAAAGGCTGCCGCGGACCAGGCAGCACGGGACGCCGCTGCCAAGCAGGCAGCCCAGGCTCCGGCTCCTGCAGCCGTTCCTGCTGCGCCGGTGCCCGGCACTGCTTACTACGCCAACTGCGCTGCCGCCAAGGCTGCCGGCGCCGCGCCCTTGCGCAGGGGACAGCCGGGCTACAGCTCGGCACTGGACCGCGACGGCGATGGCGTAGCCTGCGAAAAGTAGTCCACCGACGCAGTGCAAGACGAGCCGCGGACGCTCCTGCTTTTGCAGGGTATCCGTGGCTCGTCTGCTTTGAGCGCCATGTCTCTCGGAAGCTCTTGGGGCCGTTCGCGCAGCCCGCACTCCTACATTCGCCCGGCGGTAAGGTCCGGGTCGGCGTTGGGGTCCGAGGGGCGGGGTTCCTGATCACTTGAAGGGGTCGGCTTCTGCTTCGCCGCCTGCGTGGAGCGCCAGACTGCGGCGCCGGCTGCCAGGGCCGCGAGCCCGAGGATCCACCACCACAGCCTGGCCGCGCTCCGCCGAGACCGGACTGGGGCGGGTGCCGCCGGTCTCGGCCCCACACGCTTGAGCTGTTCCTGGACCCGGGGAGCCAACGTCTCCACGCCGCCGGCCAGCTCTTCCGCCAACCGCCGCAATAACGCCTGGAGGCGCGGGGAGGCAGTCTCAACGCCGGTATCCAGACCGGCCACCGCTCGCTGCACGGCCGCCTGGATACCGGGCGTGGCCCATTCCCTGCCCCTCGCCAGCTGGCTTAGGAGGTTCTCCGAAAGGCGGTGGATCCGCTCGGTTTCAGTCATTGGTTCTGCTGTGCGCATGTATATGCCTCCTTGGAGTGACGGTTACGACAGACTAGGGCGGGCAAAAGCGCCGCGACAGGGTCTTTGGAACCGGGACACCGCGCACGTCGGTATGGGGCCACCGCAAGGAAAACGTCTTACGGAACCTGGGGACGACGGGAGGCCGCCAGCGCGGCAAGGTCGCGAATTAGGCACTGCACCTCGTGCTCCCTGCGCATCGACGCCGAAACTTGGTGGACCCGGGGTTTTGCAGGGGGCTTTCCGGGCGGGGCAGGGACAGGAACTCCATCGCGGCCGGCCAGCACACCGGATGCTTCCTTGCCATCGCGCGAAGCACTGGCGCCCATGCATACCCCCTTGACTTGGTCCTTTGGAAGTCAACCGGCCGTTGCCGTACGGGACACTCTAGGAACCGCAGGCACAACGCGGAAGGCACTTTGCCCGATACCGGGACTAATTGCCGCAATCTTGAGCTTCACGGCAAGAACCCACGGACAGTAGGAGCACTTGTGCCGGAGACCACAGAAGGCAATTACGACGGCGACAGGCAGGTGGGGTGCCTTGGTGGCCCTTTCTGCCCCGGAATTCCGCGGATTCTGCTGCTGGGATGCTCGATTTGCGGTGGGGGTTGTGGGCGGGTATTGTTTTCTGAGTCGCCGCCGCTGAAGCGGAAAGATAGCGGCCAAACCCCCTTGTTGAACGGCCTGGAAATGGTCCGCTTTTATGCGTGCTGTTGGTGGGTGGGGGCTGATCTGGATCGGTTTGGATCGCGGGAACGCGGTTTGCAAAGCGGGTGCGGATCGGGTAAGTTTGAAAAGTTGCTCCGGAGCGATCCTGAACTGTGGGTTTGGGTGGTGCCGGGTGTGTCTGTTGTTTGAGAACTCAATAGTGTGCCAAGTTTGTTGATACCGATTATGTAATGTGATTGGTTGATTTGCTGTGTGCGCCACCCCGTGGTGTGCATGGTTTTTTAGCTGGTTTCAAATTTTGTGCAGCTGTGATTGCCGTTATTTCCGGTGGTTGTGGTTGTGTCTGTTTTTGTTTTACTTCAACGGAGAGTTTGATCCTGGCTCAGGATGAACGCTGGCGGCGTGCTTAACACATGCAAGTCGAACGATGAAGGGAGCTTGCTCCTGGATTAGTGGCGAA
>Ga0308169_10004264_pt1 | contig 13445 bp, 14 predicted proteins | sample PhyBR1_2_FD_202139 | JGI IMG/M metagenome (GOLD analysis project Ga0308169, IMG submission 202139) | Phyllosphere microbial communities from UC Gill Tract Community Farm, Albany, California, United States - DLSLSB.R1 | ecosystem: Host-associated > Plants > Phyllosphere > Unclassified | place...
ATTTATCTCCCATATTCTGCCCAAAACCATGCAGTCGGTCTGGGCCGGGCAGCCCGTCGCCCTGCTGGCCTGGCTGCAGGACCACGAGCCGGAAACGCTGCAAAAAACCCACGCGATTTTTATGGTGAAGGACCTGGTCCGCTTCTGGCTGACCGGGGAAGCCTGCGTGGAGCTGACCGATATCTCCGGCACCAGCCTGATTAACGTGCGCGAGCGCCGCTACGACGACGAACTGCTGGCGTGGTGGGGCCTTACTGAGCTGCGCGACAGGTTACCGCCGATTAAGCTCTCCACCGACTGCTGCGGCACCATCAGTGCGGAGATCGCCCGCCAGACCGGGCTGCAGGCGGGAACGCCGGTTGCCGGGGGCGTGTTTGATATCTCTGCCTCTGCTATCGCCTGCGGCATCAACAGCGTGGATAAGCTGGCGATCGTCACCGGCACCTGGAGCATCAACGAGTACGTCACCGATCGACCGGTGATCGACAAAGATCTGTTTATGACCTCCATCTACCCGATCGACGGTAAATGGCTGATCACCGAGGCCAGCCCCACCTCGGCCAGTAATCTGGAGTGGTTCATCAATAACTTTATGGAGGGCGAGCGGGATAAAGCGGCCTCGGAGGGTTCATCCGTTTACGACCTGTGCAGCGCGCTGGTCTCCTCCACCACGCCGCAAGAAAGCCACCTGCTGTTCTTTCCCTTTGTGTTTGGCTCTAACACCATCCCGGATGCCTCCGCCGGCTTTATCGGCGTCAGCAGCTTCCATAAAAAGGCCCATTTCCTGCGGGCGATTTATGAGGGCGTGGCCTTCAGCCACCTCTATCACACCGAGCGTTTACGCCACATTAACCCGCAGTTAAGCCGCACGATTCGCATTGCGGGCGGGGTAACTAACTCCCCTGCCTGGCTGCAGCTGTTCGCCGATATCTTCCAGGCGCGGCTGGAAATCGTCGATGTCAAAGAGCACGGCACGCTGGGCACGGCGATGACGGCAGCGGTGATGATCGGCTGGTTTGACGACGTCTTTAGCGCCTCCCACGCGATGGTCCACGTCTCGCGCACCGTGCTGCCCAACCCGGACAATCAGCAGGTCTATCAGGACAAATACCAGCTGTACAAAAATCTGCTGTCAGAGATGCAGTCCCCGTGGCGGCGCTGCAGCCACTTCATCACCGATTAATGAGGCAAGCATGGATCTGAACTTAAAAAACCGTAGCGCCATCGTCACCGGGGGTGCCAGCGGGCTGGGGAAAGAGCTGGTGCTGTCGCTGGCAAATGAAGGGGTCAACATCTGCTTCAGCTATTTAACGCATGAAGAAAGCGCGCAGCAGCTGGTTGCCAGCGTGAAAAACGCCACCGGCGTTAACATTATCGCGGTGAAAACCGATCTGGCGGATGAGCAAAGCCGGGAGGCGCTGTTCGCAACCTGCGTTGCAAGGCTGGGTAGCGCGGACATCCTGATCAACAACGCGGCGATCTGGCTGAGCGGCTACGTCACTGAATTATCCCAGCAGGACTGGGACCGGGTGATGAATATCAATCTGAAAGCGGTATTTCACCTCAGCCAGCTGTTTGTTAATCACTGCCTGCAGCGGGACCAGGCGGGCAGCATTCTGAACATTACCTCCCAGGCGGCCTTTCACGGCTCCACCACCGGGCATGCGCACTACGCGGCCAGTAAAGCGGGCCTGGTGGCGTTTGCCATTTCGCTGGCGCGCGAGGTCGCCAGGCAGAAAATCAACGTCAATAACCTCGCCGTCGGAATGATGGATACCGCGATGGTTCGTCACCAGCTCGAACGGGATCCTGACTATTACCTGAAGCGCATTCCGCTGGGCCGGGTGGCCCAACCGGAAGAGATCGCCGATATCGGCGTGTTTATGGTCTCCCCTAAAACCCGCTATATGACCGGAGCCACGGTCGATGTCACTGGCGGGATGTTGATGCGTTAACCCATGGAGAACAGTTATGAAATGTCTGGCGATTGCCGATCTTTTTATCAACAAAGCGATGATGGAATCCGGCCTTAAGGCGCTCAGGGATGAAGGCATCGAGGTTGAAGTGCGCGAGTGGACGCATCCCTCCGTCGAGAAATTACAGCAGGATAATCTGCGGGTTGAGCAGCAGGGTGCCGAAGCCGTGGCGTTACCCGCAGAGCTGCTGCTGGCAGCGGAGGACGCCGACATCCTGATCGTTCAGTTCGCCCCGGTGAATACCGCCGTCCTCAACCAGCTGCCACAGCTGAAGATTATCGGCGTGCTGCGCGGCGGCGTGGAAAACGTCAATCAGGACGCTGCGCAGGCGCGCGGCATTGAGGTGATGAATACGCCGGGGCGCAATGCGCGCAGCGTGGCGGAGTTCACCGTGGGCATGATCCTCGCGGAGATGCGCAATATTGCCCGTTCGCACGCTGCGCTGGGCGCTAAAATCTGGCGCGGGGAGAGCCCTAACCATCGGGCGATCCCGGAGATTGGCGGTAAGGTGGTCGGCCTTGTCGGGCTGGGCAATATCGCCCGGCGGGTCGCCGGTTACCTTAGCGCGTTTGATACGGAGATTATCTTTTACGATAAGTACGTTAGCGGACACGATCGCTATGAAAAAGTCGATTCGCTGGATGAGCTGGTCAAACGCGCTGATGTTATCTCGCTGCATGCCCGGCTGACGCCGGAAACCGCGCAGATGATTAACGCGCACCATTTTTCCCTGATGAAAAGCAGCGCGATTATCGTCAATACCGCCCGCTCCGGGTTAATCAATGAGGGCGACTTAATTGCGGCCTTACAAGCCGGGAAAATTATGGGTGCCGCGCTGGATACCTTTGATGACGAACCGCTGCCGGATAACAGCCCTTTTTACACGCTGAGTAACGTGACGATTACGCCACATATTGCCGGTAGCACTATGGATGCCTTCAGCAACTCGCCCAAACTATTTTCTGAGGCGCTGCTGGCCTGGCTTAATAAAAAATAATTCTCACGCTGTATTCAATCCACATAGCCCACCGGGCGCGGAATATTCCGTGCCCGTATCTTCCGCACGCTGAAGGAATGATTATGGATATTATCAACAGCATTATCAGTCTGGGGGCATCCGTCATGATGCCCGTAATATTCTTTATTATTGCGCTTTGCTTTGGGGTCACCCTTGGCACGGCATTTAAAGCCGGGATGCTGGTTGGAATCGGGTTTGAAGGGGTCGGACTGGTGATTGGCCTGCTGCTGACCCATCTCGGCCCCGCCTCGCAGGCGATGGTTGAACGCATTGGCCTGCACCTGACGGTGGTTGATACCGGCTGGCCCACGGCCTCAACCATCGGCTGGGGCTCGCCGCTGATGCTGCCGGTGGTGGTCGGTTTTATTATCATCAACCTGGCGATGCTGCTGCTGAAAATCACCAAAACGGTGAATATCGATATCTTCAACTACTGGATATTCCTGCTTGTGGGTTCAGTGGTGTATGCCGGAACCGGTAATTACTGGCTGTCGGTCGGCATCACTTTCGGCATATTTATCCTGACGCTGCTGGCGGCAGATTTCACCGCGCCCTACCTGCAGAAAAATTATCACCTCAAGGGGATCTCCTTCCCCCACCTTACCTGTATATGCTACGTACCCTTTGCCATGGTCTGTAATTATCTTATTGATAAAACCCCGCTTATCAGAAAAATAAACTTTGCCCCGGAAACGATTAATAAAAAGTTTGGCGTTATTGGTGAACCGCTGACGTTAGGCTTTGTGCTGGGGTTACTGCTGGCGCTGCTGGCCGGATACGATGCGTCGGCGGCGGTTGCGCTGGCGATTAAGGTCGCGGCGGCCATGCTGCTGCTGCCAAAAATGATCGAGATCCTGGTGCAGGGATTAATGATCGTGCGCGATGCGGCGGAAGCAAAGCTGAAGGCGAAATTCCCCGGTCGGGATTTCTACATCGGTATGGATACGGCGTTACTGATTGGCGAACCTTCGGTGCTGGCAACCGGGCTGCTGCTTATCCCTGTGACGGTAGTGCTGTCCGTCGTTCTGCCGGGCAACCGCGTGCTGCCGTTCGTTGACCTGGCGTCACTGATGTTCCTGCTGGCGATGGTCACGCCCTTCTGTAAACGCAATATGTTCCGCATGTTTATTACCGGCACGCTGATCGTCACCTGCATTTTGTACGTCGGCAGCGACATTTCCCCGGAGTACACGCAGGCGGCGCGAAACGCCAATATCCCGATCCCGGAGGGGATGTCTGAAGTGACCAATATGGTCGGGGGAGCAACCACTCCCGTCGGCTGGCTGGCAGTGAAGTTCGCGGAGCTGTTTGGCACGGCGCATTAGCGGTGAGATTTGTGGTGCGCGGTGCAGGCATTGTCGGGTTGATACGGTTGGAGGGCAACCGTATCAACCCGGTGCCATTGATTAGTCGTACAGCCACTTCCCTGCCTTAGCCGATTCAATCAGCATCCCAAGAGTGAAGTCGGGTACAGGAGTGACTGGAAATTTCTTGAAAGGATTCCACGAAAAAGGCTCATCAGGGTAGTAAGTTTCAATCCTGAAACTCCCCCGTTGAACCTTGAATTCTCTAAAGAACTCGTCCATTAAATCTTCGGCTTCACCAACGTCTAAGCGCATATCCGTGTCTAAATCAGTTGTGGGTGTGAGCAGCCGTTGCTTCTTTTCGTTGTTAAATAAATAAACACCGTTGTGGCGCCTTGCCAGTGCGATAACCCGCTGTTCAATATCATCTTCCATGCTTTATCGTTCCTCCCTTTTAGTGAGGGCATGGCAGTTGCGCCCCCTCAATGAACCTAAAATCATAGCGTTCAAATTATCAGCATTCTGGATTTTAAAAGCGATCTCATGTCCTGGATATCGCAGCTACTCCTTCTCCTACTTTCTCGCGAATCCTGCGCAAAATCAGCTACAATCGCCCCTCTTTCTCAACAACGGCCACCGCAAAAATCCCATGAACCTCAATATCTTCTGTTACCTGCTTCTGGCCTTAGCGGCGGTCGCCAGTGCGCTGCTGCCGCACCCGCTGGTGATGTGGTTGCTGCTCGCCAGCGTGCTGACGTTTGTCATCTACGCCGGGGATAAAATGGCGGCGCGCAAAAGCTGGCGCAGAGTGCCGGAGTCAACGTTGCTGGTATTGGGACTGGTGGGGGGATGGCCGGGTGCGGTGCTTAGTCAGCAGCTGTTTCGCCATAAAACGCAGAAGCAGCCGTTTAAGACTTACTTCTTCATTACTGCTCTACTGAACATCGGGGTGATGGTCGCGCTTTACTGGTTTTATCCGAACGTCATCAGCCTGGTGATGTAATTGAGGAAAGCTAAATCTCAGGCACAAAAAAACCACCTCGCGGTGGCTTAAATGTTCATACCTGATTTATGGTGCGAAGGCCGGACTCAAATAACCACTCAACAAATTGTTTCATATGTATTTTTATTTAACTGAATGTAAATATGCCCCCTTTTATGCCCCCAATTATTTTTACTAGTTCTCTATACAAAACAGACAATTACAACATTGATTAAATAAAATACAGCTGTCGCTTGCAAAAAGTTTTTCTTTCGGTTCGGTTCCGTTCCTCAGATCCTTACCGGCGCGATACGTCAGAAAATTTTTACTTCACCAGAAAAAAATGATTTTATGAAAAAGTGTTCACCCTGTTCACCTCTCCTATTTTCATATAAATATCATTACGTTAATGGGTGATCAGTTAAGTTTTCACTCTTCACCACTCTTCACCCATAGGTGAACACCGTTCACCTTCATGAGAAAAATTAGACTGTTCGATTATTTTCGGGTAGCTGTATGTGATACTGCAGGGAATGCCCTGCCTTACGACTTGGCCTAACGCGGCTAGACTGAAAATACAGTTAAAATGTCATTACTGGACACACAGCCAAATGTATAACTTTAAGACGGCTATGAGCGAGGAGCGGAAATTGCTAGCAGCATTCTGTGTTATCAAATAGGAGCAGGTCACACGATGCCGTCATGATTCATATCAGTTTCTTTCCTTCGTTTTTTCGACAGACGGCAGGCCTGATTCACAGGCCTGCCGTAGTTAGTGATAGTTTAAACCTGAACAATCTTCTTACACCCGGGTCGATTATTCCTGGCAAGCCAGACCACTATAGGGTCGCCAACTCGGCGATTTTGGACGCAACAACGGCCATGGTGTCTTCGCCCGTGTCTAAGCCACTACGTGAAGCAAGCAAAGGACTCACATTACGAAGTTCTTCATAGGTTGTGTTATGCACGATGGGAACAAGTTGGTTACCCGCTAAAAGTGCTGATAGCTCCTTGTCCGCAACGCCTTCTTTGGGAAGCCTGTTGAGCAATGCCGGCGTTACCAGCACCAGTCCGATCCGCGAATTTGCCAGTCCCTTATCGATGGCCCGCATCATCGGTACCCCTAGTCCGAGATCTTTCTCACTGAACCAGACTTTTACGCCAGCTGCTTCAAGTAAGTCATGTAATTCCTTTGCCGCGCCCTGCCTGTCATCCCATGCGTGGCAAAGAAAGACGTCGCGAAGATCGGGTTGCTGTACTGCTCGTGTCTCAACGGTTTCACGTATCGGAGTAAGAGAACGGATCTCGTTTGGTGTGTATAACACGGATGAACCTGCCGGAGACCAGCGAGGTTTACTTCTGCCGTGTCCGGAAGAGTTACTTCCACCGCCTCCTCCATTGCCGCCGGCAGGAGAATAGGGTGTGGTGGAATATGAGCGGTAGCTGCTAAAGCGACTTCCGCATGCTGGGCAATTTGCTCGTGCGCTTGCCGAGCGGTGCCCTTGTCTTGGCGCTGTGCATCTGGACATGTCTTAATATTTCCATTGGTAATTATAGGATTCATTAAGTTATCTTCATGGTGCCCAATTTTCAATCAATCCATCTCTTTTATTTGAATAGCTAACTGTCTGGATAATATTAATAAATTCATTTAATCAAGTTGTTATATTTGAAAATATTCTTTGCTTTTGTAGGTGATAAGGTGAGGAATGGTCTTGATTTCTCAAGTATCAGCCACTTTGCCTAGTGCCAGATGCGCTCAAACCAGTCGCATCGTCAGTTAACAGGAAATAACTTATTCAGACGAGGATTGCCAATCCCCTGCACACAATGTGGAGGTAAGCGGCAGTCCTGACGTCGTGCTTCGCTGAGGGTTTCATTAAGAGGATACATCGCTGTTTCCTGAAGGTTCTGGGATTAAGGGGGCCTACCCAATTGATCTGCTCCACCTTTTATTCAACTAAATGTTATTAGCTACTACCGATCTTGGCACAAACCGGCCTAAGCCGGTTTGATCTTATGGAGTGTGATTAGCCATCGCAGCGCGGGAGCCAGTCAGATTCGCAGTCGTCACTCAGCTCCAGGCTGGTTTGAATGCCGTTCCTCGTTTTGCGCTTCAGCAGCTCTATCTCGTACTCCTTCAGCGTCTGTGGGATAGCCTGCCCGAACGCCGTCAGGCTCATGGGGTGCTGGTGCCCTCTGGACTCCATAAACGACAGGTACGCATGGTACAGGTAGCGCTTCGGGTTCAGGGGCCGGATGTTGGCGTTGCCGATAAACAGCCCTGTGGGACTTGCCAGCGGCATCAGGTAGCCACAGAAGTCGACCAGCGGGTCGGCGTGACGTTTGATTTCAAGCGCCTCCCCAGAGGTTTGTTGTGCCTGGAGCAGCTTTCTCGCCTCCTCCGGTTGCGCAAAACGCTGCATCAGGTGGCGCACGATTACCGCCAGCTCCAGCCGGATTTTGTCCAGCAGCTGCGGGTCGCGCTCGTCCGGCGGTATCGTCTCCGGGAACGGCAGGATAACCCGGCGGCGGGACACGCCCCCGCTGCGGTCGCTGAAGCGCATCGGGTTGTTGTTCACCGCCAGTATCACCGCCGGAATATAGGCCGAGTAGGCGTCGCGGTACTTTGGATCAATCGCCACCGCGTCGCCGCCGGTGATGGCCTTAATACCCGCGCCGTCCCCGCTCCACTTCTCCTGGTCCGGCAGGGTGATAAACGAGTAGCCGACCACGCTGGCGCGCTCACGCGGCGACTCCAGCGTTTCGATGCTCGCCGAGGTGGTGTTGTCCTTCCCGGCCAGCAGGGTGCCAATTTCCGCCATCATGCTTTTCCCGCTGCCGCCGGGGCCGGTGACCTCAAGAAACATCTGCCAGTCGTAGCGGTTCGCCAGCACCATAAAGAGCGCCGCGAGAATACGCTCCTGCTTGTCGTGATTGCGTCCGGCGGCCCGCGTCAGCCACTTCCAGAAGTTTGGCGCGTGCTCCGCGAGGCTTTCGCCCGGCTTCGGCGCGGTGTAGCTCACGCTGTTCACCGAGCGCAGCCAGTTCTCCCGGTTGTGCGGGCTGAAGGTGCCGGTGGCGGTGTCATATACCCCGTTACGAAAGCCAATCAGGCGACGCGCCGGGTCGCCCATCTGCGGCACCATCAGCTTCAGGGTGTCCAGGATGCTGTTAATCCCGGCGGCGGAGAACGGGGCGCGGGCGGTCTGGAACAGGGCAGCAACTTCCCGGCACAGCGTCTGCTCCTTCACAACCAGCCAGGCTCCGTTTTCATAGCGGCAGATTTCATCGCCCACCGGCGGCACGGCCAGCGCGTTACCGTAGTGTTCAACCAGCAGCCCCGCCTTTTCGCTGGCGCTCATGCCCTTCAGGTCGGCCTCGCTCACTGACTCAAACGGGCCGGGCGCCGGCGGCTGCGTGAACGCGGTCAGCAGCGCACGGGCGGCGGTATCGCCCTGCGTCTGCCACAGGTCGTTCCAGTCGCCCGCCACCGGCGGCAGGGCCGTCTTTCCGTCGCAGGCTTTCGCGGCTTCTTCGGCCTTACGCTGGCCCGCGCCGTTGTCGTCGCTGTCAGCGGCCAGCAGCATCAGCGCGTCCGGGTACTGCGCCCTGAGCTGGCGCGCAAGCTCAGGCAGGTTGTTCGCGCTCAGGGCTACGTAAACCGCCTGGCCGGTGAGGCGGTGCACGGTCAGGCCGGTGGCAACCCCTTCGGTCAGCCAGAGCGTCTTACCGTCCGGGACGCCGCACAGGTGGAAGCTGCCCTTTACCCGCCCGTCCGGCAGGGTGCGCTTGTCGCCCGCCGCGTTAATGAGCTGCACGTTAACCACGCCGCCCTCCGCAGCGGTGAGCGGCACCAGCAGGTCACCGGCCTGAAAGGCGACGCCGCCGCAGCGCACGTCGGCGGCCAGCGTCAGCGCCCGCGTGCCGTCCAGCCCCTTCGAAAGCAGGTAGGCGTTATCCGTGCGGGCCACGGCGGCGGCAATCAGCCCGGCGGCCCGCTCTGCCGCGTCAGCCCGGGCGCGGGCTTTCTCCTCCGCGCTCTTTTCTGCTTTCACCGGCAGGCCGGATGCGGGCAGGTTACCGAGCATGGCGGCCACCTTCAGCGCGGCCTCCTTTGCGCCCACTTCCAGCACCTTTTCCACCAGGTTCAGGCCGTCACCGGCCCCGCACTGGTTGCACAGCCAGGTGCCGCGACCGTCGCGGTCGTCAAAGCGGAAGCGGTCCTTGCCGCCGCAGGCCGGACAGGGGCCGTGATGGCCCCCCGTGGTAACGGGGATGCCAAGTGCGGGCAGCAGCAGCGGCCACTGACCGGCGGCGCTTTTTACGGTATCTGAGACAATATTTTTCATGGTCTGCTTCTCCCTCAGTGCAGCGTGGCGCGGCTGGCGGCAGAGAGCTGCCCGCAGAACAGCTCGTCCATCATGGTGACGCCGAGCGGGGTCAGGCGCGGCGGTGCGGTCAGCAGGTCAGACCCGACCATATCGGCCAGCATGGTGCAGGCCATCTCCATGCCCGCCTCCGGGCCGTGGCGGCGCACGTAAAAGCCCTCCAGCTCGAGGGCGATGGTTATCTGCAGTTCATCGAGGGTGGCCGCAACGCGGATACCCTGCTGCCCGCAGGCGTTGAGGTAGCCCTGCGCCAGCGCGCGGCGGTAAACGGCGGTGCGCACCTCCACCGGGAGGCAGGAGTGGTTAGCAGTCATGGCGCAGCTCCTGTTCCATAAACCCGTTCTCACAGGTGGCGACTACCTTGCCGAGCTGGTCGGTCAGCAGGGCAATCACCGAGGCCAGCGCCTCGCCGTCAGGGACGTGACGCCTGTCGCCGGTGGCAATGACCAGCGAGAACATGTCGAGAACGGTGACGCCGACGCCGTGGGCGTGCCGGAGGCGCAGAAAGTCGGCGTGAGGGATGGCGTAGGTTTCGTCGCCGTGCATGCGTGCGGACAGGGTATTCATGCGGCCACCGCCTTAACGGGTACGCGCCCGGCAAACGACAGCATGTAATCACGCACCAGGCTCAGGCGGGCGGTGCGCTCGTCGGCGGCCACGGTGCGCAGCATGCAGGGACGGGCGTCGGCGCGTGAACGACGCACGGCGGCAAAGATAAAGGTGAACTCGGGGTGAGCGGCATTGATGGTCATGAACATAACAGCAAACTCCTTTGTTAGCTGAAGACAGCTACCACAGGAGTTCTCACACTCTGGTGGTAGCCCGAACGGGGGTGAGAAACCGGCAACAAAGGAAACCGGCCCGACCGAAGTCGGCCCCGCCCGGGCCACCATTACGAAGACGGTGCAACGATACAAGAACCGTTGCCCGTAAAATGGGTGCACTGAGGCGAAGACACAAAAAAACACGCGTGGCGCGTGCTGTGTCGCCTTTGTTTTGCTCGGGTTCTCACGCCCGGCTGCCGATTTTGCGGCAGCGGTAAAACTATAGACCGGCGGCTTGCCAGAGAAAAGGCTTTTTTCACACATCGGAGCGTTTTCCTCAGCAATCGGTCAGGACGTGATCGGACTGCTGCGGATTTGATCGGAACGTCGCTTGTTCTTCTCCACCGTTTACGGCTTCAGGCTTCTGCCGCTCCGTCCGCACGCAGATATGCCCGTGTACGCTGCTGTTAAAAGCGGGAAAATCGCCGGTCTTTTCAGCGGCGGCGGCCAGCAGATTTTCAGCCACGTATGCCGCTTCGTCAGGCGTCAGGGTAAAGATGCGGGTACCGATATTCAGGGCGATCATGACGCACCGCCTGCGCGCTGCGCGATACGAGCCTGCATCCAGTCGTCAACCTCTGACGCCAGCCAGGCGACGTTCTTGCCGCCGAGGGAAATCTGCGACGGGAACTGCTCGCGGCTGATTAAGTCGTAGATGGTCGAGCGCGACAGGCCGCAGGTGCTGATGACTTCCGGCAGGCGCATAAAGCGGTCACGCGGGTAGTGCAGATGGCCCGCTGGCGGGATGGCCGGGACTGATGATGGAGAAGCTAACTGCATGGTGTTACCTCGTTTTTGTATCCGGGCGGCGCTGGCCGGTTCCGGCGGTACTGTTTCGGTAACCCCTTATTTTCAGAATATTTATCCCGGATGCAACAAGCCTCTTAGCGCTTAAGACCCGAACTGACAGGCTAATAATTGACCAAGAAATACCCCTCATTACTTAATAGTGACAAATAATGTCATATAGAGACAAGGGCAAAAAACAACCACCAAATAATTCTCTTATTTACAGCAATTAAATAATACAAAAATCCATAAATTATTAAAAAACAGCTCGCCAGAGAAAAGGCTCATTTCAGAAATGGGTGAACAGTGGTGAACACTTAGTGAATACTCATCATCAAAGTCTTCACCTCTTTACTTACTGTATTTACTATCTTTTTTCTCAAGGTGAACAGTGGTGAATAGTTTTCAGTAAAACTAAAATCTCAAAAGGGGTATGTCAGGGCTGAGGCAGGTCTGTTTGCTCAACTACAGGCAAGAGGCAATGAAATGATTTGCCTGCTGGTGAACGACAGAATAGCGACCTACTTTACAGACGGAGAGATAACGCTATGAGCACCCCGGAAAAAAGCCCCGCCCTGACGCACCTGGAAGAAACCCGCGCCGCCCATACGGCGCAGATGATGAAAATAAACGACATCACTGCCGCAATTGCTCGTAGCAAAAAAGAGCGTGAGGCGGCTATTGATAACGGGAAAGAAGCGGAAACCAGCTGGCGCACCCGCTTTCGTGACCTGCGCGGGGCAATTACGCCAGAGATGCGCGCCGAGCACAGCCAGCGCATCGCCAGCCGCGAGCTGGCCGACGAGTTCACCGGCCTGATTGAGGCGCTGGAGTTTGAGCATGAGGGCGAGATGATTGCCGCCGTATCCACCGGCCGCGCCTGGGTTAACGCGCACGGAACTGCATTCACGCAGTACGCGGAGGAACAGTGGAATGCCGCCATGCGCACCCTTAGTCCGACGCTGATACGCGGTATTATTCTGAAGCTGATGTCACTCCGTCTCAACGACACCGGCCGCCAAACCGACCCGCTACACGAAGAACCTACGGTGATACTCGCCCGTGAAGTCGGTAAGCGGCTGGTTGACCTGGCGGACCGCACGCGGCTGGATATGAGTGCCGAGCCGGTACTGTCTGAGATTGGTTTGCATCGCCCCGCGCTGACCGGTGTGGATATGCGCCTATACAACAGTTTCGCTGCCACTCAAAAGCTGATAAACGAGCGTGCAGAAAAGAGAGGGAAAAATAAGCAGAAGGAGAACGAGAAATGATGCACTGTCCGTTCTGCAAAAGTCCGGCACACGCCAAGTCCAGCCGGTATATGTCCGAACAGGTGAAGGAGCGCTATCACCAGTGCACTAACCTTGACTGCTCATGCACGTTCAAGACGCATGAAAACATCACTAAGGTCATTACCTGCCCGCCTCAGCAGGAACCGCACCCGGTGGCTCCAGAGCCACAGAGTAAGGCACAAACAATCGGGCGCTATGGTTCATCCTTCCGGTCACATTAATCCCTGATGCCGCTGCTACCCCAGCGGCTTTTTTTTGCCGGCCGTTAGCCCTTCGAAATCCCTTTTTCTGGCCAGCCCGCTTTGTAAAGAGCCGTGCATGCATAAGGTGCATGGATTTGCATGCAGATTGCAGGGTACTTAACCGCCGGCAAAGGTAGGCACAGTGCGGCCTGAACGGCCTCATGCAACTGCATTAAATGCTACCGATAAAGCGGGCAGGCGAGGAGGGGGTAGCATTGCGCGCTAGCCCCTTTGCATGTAAAGCGCAGGTGAAGCAGGTTGCACACAGGCAGGCGCATGGAGCTAGTCTGAATCATTATAAATCAGGCGGCAAAACGCGGGAGCGTGGCTCTGAGGGCATCATGTCATAGGTCATGTGGTGATATTGTTGGGGAGATGCGCTAGGGAAGCCGTCGCTAATCGGTATAAATAGCTGTTCCTAATACCGCTACACCCTACACAAACCTTATGCCTCAAGAGATTGTTAGCTTCCTAGCCATAAAACCTTTTATAAGAACGTTCCAAAGCTATAGTTATGAACAACAAAATAATCACGTATAACTACAAAGTGATCTACTATTAAGAAGAGCTATTTAGTAATGGTTAAATTATTTTAACTCAGCTGTGGCTAATAAATAAGAGGGTTGC
>Ga0308169_10004265_pt1 | contig 13442 bp, 17 predicted proteins | sample PhyBR1_2_FD_202139 | JGI IMG/M metagenome (GOLD analysis project Ga0308169, IMG submission 202139) | Phyllosphere microbial communities from UC Gill Tract Community Farm, Albany, California, United States - DLSLSB.R1 | ecosystem: Host-associated > Plants > Phyllosphere > Unclassified | place...
CAGCTCGGCCTTGGTGATGAGCTTTTGCACGTTGTCCTTGCCCTCCACCATCCGGTTCGTGATCGACGCCATGGTCTGCGTGTCGACGATGGTATCACCGATACCGACGCTGAAACCGTAGTGCAACAGCCAGAAGTTGATCATGCGTTGACAAGCGGAGAAGAAGTCTCGCGCGACGACGTGGCCCTTTTCCCGGAAGATAACGTGGATGAGACCGTTGTTGGCGCTACCGGCCATATTCTTAATGATCGTGCCGTGGATAAGCTCGCCATCGTCGATCAACACATTCTCGTCGGTGACGTCGATGGGCGATGGCTTCTCGTTGTTCTTAGCGGTGATGTTGATTCCCTTCGGAATGCACATGGAGACGAGCTGCTTTCCGGTCCAGAGCGGCTTGGGTTTGAGAATGGCCGGGGTCGGAATCTCGCCGTCCCACTCCGGCAGCCACAACAGAATGTTCTGAACCGCTTTCCAGTCGACAAAGTTGTCTCGCAGGGTGAATTTACGGATACCACAAAGGGTATCTTGCACGATACCCATTACCGGCTTGTTCGCTTGCGGCGAAATGATCTGGGGTTAGCTGGGACAGCATTGGATGAGCTTACCTGTCGCGGTACCCAGGCAATTTGACTCAGCTCGGCACGGGTCTCTTCGCTTTGCGGCACGCTTCGGTGAGCCAACGATGACATAAGGAAGATCGAGGTGGACTTACTGCAAGTTCATTTCATCACCATCGAAATCGGCGTTGTATGGGGATGTTCTGTGCGTGTCAATAATCACACCCTATCAGGTGCACTGATACTTACACCGAGAGGTTCAGTCGGAAGGCTGAGGTTAGAAGTATTCCAGCTGAGCACAGAATTTGACTCACTCGAATAGTTCATGAGCTTGACTCGATGACTCATCATAGACATTTTGTGCAGAGACGGTTGTCGGTTGAACAGGACGTAGCTAGCGTCAGCGCTGGCCGACCGGGGCCGTCAACAACACTCACTCGCCATCCTTCAGATGTCGCTCGACAATCCAGCCGAATTGCAAACTAATCGGCTCGTTCGACTTGCGGTACTTCAAGTCGACACGCTCGCCCGTGTCTTTGACGTAGTAACGTGCACCGGGATGTGTTGTCGGGCCGTTGAGCACAAGTTGTTGCAGGTAAGCAATGTTGTACGGCGTCACTGGGTTTAGCGGAGATGCGACATCTCGAGTGACTCTACCCACCACGCTCCGGGTACGTCAAAGTCATTCCAATACTCTTCGGCACACCAACTTGGTCCAATTGCAGATTCGGGTCACCCGTGATGACCGTACGCGCGGAAAAGTCGACACGCTTGCCCATCAAGTTTCCTCTCAGACGTCCCTCCTTTCCCTTCAGTCGCGCTCGAATCGCTTTGACCGGTCGACCCGACTTTTGCGTGTCCTGCGGCAATCCGGCGATCTCGTTGTCCATATACGTCGCGACGTGGTATTGCAGCAAGTCGAAGTGCTCGTTGACCAGCGAGTCGGGCACACCTTCCGTCACAAGCCGCCGGACCTGCGCGCTTGTCTTGAGAATACTCGACAGCTTGTACGTGAGATCGTCCTCGCTCCGCATAGCACCGCCGTCCACTGATATACTCGGTCGAACTGCCGCAGGCGGTACAGGCAAAACGGTGAGGATCATCCAGTCGGGTCGAGCGTAGTCGGCGTTCAGACCCATGATGATGAGGTCTTCTGGGGAGATCTTGCGCAGTATGTCCAGGATCTGGCTAGGCTGATACAGCTTTTTCTCCGGTTCTGTGGCTTCTTCTCCCTGCTGAGCCGGCTTGAGCACGCCGTACAGCTTCAATCCCTCTTTCCGCCAGACAGGCTGAGCCGTCCCGCACCCTCCATGTCCCTTTTTCGGAGCACCCGCCTCGTCTTGGAATTGATCCTCGTTCGTGGCGTCTCCGTTTTCCTCGTCGATTGGATCGATGTCGCATACGGCCTTCTTCGACGCCAACGCCCAGATCTTCTTTAGACGGTGATTCGGCTTGACCTTTCTGCGGATGTTCCGGACCTCGGCGTCGCGCTGATGTCAGCAGCGCCAAAGACACACGCACCCACCTCGTCGACCTTGAGCTTTCCACAATTTACACACACACACTCGATGATCTTCTTGACCTTGATCAAGAAGCCAGCGTGGAACACTGGCTTGGCAAGCTCAATGTGTCCAAAGTGGCCCGGGCAGTCTGCCATCCCTTCCTGACAAGTTTGACACTTGAAAGCTCGGTCGATGGCTGTGTGTCAACACTTGATGCGAAGATCAAGTGGAGAGGTAACATACTACCCATTTTTGGGTCCATGAGGCCGCCGACTTTCTGCTTGCCATTCTCGTCCATCACTTCGGGATGCTCGATCTTGGCGACGGAAAAGGCTTTCTGCGGGTCAGCCGGCAGAGACAACTTTCATCGCTTGCCCACGCACAATCTCCTCTGGGCTCATCACACCGAACTGAATCTCCCGAATTTGCTTCACCGGCGCCGACGAGTACTGGAAAGTGACCGTCATCTTGCTGGTAGGATTCCTTGAGCCGTTCAATTCAAGTTTTATTCTCCTACGCAGGCTGTCTGACGCCTGTCTTCACGCCTAGCGGCTCGCGTGCTCCCTGACTACAATCGTGAGCCGAATGAAAGAACAGTGTAGATTTCGCAAGTCGCGTGAGAAGGCGCGAAAGAAAAGTCGGACTGCGAGGTATGCGTGGGTGTGGTCTACGCAGCGTTCCAATGCGAGCCGGAGCCGAGGGAAGAGCAGCCGAGGACGAGGTCGAGGACACGAGAGGTATATGACAAACGACGAGAAGGAACTGTCGTCGACGCCGTCCGGATCGTCTTCGCTTTGTTTTGTCGCGGTCGCTGGGCGAGCGTTATCGCGCGAATGTTCTGAGCTAAACGATGTGGGAGGATACCCTTTGGTTTCCGGCTGCCCTGTATGTCCAGTGAAGGATGCAGAGCTCGGAGGGTGAAGAGGATAAGAGGATGTGTAAGACGATGGTGAGGACGAGGTGGAAGGGATGAGTGAGCGGCGGGCCTAGTGTGGATGAGTTGCTGACTGGGTGAGTGGGTGGGTGGCGACAGGACGATGCAGCGGGATTATTCCCAATGTGGCACTTCTGGCCTCCGGGGCGCGGGAGGATGACGCTTGCGCTCATTAACCGGCCGACCACCTTGGCCATCTGGCTATCCATCAGTCACCTTGAACAGCAGCGAGCGTAGCTTTGGGCATCTGAGCCGCTATACACACAGAAAGGGAAGAATCCAGGTCGAGCAGGTTATATCTCGTATCATCATCGAGCTCGATAGAGCTTTCACTCCTGCTTTGTCCTCGGCCCGGGCCGGCATCCCCTTCCACATCTTCACGCCATGTCCTGGTTCTGGGGGACAGCGACGAACCCTCAGTATGAGGAGCTTGTCGGTGAGTGTCATAGTCCGACACGAGCATCGATCAAGCTTGATCCGGAAGCTCCGCTGACCCGCAGAGAAAGCATGTTCGCCGCTCAACCTCCCTTACCCCCAATCAGAGGACATGGCCAACAACCTCGAGATCACCGACATGATCCGCTCGAAAGCTGTCCAGCCAAAGCCTGCCATGCAGAGCCTGAAGCGCAGAGTGGCCAGCAAGAATGGCCGGGTGCAGATGTATGCCTTTGCGGTGAGTTGGCAGATGGCGGCTTAGGCTTATAAATAGCTCATCGACACTTGCATCAAGAATGGAGGTGATCACTTCCTGGCGGAGATTGCGAGCAAGGAGTTTGTGGATGAGGTGTCGGGCGTGATCAAGAATCCCGTGAGTCATACATGACCTTCCGCGCTGACAGCAGACGACTCCAGCCGACGTCAAGCAGATGTTCTTGCGGCTGTTCCAATCCTGGGCAATAGCATTCAAGCCAAAGCCAGAGTTGGCGTATCTGGTGGAGGTGTACAATGAGCTGAAGGCGGGTGGGCAGGAGTTTCCGCCGGAGCCGACGCAGACGAGCTCGCACTTGCTCACGACGACGACGGCGCCGGCATGGGTGGATTCGGACGTGTGCATGCGGTGCAGGACAGCGTTCACCTTTACAAACCGGAAGCACCACTGCCGGAATTGCGGATTGGTGTTTGACCAAGCATGCTCGAGCAGGATGATGCCGTTGCCAAAGTATGGGATCACAGAAGAGGTGCGGGTGTGTGAGGGCTGTTGGGTGAAGAGCGGGAAGGGGAAATCGCAAGTGCCTGCCGGGTGAGTCGCAAGACGTGGTTGTGGGTTGTTGCTGACGACAGACCGGCGCCAGCTGTACCTGGTCGGACACCGCGAACGCGGCAGGACTTGGACGCGGATCTGCAACGTGCAATCGAGCTGTCACTGCAGGACGTGCGGCCGGGGCGCAACTTTGTCGGATCCGAGCCGCCATTACGCGCGAGCAACCCAGAAGACGACGACGAGCAGCTGCGGCTGGCGATTGAGGCCAGTCTGAGGGAGATGGAGATGGCGCGTCCAAGTGCACCGGCGGGGTCTGACGAGCCGGAGTATAAGGTGAGTCGGTGTGCGCGGTGGAGCTGACCGAAGCCCTTGCCGACGTTCGACTTGTCCGCACGTGAGACGGAGACGATATTGACCTTTTCAAATACTATGGATCAGATGGCGGCGTACGGCGAGCGAGATCTGAGGCGTTTCCCCCACGCGCACGTACTGGCAAATCAGGCGTATGCGCTGGGCGGCAAGCTGCAGCGCAACGCAGAGGAGAAGACGACGAAGCAGCGTGAGTGGACGGTCGCAGGCTGTCGACATGGCTGACCCGCAGAGATGCTGGCGGAGATGCAGAGCAAGCTGTCGCAAGCGGTGGCGATGTACGGTCAAATCCTCGACGGACAGCAAGCATACTCGGCGCGGAAGTTGCAAGAGAGCCAACAGCGGCAGTATGCCCAGCAACAGCAGTACGCCGCGCAAAAGCAATATGGTTATTCCGGATACGCTCCGTACGCTCAGACGGAGGGCTACGCGCCGGCGTACCCGACGTACGCACCTCAAACCGTTCCGGCTCAATCACCCCCGCCCGTAGCAGCTGGACCGTCCATGTATCCGGCAATGCCGACATTCGCTCCGGTCGCCGCGCCAGAGCCCTACGCCAGCTACCATCAGCAATATTCGTCCCAACAGGCTCATCAGTACGCCCCTCCGGCGCAGTCCCAATGGATGCCGCCGCAGCAGACGTATGAGCCGGCATCGCAAGTACCGCAAGAACCAACCCGCCAGCCGTCCGTGTACGCGCCAACGCCGACACCCGAAGCGCAAGCGTCTGCTCCTCCCCCTGTGGATCTTGCCTCGCATCCGTCGACTTCGCCGCGTGCTATTACGTCGAATCTGCCGTCGGCGCCACAGCGGACGGCAAGCTATGCGTCGACATCGCCCGTCGCCACTGCACCAATTGGTGCACCCACACGAGCGATGTCCGGATCGTGGTCTGCTCTAGCACCACAACAGCAGCCGCCTGCTCACCAACAAGCGGCGCAGCAGCTTGCTCAACAACAAGCGGCGCAGCAGCGTGCTCAACAACAACAAGCGTCGCAGCAGCCATACCCATCGCAGCAAGGACAAGCGCAGGTCCCGCCTGAGCTACAGCATGTTTACAGTGTCGCTTCGTTCCCGTCAGCACCCGCTGCGGTCTTCCCCGATGCGCCGTCAGCAGAGCCACAGGGTTTGGAAAAGAAGGAAAAGGAAGAGGCGTTGTTGATCGAGTTGTAGCCGGTGGTCGAGCCGATCACGTTGTACATAGAAGACATGGTTCCGCTACGACATTGCATGAGAGACGATCTGTACAAGAGGCCGACGAACTCACGCTGCGGATGGGCAGATATTTGCAAAGAAAGGCACTTCAGCTTGCGCGTCGCACCCAGCCACCGTCACAGAAGGGATACACAGGTGCATTACGGGGAGACATGTACGGTATACGGAAGTCATCAGGAGAGGCGGTCAAATTGTCGTTTTCACAGACGGCTTCGGATCGCTTCACTCGAGGATGTTCCAGACTGCTAGTGAGCTTTCATACCCGCGACCGTCAGCGCGCTCACCCTGGTGGTCGTTGAAGTCGGTGCACTTCCAGATCTGAAGGACGTTGCCGTCGGCCTCGTCCAAGCAGTGGCCCTGCTCGTAGACGGCAATTCGGTTGTCGCCGGTGTACCAGAAGCTACCGTTCAGCACAGCACCTCAGGGTCGAACCAGCGTGGTGCGCTCACCTCTGGCCGGGGCTGCACTCCTCCTCGGGCTCCTCCATGGTGAGGCTGCCTCCGTTGGCGACGTGGTCGCCTGCATCAAGGACGAGGTCGCCCGCAGTGAGGGGGCCGGGGGCGTCGCGGATGATCGACCAAGTCTGGGCGACGGCACAGTTGTCCAGTCGGGCGGGGCTGCTGGGGCCGGTCTTGGGCGCGGGAGTGAGGCAGAGACCACTTCGGCCCGACTGGATCTTGACGTCGGTGTACTGTTGCTGCTGCAATTGGCGAGAGGTGGGCGACGCGCCGGTGACGAGGAGGACGGGGAGCAAGGCAAGGAGGATGGCGAGCATATTAAGCAATGTTGCTGTTAGGTGTAGTCAAATGAGTGTGGGGGGTCGATGTGGAGGGCGAAAGGGTACGTTGGGCGGCAGTGACTTGAAGGAGAAGGGGTGGAGAGGACGAATGGGGTAGAGTGTTATACACGCTGCACATCGATCACAGTGCACCCCAATACCGGCGTTATGATCGGGCCTCGCGGCGTCGGCCTCGCGGAAAGGGCGAGGGTCCTTTGGGGGTTCTCTGTCGGGATCTATCCCCCTGACAAGCGTTGACCGAGGAGTTACTGCCCAAAATGGGTGCAGAGCAGAAATCAGAAATCTGCTCGGCCCCGTTCTACATACGTTGGGTAAAGCGGATCGGGCAGCCGGTGCCGTGCGGGAACTCGTCGCCGAGATGAATGGTTTCAACATGGAACGACAGCCCCGTTTCAATCACTCATTAAAGCCTCCGCGCACACACAATCGTCCGTCGCGGTCAAAGCAGCCCGAAATATGTACTGATACTCGCGTGACGCTGCATGGCAGGTTAACAAAGCGGAACAGCTATCTGGGGAGTGCGGGCCCGGATGCACTTTTCCGCCATTGCTCATGCGCGGCGTCTTGATCTCGACAACGAGCCGTCCCGCCCAACTGGTCGATCCAGTAGTACAGAGCCGTCCCTGGCTCGGAGTCACTCGGTGGCGTCTGTCCACGGACGATGAGTGGACGCCAGAACTTGTCCAACACCGGGTGTGTGACAGCCAGTACGCTGTCGATTGGTAGGTCGGGTATCCAGGGGGTGTCGGGAGCCACGAAGCTGGGACGCAGGACCCTTTCGGTGTCTCCGCCGCCGCTCTCCTCCCCTGGCTCAAGGACGGGTGCGAGGCGAGGCTTGCGGTAAAATTGACGCAGCCACCCCTCATCAGTCCGCGCTGACGCGCTCGAGTTGATCTGCAAGTAATCGCTGTCGGAGCGGCTCTCCGAGGTATTTTCGGGCTTCGCTTGCGATTTACAAGGGTCGGGTGGAATAAGGCCGCGTGACATTGCATGATGTGTTCTTGCGACGCACTCCTCACAGTTGAGTGACTCCTCTCGCCTCCCCGGGGCGGCCCCCTTGGCAGTTGAATGATCGAGCCCACATGTGCTGCATCTTTCGTTCCCGGGCGTTCTTTCTCTGCGGGTGCTGATGCCGCTCGGATGCCCACAGGTGTGAGTCGTTTGAAGCATGTGTGCTCTTGTGGTCGTCGGTGATCCCGTGCCCACAGTTGTCGGGTACGCTGAACTCATTCTGATGGCTCGCTGTGATGCGTGATGCCGACTGTGAGTGGCGAGGAAAGAGTAATACAAGACGTCATCTCCTACTTCACTTGAGCTGAACGGCGTGGCGTGGAGGAAATGCAAGACCTCCTTTGTTGCTCCTTCGCAAGGACCATCCGCACAGTACTTAGAAGGCGAGCGCTGCGTCATTGCTCATCTACATTTGTCCTTGCAAAGGCTTCTCTGACGATGTGTAGCGCCACCGTCCCGTCTTGCTTGCAACCCTTTTTCTCCGTGCATTCCCACGCCATATGCCCCCTCAGTCTCCCCCGTTTCGAAAGTGATGGTCCTGAGCGGCACTGATGATTCCCGTCAAGACGCTCTCCGAAGTCAGGTGAACAACTCTACAGTACAACGAACGCTGCGCGCATTTGGTTGCGGACAGGGAGCGTCCAATAGTTATGGAGAACAGCGCGCTTCATTTGCAGAAGCAGCATAGGACATCAGTGCCAGCCAACAACTCTCCCCGCCTCTGACTCTGTGTCGGCTTAGCCAAAAAAGACGTTTATGCATCGTAAATCCCTAAACAAAGTATCATAGGTCACATTCGTTCAAGGCGTCTCAGGAGGGCCTTCCCGCGTCCCAGACCTTAGCAGCTTCGGCTTGATTGCTGCAGCGTTGTAGTGGTGTTCTCCCATCCGTCCAGTAGTACAAGCGATCTCCGCTATCGGAAAGTGACTCGCCACGCACGATCACCGGCTTGTCTCGCCACGGTTTTTGCAGGTTGTGGGGAAAGCAACCTGGCGCCAGTGGAGGGACCAGACTGAGACCCTGCCGGCCAGTTGGCCGCGTGCAAATGGGCTCGGCCACGCGGAGTTCTTCTCTCCGCACGGCGTTGGAGCGCAGGAATGTAGCTTGGGGCAGCGCTGCGACCCAAAGAGCACTGAGACCCCTCCTCGCGACTGTTCCCCGCTGTCGCTTCCCCTTACGGTTGGGCTCGGCGGGACGCTTCCAGGCGCGAGAAGGCCCCTGTGCTATCGCACGATCCGTGGGCTTCCAGAACCATGCCGTAACAGTCCGGCCTTGCTGCCGAGATCGTTCAGCTCGGACTTCACACTGTTGACAATCTTCCGATTGCTTGGCTTTGCCGTCGCCTGCTGGCCTTCCAGCTTTACCCCCGGTACATGAGCTTCTGAGGACGTTGCACGTAAGACACTTCGGCTCCCAGAGCGAGTTCTCACCATCGAGGGGTACGGTTTCATCAGCGGTATTTCCGTCAGTTCTTGGTTGCTGTGGTCCAGTCGTAGCCGCGCGGCAAAGCCCCAAGCTGGGGTAGCTTCAGACGGGTTGCTCTGCGTGGGGTATGAGTCTGTGCGCTCGTCTCTCACTGTGTCTGCCTCAGACTTGACTGTTGGTTGTGACATTGATGAGCTGCCTCTCCGTGGTCCTGATGACTTTCGGCTCGCCAAGGTGTGAAGTTGAGGTCCGGGAGACGTAGTGGGACAGTGGGAAGTTCGAAGAGACCACTCTCAACCGTGCAACGTTACGAGTCACGAGAATATACACGAACAGATTAGTGTCTCATGGATATGTGGAGCCCTTCCTTTCCTGAAAGGCTCCACCGGCCTTCCTCCATCACGCCAGTACGTCCTCTCCGCAGCACGTGGCCTTTGTAAGGAGCTTGACATTGTGGAGCTTGTGGCGCACGAGGAAGACATGCTTCCCTGGATCAGGCAAAGTCTGGGGGCTGGGGATGCTTCGTCCCTTACATGCTCGCAAACAGACCTCCCATTGGCTTCTCGAATCATGAGGTCCTGTGACTAGCGGGCCAACTGTGATCTGTCTGCGCTCGGGCCACTGTGACTATCAATTGCTTGTACGTCGGAGCAAGGTTGAGCGTCAAGCCTTGCGCCGAGAGCGTGCACGCAATAGGTTATACCCACCCGAGTCGTAAAGCAGGGCATATCTCGCAACGTCTGTTCGCCGAAACGAGTCTCCGCTGCTCACACCATGGTGTACCAGACTGCGGTCAGAGCGAGACCTCACCCCGGACCGCCGACTCACCCTGGTTGTCGTTGTTGTCGGTGCACTGCCAAGTCTGGATTCCGTTATCACCCTCGTCAAAGCACTGGTTGCCGCCGGTATGAGCGAGTCGGTTGTCGTCGGTGTAGTAGATGCTGCCATCAGCAAATCAGCACTTTTGGATATTTTCTCACTTCTGCCCGTTCGACCCGTTCTGCTTCTGAATCGTAAGGGTGCCGCCGTTCTGAGTATCCTCGCCAAAGTCAATGACCAGGTCGAGCGTTCCGTCCCCGGAGAAGATCTTGCCGTCGCCTCGGTTGAGCGTCCAGACGAGCGCCGCCTCGCAGGACGCAGAGATGACGGGTGCACCCTCTCTGGATTGGGGCCCGAGGCTCAAGCAGCGGTCGTCGCGGCCAGCCTTGATCTTGACGCTGATAAACTGTTGCTTCTCTTGACGTGTGGTAGGAGCGGCGTTGGCGAGCACGAGGAGGGGAAGCAAGGCGAAGATGGCGAGCATTATAGGCCGTGTAGATGGGTTATTGGCGTCGGTGATGAAGCGAGTGTGGTGCTCGTTGAGAAGAGCACAGCCAAAGGACTCGAGCTCAACGCGGTCCCCGGGCTGCTCGGTCAGGGCTTTACCGCACAGAGCGTCTCAGACGTGGGGAACGTCCTTTCCGACGTCCATAAGACCGGGAGTGTGACTGAAACGCGTGTCATTACGAAAAGCGACCACACGTCGATGGGGCGGGAACTCGCGCGGTCACTCGGTACCGTGTATACAGGCAATCCCCGAAATCAGGTGAGTTCCGGAATGAAACGATCATGTTAATTCCACTCGACGTCCCCCCTGACACCTAGGGGCGCGGCCGTCATCGCGAGTCGAGGATGTAGGTCAGCGTTCCGGTATGGTTTTTCGATGGTTCGCAACTTTCTAAGCCGTTCTCCGTCGTGTATTCGGGCGATCTGGCGCATCGGGGCGGATCGGCAGAGAGTCGCCGACGGGGATCCGAAAGGCATTTTCGGGAACGGCAAAACGCAGGCATGACACGCTCGGGCGGTAGTCGTGGACAACTCATAACCGCTCCGGGGGCCGAACTGAAGCTAGGAAGGGCCCGTGAGTGCTAGACACGGCAGCAAGCTGTCTGCTCCGGTGCGACAATGCTCGCGTGAACGATGCCGCCAGAGGGGGTTTGGCAAATTTTTCACTTCGCGCCATAGAGCTATGCCGTCTGTGAAGTGGGTGCTGTGAGCTGAACCAGCCGAGGGGCGGAAGGGGGTGGAACTTGTCAGTTCCGGAATCTGACAGTTCCGAGAGCGAAGTATGGTCTGGAGCGGTAGGCCGCGGGAGCATACTATAGGAATTGGCCACAAAGCCATAACTTGGTAGTATACGCCAATCTGGTCCTATCTCTGAGCTCTGAAGGGGGTTGGACCCCTCTCGAAAGGCGTGGCAGATAGCGGCACTCGAAGGCCGAACGAGAGGATGGGAAAGTGGCAGTGGCGCCACTTTCACTCTTCTACTACTTGTCTCCGTCCATTCCTGCCCTCCGGCATCCCACAACTTCTCACCGACCTGGGGACCCCCTGGCATACGGTACAAGCGAGGTAGGGATGCATTAGAAGACGTTGGATAGTCCTTTGGCGACACTCTATTGTCCTTTTCCGGCCCGACCCGAGTTTAGGTACAAAGCTCGTCCAAGCTGAACTGGTGTTCGGTCGGGTTACGGGGGATCCAACCTCCTTCCAATCCGGCCTTGTACGACCACTCGGCAGTGCTCTCCGTGCGCCAAGTCCACGCGATCCATCCTTGCCCGTTGTTCTCGTAGACTTGGGTCTGCGTGTCCCAGAACTTGCGGAGATAAGTCTTGTACTCGTCGGAGAAGTTCGAGCCGTCGCCGGTCTTGCCGTCGCAGCTGCCGATGTACGACGAGCCCTCGAACGAGCCGTCGTATCGCGAGCCCCGTCCGCGGCCGTTGAGCCAGCGCGCACAGTCCGTCGCGGCGAGAGACCACTCCCCAACGACGAGCCAGAGCTGGGACGAAGCAAACTCTTGCGCCTTGCCGCAAATCGTGTTGAGGCGGTCCTGGTCGCTGAGCCGATTTTCGGCATCGGAGAAGACGGTGTACTGGTGGTGGTCGAGGATGACGGACTCAAAGTTGGGCTCGTTGAGGTAGTTGTCAAAGTACGAAACCGGTTGGAATCCGTCGTGCACCACGAGCGCGAGACCGGACTTGCTGGCGGAGCCCTCGGGCGCCCACGGGTACCGGGCCGCGCCGTACGCGTCGTAGTTGAACTGCCGAGTCACGCGCAGGAACTCGTCGGACATGTACGTCGCGGGCTCGTTGAGCAGGGCCAGGGCAGTGACGACTTGCCAGTACGACGGGTCCGAGTACTTTCGCGACAGCTGCTCGAGGACGTTCTTTGTTCGGAGGACATTGTTCGAATCGTAGGGCCATCGCGCGTCGCCCCGCTGTCCCGAGTTGTCGTACCCGTTTTGCGAGCCCGGCGCACCGTGTAGGTCGATCATGACCTTGATGCCGTGGTTTCGCGCCCATCCGATGGCACGGTCGAGGTACTCGGCCTGGCCTTGGATGTATGGCTCGCCGGCGGAGACGTCGTACGCCCAGTAGCCGATGGGGATCCGGACGTGGTTGAGCCCGGCGGCTGGGGTCAGCGTGTGGCCGTGGGCTCTAGCCACCGACCCAGCGGCGCAGTGAAGCCGTTACTCACCGGCAATCTGGGCAAAATCATCCTCGGTGATCCAGGTGTCCCAGTGCTGGCGCAGAGCAGCCTCGGCTGTACCTCGATCTTGGAACTGGCCAAAGGTGTACTCGTCTACGATTCCATCGTTACCAGTCGCCTCGAAGAGTCCAGGCTGATGGTGAGCTTGGGCTTGACCCGTATGGAGGGACCAACCGTGATGAAGGGTTCGGTGACCAGCCACTGATGATCAGCTGTGCATCCTGCCAGCCATGGCCCAACTTACCCCTCCGAGGTTGACACCGCGGATCTTCTCTTGACCGTATGGCCAGCCGAGGTTGACGCCTCGGGGCTGGATCGCTGCGGCCCGGGCAAGAGGAAGAAGAGCGGCGAGGATGGGGAGGACAGTTGTGGAGAGCATGGCGTAGAGGGGTGGGATGGAGGTTTAGGTGATGGAGAGGTGACGTGACAGCTGCCGAGATGGACGCTGATGTGGCCGTGGTTGTCGTGCTGCCGCCGAGAGGTGGCACCCCTTATCAACACACAAAAAGGACGTCGCCGAGAGGTGGTTGCCGTCTTCAAAGGGGGTTTTACACGATACGATCAAACACGAAATGACAGTCGGGGGGACCACAAAGCGGTCGATGATTAAGCAAGAGCGGGCGAGGATGAGTCGATGGATCTGCCGGTCAGCTGTTGTTATACAGTTGCAACGCTCTCTCAGCGCGTGTCAACAAGACACCCACAGGACAAGTCGTGGCCGTCGTCGTCGTCGCACTCTTCAGCCAACGCTCAATCGGACGGGACAGACTGGGTGAAGGGTTAGTACTATACGAACAGCCGTGGGTGGAGATATGTCACGATGCATAGGGCATCCTTGCGATACTTATCTGTTCGCCCAGAGTCAGCATGCGACAGGCGTGCGTGCGCCGAGTGCTCAAAC
>Ga0308169_10004266_pt1 | contig 13440 bp, 7 predicted proteins | sample PhyBR1_2_FD_202139 | JGI IMG/M metagenome (GOLD analysis project Ga0308169, IMG submission 202139) | Phyllosphere microbial communities from UC Gill Tract Community Farm, Albany, California, United States - DLSLSB.R1 | ecosystem: Host-associated > Plants > Phyllosphere > Unclassified | place...
GCATCGCGGACGGCCAGTCGCCGGCACGTTCGATCATCGCGGCGTGGAATGCGTCGATATCGAGCGACATACGCGCCGCGTCGAACCCGACGTCGTTGCGCGAAAGCAGGCGGCCATAGCGGTAGAAGGCGGTATCCTCGACCGCCTTGGCGGCGATCGGTGCGGAAAGTTGCTGGAAGCGCCGTACAGCGTCCGCGGCTAGTGTCGGGTCGCCAGAACCCTCGCCTGCCAGCCAGGACAGCATTTGGTCGACGACGCTGCCTTCACCGGGGGGGGTGAACTTGGCAACCCGCTGGCGGACGATATCGCGGATCCTGGCGTCTGCGAGCGGCGCCGCCTCGCCCGTTCCGTAGGTCCGATACACTGGAAAGACCCAGAGCAGCCGCTCGATCGCGCGGTGGAGCATGCCTGTCGTCAGCCCATCGCAGTCGGATGTCGAGCGGGCCAGCGCCACGAACGCCTCGACGCAGCGGCGGTGCTGCGCATTGAACTGCCATGCGAGCAGTTCCTGTCGCGCGCGCAACTCTTCGGGTGCGAAGTCGGCGGATCGCCCGCTTATGTCGGCCCAGAGTTCGGCGAGCGGTTCTGCCCCGGCGGGTGCGTGAAGCATGGCGGCGACCTGCTCCATGAAATCGTACCCGCTGGTACCGTCAACGCCCCAGTCGGTGCTGAGCGGTTCACCGTCGGCGAGGATCTTCTCGATGACTATGTAGGCTGGCCCAACCGGCGCAGCGGCGGGACGTTCGATCGCGTCGAGGCGCGCCCGGAGTTGTTGGCAATAGCCGGCTGGGTTGGTCAGGCCGTCGACGTGATCGACGCGGACGCCGTCGATCAGGCCCTCGGCGTACAGGCGAAAATAGAGCGCGTGGGTTGCCTCGAACACGACCGAGTCTTCGGCGCGAAGACCGGCGAGGTCGTTGATCGTGAAGAACCGCCGCCAATTAAGTTCGTCGTTCGCTACGCGCCACGAGGCGAGGCGGTAATGCTGGCGGTCTATCAGCGCAGCGATGTCGTCGGTCGCAGCGGTGGCCTGATCCTCGTCGCGGATCGGCAGGCGGTGCTCGCCGTATGCTTCGAGGACGTAGCGGCCGTCGACCTGCTCGACCTTCAGCGCGCCGCTGGCCAGCGTCTCGGCGAGCGGATCGCCGAGGATCGGGAGGACGAGCTTCTCGCGCCAGTCAATATCGAAGTTGCGCGCGAATTCGCTGTCTTCACCATGCGTTAGGACATCATTCCACCATGCGTTCTCACCACCAGCGACACCCATGTGGTTGGGTACGATGTCGATGATGACACCCATGTCGCGCGCGCGAAGGGCTGCAACGAGGCTTCGAAAGGCGTCCTCGCCGCCAAGTTCGGGATTGATCCGAGTCGGGTCGACCACGTCGTAGCCGTGGGTGGACCCGCTGCGCGCGGTCGTGATCGGCGAGGCGTAGACGTGGCTGATCCCGAGGTCGTCGAGATACGGCACCAGCGCCTCGGCGTCGGCGAAGGTGAAGTCGTTGTGGAACTGGAAGCGGTAGGTCGCGCGGGGTGTGGTGGGGGCAGTCATGCAGGTCTCGTCGCGTTAAGCGTGTCGATGCGGGCGGCGACTTCGGGACGTTGCAGGAGCGCCTCGGTCGTGTCGGGCATGCGGCGGCGCCAATTGGGGTGTTCGTCGATCGTGCCGGGAAGGTTGGGCTGCTCGACCAGTCCGGCGAGGTCTTCGAACGGGATGATGGCGAGCGCGCAAGGCGTGCTGGCGACATGCGCGATGGCGGCGTCGACGACCGGGTTGGTGTCTTCGGGGGTGGGCTGTTCGATGCCGGTGTCGAATGCAGACCAGAGCGCCTCGCGGTCTTCAGCGCGAGCGGCGAGGTCCGTGGGTTTGTCGGCAGCGTCGGACTTGCGTCCGAGGTCCCACGTCCAGTCGATATCGCGGCCGCTCCACCAGCCGGCGACGGTGGCGAGGTCGTGCGTACCGGTCATCGCCACCGCGTCGGGTGACCATTTGGCGGGCGGGACGAAGCCGCCCGCATCGCGCTCGAACCAGAGGACGCGCATACCGAGCATGGCGCGCGCGTCCATCGCCTCGCGGAACCCCTCGGGGACGGTACCGAGGTCTTCACCGATGACGATTGCCTTGGCACGCTGCGATTCCATCGCGACGATCCGCATCAGGTCGTCGAACGGCATATCGAGATACGCGCCCTCTGCGGCCGACGCACCTTCGGGGACGACCCAGAGGCGACGGAGGCCGAACGCGTGGTCGATACGGATGCCGCCGGCGTGTGCGAGCGCTGCGCGAATGGTCGCGATGAACGGGGCAAAGCCGGTGTCGCGCAGGGCTTGTGGGTCGAACCCGGTGATGCCCCAGCTTTGCCCGTCGGGACCGAGCGGATCGGGCGGCGCGCCGATCGAGAGGCCGGTGAGCAAGTCGCTGCGCCGGCTCCAGCCGTGGCTGCCGCCGGGGTCCATGCCGACGGCGAGATCGGCGATGAGGCCGATCGCCATGCCGGAGTCCTTGGCAGCCATCTGCGCAGCGTCGAGATCGCGGCGGGCGAGCCATTGGAGGAAGGCGTAGAAGGCGACGTCTTCGGCGTGGTCGGCGACGAAGCGGCGGACGGTTGGACTGGCGGGATCGTGATAGTCCGCTGGCCATTGCTGCCAGCCGTGTGCGCCGGTGGTCAGGAAGAAGTGCGCGTGGAGGGCGTCGTATTCGGCGTGGCGTTCGCGATCGTCGCCGGCTTCGCGCCTGAACGCTGCGAGCGTGTTGGTCAGGTTTGGTGCGGCTTGGGTATAGGCTTGGCGGAGGTGATCGAGCTTTGCGGGGACGGAGCTTTGCCAGTCGATCAGATCGGGCGTTTGCGGATCGCCTGGAGCTATGCCGAAGCTGGATGGGTCGCCGTAGAGTGCGTTGAGGAACTGGCGACTGGACGGGGCATAGGGGCTGTAGCGGCTGGCGTCGGCGGGGAACAGCGCGTGGGTCGGGCTGATGGCGAGCGCGTCGGCGCCGCGCGTGCCGAATGCGCGGGCGGCTTCCGCGAGGGTGGCGAAGTCGCCGAAAGCTGCGGGGCGTTCGCCGCGGAGGCTGGGGATCTGGACGGCGGGTGCCCAGAGTTTTCGGCCGGGCATGGCGTCGGCGATTGTGAAGCAGCGGCGGGGGGCAACTAGTAATGCGGTGACTTGCCCGTCGATTTCGAGGCTGTGGTAGCCGGGCTGGGCGATGGCTTCGAGTGCGCCCTGGTCGATCGTGATCGTGGTTCGGGTGCCGTCTTCGAGGGTTAGTCCTGCCTTGCCTGAGATCGGCGCGGGGAGACGGATTGGGTCGCCTAGATCGACCGAGAGGAAGCCGCCGGTTTCCTTTCGGTTTGTGATCGCGGCGAGGCTTGCGCGGATTTGAGTATCGCTGCTGGCGGGGTGGCCGAGGCGATCGAGGATCGTCCGCAGTGCTTCGTCGGTGACCGTCTGGCGGCGGCAGGCTGCGTCCTGCCACTCGGGTTGGAGGCCGGCCGCTATGGCGAGGGTTTGCAGAGCGCTCATGGTTCGATCCACACGGTCACACTGCCAGGCTTGCCCGGCTGGCCATCGGAGAAGATCGGTGTCGTTACGATGTCCGGGAACGCTACTGGCGCGTCAGCGAGGTTCAGGGCGATCGTGAGGATCGCGCCGTCGCCCATCCGCCAGCGTGCGACGACAGCGCCCTCCCCTATAGCTTCGGCGGCGATCGACGTCGTGCCGCGTAGGCGGGGGATGATCGTGTCGTGGCGGATCTTCAGCAGGGTTCGGTACAGGTCCTGCCAGTCCGCCGCGTCAGGACCGGGTTCGGCGCGCGATGCTTGGAAGGTGGCGTGCGCGTTGGGGTCGGGGATTGCCACGCGCGCGTCGGGATCGGCGAAGGCGGCGAACTTGGCGAACTCTTTCCGTCTGCCTTCGCGTACTGCGTCGGCTAGCTCGTCGTGGAAGTCGGTGAAGAACAGGAACGGGCTTTCGCTGCCGTGCTCGTCGCCCATGAACAGCAGCGGGATTTGCGGGCCTAGCAGGAGCAAGGCGGTGGCGGCGCGGAGCTTCTGACGGTCGGCGAGCAGCGTCAGGCGTTCGCCCATCGCGCGGTTGCCGATCTGGTCGTGGTTCTGGAGGAACGCGACGAACGCAGTTGGTGACAAATGCGCGCTCGGCTTGCCGCGCGGCTTGCCGTCGTGGTTGGGTGAACCCTCGCCCTGGTAAATGAAGCCTTCGCCGAGGCAGCGCGCCAGGCGTTCGGCGGGACGGTCGGCGAAGTCGGCGTAATAGGCGCTGGTCTCGCCGGTCAGCAGGACGTGGAGGACGTTGTGGAAGTCGTCATTCCACTGCGCGTCGAACGCGGCCGGGTGAAGCCGGTCGGCGTCGTTGCCTTCGTTTTCGAGAACGAGGTGGACGTGGCGACCGGCGGTCTTCTCGCGGAGTTCGGCGGCCATCGCGTCGAGGAAGGCGTCGTTCCCGATCGCATGAACCGCGTCGAAACGGAGGCCGTCGAACTTGTATTCGTTCAGCCACATCAGCGCGTTGTCGACGAAATAGCGGTGGACCGGCGCCTGGTCGACCGCGACCGCGCCGCCCCAAGGGGTGTCGACTTCGGGGTGGAAGAAGCCCTTCGCATAGGCGCCGAGGTAGTTTCCGTCGGGGCCGAAGTGATTGTAGACCACGTCAAGGAACACGGCGAGGCCGAGTTCGTGGGCGCGGTCGACCAACGTTTTCAGTTCGTCGGGGGTGCCGTAGCTTTCGGCGGGGGCGTAGGGGAGCACGCCGTCATAGCCCCAGTTGCGCGTGCCGCCGAACGCGTTGACGGGCATGAGTTCGATTGCGGTTATGCCGAGCGCGGCGATTGCCGGAAGGTGGTCCGCGACGCCTGCGAAGCCGCCGAGCGTGCCGACATGGACCTCCTGGATGACCATCTCTTCCCACGGTCGGCCGCGCCAGTCCGGGGTCCGCCACGTATAGGTGTCGGAATCGACGACCACGCTCCAACCGTGGACGCCGCCATCTTGTGCCCGTGCAGCGGGGTCTGGGACGGTCAGGTCGTCCGCGAGCCGAAACCGATACCGAGCACCCGCGTCGACTGGTGCTTTCGCGCTGAACCAGCCTTCCGGTTCTGGGGTCATCGGGACCGCGTCGCCGTCGGCGATATTGAGCGTCACCGTGTCGCGATCGGGAGCCCAGAGACGGAAGATTGTCCCTTCGTCGGCGAGCGTCGGTCCCCAGGTCATGCCGCTGCGATAGTCCAGGAGAGTAATGCCGCGCCCTGTTGCGGCAGTTCGTAGCTGTCCTTGATCAGGGTCGCACCCTGCTCCGGCTTGCTGCTGTCGATCAGCACGGTGCGTTCGACTTCTGCCGGCGGCGGCATGTGGAAGGTCAGCGGACCTTCCGACGCGTTGAGCAGCAACGAGATGACCTGCACTTCGCCCGACTCTCGCTCGCACGCGCGACGCATCACTAGCGCCCGGCCGTTGGTATTTTCCCAGTCCTCAGACGTGAGCTGGAGTCCACGCTCGTCCCACCATTCGATGTCCTTCAGCCCCTCGGCCGGCGTGTCCTCGCCGTAGAGGAAGTTGCCGGCGCGGAGCATCGGGTAGTCGCGGCGGAGGGCGATCAGGCGCGCGGTGAAGTCGATCAGCGCGTCGCCCTCGGGGGACTTGGCCTTGTTCCAGTCGAGCCAGCTGATCTCGTTGTCCTGGCAGTACGCGTTGTTGTTGCCGTTCTGCGTGCGGCCGAACTCGTCGCCCGCGACCAGCATCGGCGTGCCGAGCGAAGCGAACAAGGTGGTCAGCATCGAGCGCATCACGCGCGACCGGGTCTCGAGGATCGCCGGGTCTTCGGTCGGCCCTTCTACGCCCCAGTTGCGCGAGCAGTTGTTCGAGTGGCCGTCGTTATTGTCTTCGCCGTTCGCCTCGTTGTGGCGCTCTTCGTACGCGACCGTGTCGGCGAGCGTGTAGCCGTCGTGCGCGCCGAGCAGGTTGACGCTCGCCCAGGGGCGGCGCGCACGGCGGTCGAACAGATCGGCCGATCCGGTCAGGCGGGCGGCGAGGTCGGCGCGCTGCGCATGATCGCCGCGCCAGAATTTCCGCACGGTGTCGCGGTACTTGTCGTTCCACTCGGCGAAACCGGGGGGGAAGTTGCCGAGCTGATAGCCGCCGGGGCCGATGTCCCACGGCTCGGTGATCAGCTTCAGCCTGCCCAGCACCGGGTCCTGGCGGAGGACGTCGAAGAACCCTGCGCCGGGATCGAAGCCGGTGTCCGTCCGGCCGAGCGTCAGCCCGAGATCGAAGCGGAAGCCGTCGATGCCGAAGCTGGTCGCCCAGTAGCGGAGCGAGTCGGCGACCATCTGGATCACGCGGGCCTTGGTGAGGTTCAGCGTGTTGCCGGTGCCGGTGTCGTTGATCGAATAGCGGTGGTCGTCCTTGACGAGGCGGTAATAGCTCGCGTTGTCGAGGCCGCGCCACGACAACGTCGGGCCTTGTTCGGAGCCTTCGCAGGTGTGGTTGTAGACGACGTCGAGGATCACCTCGATCCCGGCCGCGTGGAGGCGACGGATCGAGCGGCGGAGTTCGTCATGGCTGTCGGTCGCGAAGAACGAGCGCTCAGGCGTGAAGAAGTTGAGGGTGTTGTAGCCCCAGTAGTTGCGCAGGCCCTTTTCCTGGAGAAAACGGTCCTGGATATAGGTGTGGATCGGCAGCAGCTCGATCGCTGTCACGCCTAGGCGCTTGAGATGATCGATGACCTTGGGGTTGCCCAGCGCCGCGAAGGTGCCGCGCTCGGAGGGCTGGACCTCCTCGAACAGCTTGGTCAGGCCCTTGGTATGCGCCTCGTAGATCACCGTCTCGGACCAGGGCGTGTTGGGGCGCACGTCGCGCGACCAGTCGAAATGGCTGTCGGTTACGACGCCCTTGGGCATCGTCAGCGCACTGTCGCGCTTGTCGAAGCTCAGATCCGCGCGCGGCGACTTGACCTGGTAGCCGTACATCGCATCGGTCCAGCGGAGTTCGCCGATCATCTGCTTGGCGTAGGGGTCGAGCAGCAGCTTGTTCGGGTTGAAGCGGTGACCTTCCTCGGGGGCGTAGCGGCCGTGGGCGCGGTAGCCGTAGACGAGGCCGGGCTGCGCGTCGGGGAGGTAGCCGTGCCAGACTTCGTCGGTCCATTCGGGAAGCGGATAGCGCTTCAGCTCGCGGCGGCCGGTTTCGTCATAGACGCAGAGTTCGATCTTCTCGGCATTGGCGGAATAGACCGCGAAGTTGACGCCGAGGCCGTCGAAGGTCGTGCCGAGGGGATAGGCCGAGCCGGCGTCGAGCGTGTCGGGCAGTAGATGCAATGCGAGGACCCTTTTCGTGTCGCCGGACCAACTTTATCGCGGTGCAGCATTCCTTGCCGTGAAACCCGCCCGCCCGTTCCTATGTTCCGCAGGCAGCAGCGAGTTTTCGCCGCACCTTCTCATAGATCAAGGGACCTGTGCATGCCTTCCATCCGATCGATTGCCGCATGAGCGGCCCGAAACTGTTCGAGCCGCTTCAGGTCGGCAACCTCAAGCTCGCCAACCGGATCGTGATCGCGCCGATGTGCCAGTATTCGGCGACCAACGGCTGCATGAACGACTGGCACCAGATCCATCTTGGGCAGCTTGCGCTGTCGGGCGCGGCGCTGCTGACGATCGAGGCAAGCGCGGTGCTGCCCGAGGGTCGCATCACGCATGGCGACGTCGGCCTGTACGACGACGCGACCGAGGCGGCTATGGCGGGCGTGATCGAGAGCGTGCGGCGCTGGTCCGACATGCCGATCGCGATCCAGTTGTCGCATGCGGGACGGAAGGCGTCGTGCGAGGTGCCTTGGAAGGGTGGACTCCAGATCGCACCGGGCGAGCCGAACGGGTGGCAGACCGAGGGCCCCTCGACGGTGCCGTTCCTGCCGGAGGAGAATGCTCCGGTCGCGCTGGACCCCGAGGGGCTGGCGCGGGTGCGCGAGGCTTTCGTGGCGGCGACGGTGCGCGCGGCGCGGCTCGGGATCGACGCGGTACAGTTGCATGCGGCGCATGGGTATCTGTTGCACGAGTTCCTGTCGCCGCTGTCGAACCGACGTGAGGACGAGTATGGCGGCAGTCTCGAGAACCGGATGCGGTTCCCGCTCGAGGTGTTTGACGCGGTACGGGCTGCGTTCCCGGCCGAGCGTGCGGTGACGATGCGCGTGTCGGGGACCGACTGGGCCGAGGGTGGTTGGGATTCCGACCAGACGGTGGCGTTCGCGAAGGCGCTGGAAGCGCGTGGGTGCAGCGCGATCCATGTGTCGAGCGGTGGGATCACGCCCGCGCAGCAGATTCCGGTGGGGCCGAGCTATCAGGTGCCGCTGGCGCGGGCGGTGAAGCAGGCGGTGTCGATTCCGGTCGTCGCGGTCGGGCTGATCACCGATTACGAGCAGGCCGAGGCGATCGTCGGGACGGGCGATGCGGATATGATCGCACTGGCTCGGACGATTTTGTACGATCCGCGCTGGCCTTGGCATGCGGCGGCGCATCTTGGGGGCAAGGTGAAGGCGCCGAAGCAGTATCTCCGGTCGCAGCCGCGGCAGTTTAAGGACTTGTTCGAGGGGTAAGCAGCCTCTGCTTCCACGATCCTCCCCCGCCAGGGGGAGGTGGCGCGGAGCGACGGAGGGGGGAGGACACGGAACAGAGGTTTTGCCTGCCTCCCCTCCGTCAGGCTGCGCCTGCCACCTCCCCCTGGCGGGGGAGGATTTCTTCGTTACGCTCTAGCGATTTCTGAATGTTCAGCCAGCCACGGTCATCACCGAGCCCGAATCCACCCGGATGTCCGCGCCGTTGATGAAGCTCGCACGCTCCGAGCACAGGAACACGATCGCCGACGCGACCTCTTCCGCCGTCCCGCGACGCTTGAGCGTCATGCCGGGCCGCTCCTCCTCGAGAAACGTCTCGATCGCCTCGTCGAAGCTCGTGCCGTTCTCGTCGGCGCGCTTCTCCATCATCTTGTCGGTCATCGGCGTCGCGATGAAGGCGGGCGAGACGGTATTCACCAGCACGTTGTCGCAGCCATAAGCCTTCGACAGCCCCTTCGATAGGCTGGAAATCCCGGCCTTCGACGCGCAATAAGCGAGCTCGTCGACATAGGGCTGCACCGCATCCTCCGAGCTCATCAGCACGATGCGACCCCATTTGGCGGCGCGCATCGCCGGGATCGCCTCGCGGCAGACGCGCACCGCGCCCATCAGGTTGATGTCGATCGTGGACTGCCAGCCTTCATCATCAACTTCAAGGAAGTCGCCGGTCGCGCCGGTAACGCCTGCGCAGTTGACCAGGATGTCGGGTTCGCCGAGCTGTTCGCGGACCTTGGCGAACAAGGCCTTCACATCGTCGAGCTTGGTCAGGTCGGCCTCGATCGCAATCACTTCGCCGTGCGCCTTCAGGTCTTCGACACTCGCGTCGAGGTCGCCGCCGGGTTGGTCGGTGATCGCGACGCGGACGCCTTCCTGAAGCAGCATCCGGGCGGTTTCCTTGCCCATGCCGCTGTCCGCGCCGGTGATGAGTGCGATCTTGCCGGTGATATCGAGGTTCATGCTATCGTCCTTACGTCAGTGAAATGGTCATGCCCATTCCCGCGGGCCGTCGCTGTCGAGCGCGCGGTCGAGGTAGAAGGCCGCGCTGATCAGCGCCAAGTGGCTGAAGCCTTGCGGGAAATTGCCGAGGAAGCTGCCGTCCTGCGCGATCTCCTCGGCGAACAGGCCGAGATGGTTGCCGTGCGCGAGCAGCTTCTCTAAGTTCAGCCGCGCCTCATCGAGGCGCCCTGCCCGCGCGAGGCATTCGACGTACCAGAACGAGCAGGCGACGAACGTACCCTCCTGCCCCGGCAGGCCGTCGTCGATCCGGTAGCGATAGACCTGCCCGTCGTCGGACAGGTCGTCGCCAATCGCCTCCAGCGTCGCGAGCCACTTGGGATCGGTCGCGCCGACGAAGCGGACCAGCGGCATCATCAGCAACGCGCCGTCGACCGCCAGATCCTCGGGCGCCTCGCCGATCGCGCGGACGAAGCGGCCGAGATCGTCGTTCCAGAAGTTCGCCCAGATATCGTCGTGGATCGCCGTCCGCGTCTCCGACCAGCGGACCAACGGCGCGGGGAGCGAACGCTTCTGTGCCAGCCGCACCGCGCGGTCGACCGCGACCCAGCTCATCAGGCGCGAGTGAAGATAATGCTTCTTCCGCCCGCGGACTTCCCAGATGCCCGAGTCCGGGGTGTCCCACGTCTCGCAGATCTGGTCGACGATCCGCCCGATGGCGACCCACGAGTCATGCGCGATCGGCTCGCCGTATTTGCTACCGAGATAGGTCGCGTCGAGCAGTGCGCCGTAGATGTCGTGCTGCGTCTGGTCCTTCGCCTCGTTGCCGACGACGATCGGAGTTGCGCCCTCGAACCCGGCGAGGTCGAGCTTGCGTTCGTCGGCGATCTCGCCGCCATCGAGCGCGTACATGACGCCGAGATGGCCCTTCGAACAGGCCTGCGCGCGGTCCATCGCCCAGTGGAGGAAGCCGACTGCCTCACCCTGATAGCCGAGCCGGAGCAAGGCATACACGATGAAGGATGAGTCGCGGACCCAGGTCGCGCGGTAATCCCAGTTGCGAACGCCGCCATGCGCTTCGGGCAGGCCGAAGGTCGCGGCGGCGGCGATCGAGCCGTGCTTGCGCGAGGTGAGCAGCTTCAGTGCCATCGCCGACCGCTCGACCGTCTCGCGCCAGCGGCCGCGGTAGCGCGACTTGCGGCTCCACGCGCGCCAATAGGCAATGTCCTTCTCGACGATCGCATCGAGAGCGTCGGTGTCGAGCGAGACGTCGTCGGGGTTGCTGAGGATCAGCGAGACGGTGTCGCCTTCGGTCAGGTGGATCTCGGCGGTCAGGTCGCAGCTGTCCGCGACCAGCGTCGCCGCGCCGTGAACCGCCAGCGCGAGCCCGCTTTCGTGATCGAACCGGCCGCGCGACACGTCCGCATCGGTCGTCGTGACAGACGCCGTGCGCCCCATTACGCCATAGTCGAACCGCGGGGCGCACCGGACGCGGACCGTCGCCGATCCGCGCGTGCACGTCAGCCGCCTAACCAGTCGCGACGGCGCGTCGTCCTTGTCGTTGCCGACCGGCATGAGGTCGACCAGGTCGACGCTCGCCGCATTCGCCATCCAGCGGGTCAGCAGAATGTTGGTTTCGGGCAGATACATCTGGACGATGTTCGCGTCGGGCAGATCGGGCTCGACCGAGAAATGCCCGCCCTTCTCACCGTCGAGCAACCGCGCGAAGACCGACGCGCTGTCGAGGCACGGCCAGCAGAGATAGTCGATCGTCCCGGCCGTATCGACCAGCGCGATCGTTTCCAGATTACCGATCGCGCCGTGGTCCGCGATCGATATGGCGTGCTTATCCCCAAGGTCAGCCATTATCGCGGAAGCCGGGATACAGGCTCATGCCGCCGTCGATCGTCAGCGTCGATCCGACGATATAGTCCGCCGCGTCCGACACCAGGAACAGGGCCGCGCGGGCAACGTCTTCAGGGTCGCCGATCCGGCCGTAGGGGATGAGTTCGAGCAGCTTGTCCTGGTCCGCGGTCGCGTCTTCGTTGATCTCGGTCGCGATCGCGCCGGGGGCGATGCCGTTCACGCGGATGCGGTCGCCGGCGATCTCCTGCGCGAGCGTCCGCATCAGCATCCCGCTGCCGCCCTTCGACGCGGCGTAATTAGCGTGGCCCGCCCAGGGGATGACCTCGTGCACCGAACTCATGAACAGGATCTTCCCGATCGACCGGCTGACGCCGCGGTCGCCCTGCTTACGGAACCGGCGGACGGCTTCGCGCGAGACGAGGAACTGCCCGGTCAGGTTGACGTCGATGACGCGCTTCCAGTCCTCCAGCGTAAGGTCGGCATAGGCAGCATCCTTCTGCATGCCCGCGTTGGCGAAGACGATGTCGACGCCGCCGAAGCGCTCGACCGTCTCGTCAAACAGCTTCAGGACCGCCGCTTCGTCCGACGTATCCGCCTCGCAGGCGAAAGCCTCGCCACCCGCCTGCTCGATCGCCTCGACCACCTCGCGCGCCTTGTCCGCGCTGCTGTTGTAGTTGACCGCGACCTTCGCGCCTGCCTTGGCGAAGGCGATGGCGGAGGCGCGGCCGAGGCCGGAACTCGCGCCGGTAACGATCGCGGCCTGGCCTGTCAGGTCGATGTGCATGGCTGGTCTTTCGCTGGGGATTGTCGCGGCTTAACGCGCGCCCTCCGGCATTTCTCCCTGCTCACGCCCTCCCCCCGCAATCTTGCTGATCTGCATTAAGTCGCCGTTTCCGGTGCAACTCTTAGCCCGCCCCGCGCGCTGTGGGTCCTGAGAAGCTTCGAGGACGGCAAATGACCAAGACCATCGCCAAGGATACCGGCACGCCACCGCAGGGCGCGACGTTCGAAACGCAGGTCGGCGAAGGCGGCGAACTCCACCAGATCGCCAGCGGCGACGGCGACGTACTGACGACGCAGCAGGGCATCCCGGTATTCGACGACCAGAATTCGCTCAAGGTCGGCGATCGCGGACCGACGCTGCTTGAGGATTTCCACTTCCGCGAGAAGATCTTCCACTTCGATCACGAGCGTATCCCCGAGCGAGTCGTCCACGCGCGCGGCTATGGCGCGCACGGCACGTTCACGCTGACCGAGAGCCTGGAAGAGTTCACCAGCGCCGGCATCCTGACCGAAGTCGGCGAGCAGACGCCGATGTTTCTCCGCTTCTCGACCGTCGCGGGCAACAAGGGCTCGGCCGATTTGGCCCGCGACGTACGTGGCTTCGCGGTGAAGTTCTACACCAAGGAAGGCAATTGGGACGTCGTCGGGAACAACATCCCGGTGTTCTTCATCCAGGACGCGATCAAGTTCCCCGACCTGATCCACGCCGCCAAGCAGGAGCCAGACCGCGGCTTTCCGCAGGCGCAGACGGCGCATGACAATTTCTGGGACTTCATCAGCCTGACCCCGGAATCGATGCACATGGTCATGTGGATCATGTCCGACCGCACCATCCCGCGCGGTTTCCGCTTCGTCGAGGGCTTCGGCGTGCACACGTTCCGCCTCGTCAATGCGGAGGGCAAGGGCACCTACGTCAAGTTCCACTTTAAGCCGAAGCTGGGCCTTCAATCGGTCGCGTGGAACGAAGCGGTCAAGATCAACGGTGCCGATCCCGACTTCCATCGTCGCGACCTATGGGACTCGATCGACCAGGGCAATTTCCCCGAGTGGGACATGGGCGTCCAGTTGTTCGACGACGAGTTCGCCGACAATTTCGAGTTCGACGTGCTCGATGCGACCAAGGTCATTCCCGAGGAGCAGATCCCGGTCCGCATCATCGGCAGCTTCAAGCTCGATCGCCTGGTCGACAATTTCTTCGCCGAGACCGAGCAGGTCGCGTTCTGC
>Ga0308169_10004269_pt1 | contig 13435 bp, 12 predicted proteins | sample PhyBR1_2_FD_202139 | JGI IMG/M metagenome (GOLD analysis project Ga0308169, IMG submission 202139) | Phyllosphere microbial communities from UC Gill Tract Community Farm, Albany, California, United States - DLSLSB.R1 | ecosystem: Host-associated > Plants > Phyllosphere > Unclassified | place...
GGCCGGCTCCGGCTACGCGATCATGCTGACCGACCGCGACGGCGTGCTGCTCAATTATTTCGGCGACCCCGCCTTTACCCACGCGGCCTCCAAGACCGGCCTGATGCAGGGCGCAGTCTGGAGCGAGCGCGTGCAGGGTACCAACGGCATGGGCACCTGCCTGGTCGAACGCCGTCCGCTCACCGTGCACCAGGACGAACATTACCTGTCACGCAATATCGGCTTGAGTTGTGCCGCGGCGCCGATCTTCGACCATGAGGGCGAACTGGTCGGCGTGCTCGACGCTTCCGGCGAATCGCGCCTGGCCCAGCAGCACACGCTGGCCCTGGTCAGCATGTCGGTGCAGATGATCGAGAACCGGGTCTTCCTGCACCAGTTCCGTCACGACTTCATCCTGCGCTTCCACAACCGGCCCGAGTTCGTCGGCACCCTGAGCGAAGGCGCCATCGCGCTCTCCATCACCGGCACCGTGCTGGCCGCGAGCCGCGCCGCCCTGTCCCTGCTCGGCTATACCCACCCGGGCGAGATCGTCGGCCGCGATGTCTGCGAGCTGTTCAACGTCACCTTTTCCGGGCTGGTCGACAGCAGCACGCGGCGCGCCTTCCACCCGGTGCCGATCTTCGAAGTGCGCAGCAACGCCCGCTTTTTCGCCGTCGTCTACCAGCCGGTGACGCACGCCAACGCGCGCCGTCCGCAGCGCGGCCCTGCGACCCTGTCGGTCCCGGGCGAGGCCGGCGCGCTCGATGCGCTGCACCTGGGCGACCCGGCGATGCGCGCCAATGTCGACACCGCCAAGCGCGTCATGGAGCGCAACGTCTCCATCGTGCTGCTGGGCGAAACCGGCACCGGCAAGGAGCGCTTCGCGCGGGCGATGCACTTGTCCGGCAGCCGCGCCAGCCGCCCTTTCGTCGCGATCAATTGCGCCTCGATCCCGGAATCCCTGGTTGAAAGCGAACTGTTCGGCTATCGCGCGGGCGCCTTCACCGGCGCCAGCAAGGAGGGCCAGCGCGGCAAGCTGCTGCAAGCGAATGGCGGCACCCTGTTCCTCGACGAGATCGGCGACATGCCGGTCGCCCTGCAGGCCAGGCTGCTGCGCGTGCTCGAGGAGCGCGAGGTCGTGCCCCTCGGCGGCGAAGCACCGGTCAAGCTCGACATCCGCGTGGTCAGCGCCACCCATTGCGACCTCGCGAAAAAAATCGAAAGCGGCGCCTTCCGCGAGGATTTGTACTACCGTCTGCAAGGCGTCACGTTTACCATGCCGCCGCTGCGCGAACGCCATGACCGCGGCGGGCTGATCCGCCAGCTGGCGTTCGAAGAAAGCGATGCCGGCTGTCCTGTCGAGCTCGACGACAAGCTGCTCGACCTGCTCGAGCGCCAGCGCTGGCCCGGCAACCTGCGCCAGCTGCGCCACCTGCTGCGCACCATGATCGCGCTGCGCGAAACGGATCGGCTCGGCGTGCAGGACCTGCCGCCCGAATACCGCCACGGCCTGGCCGATGCCGCGCCGGCCGCTGCTGCGACAGCGACAGCCGCGCCGGCACCGGTTGCCGAGGCCGCGCCGACGCCCGCCCCTGCCGTACCCGGCGCCAAACCCGGCCCCGGACTCAATCCCTTCGAATGCGCCGAACGCGAGGTGCTGCTGCAGGAACTCAAGCGCCACCAGTGGAACCTGAGCGGCGTTGCGCGCGACCTGAACATCAGCCGCAACACGCTGTACCGCAAGCTGCAGCGCCTGAATATCGAGCATCCCGAGAAATCGCTGTTTCATTGAGTATGGCCGCATCAGACTACCAGCGTTACACCGGCACCGCGATCGCCCTGCACTGGCTCGTCGCGCTGCTGCTGCTCGGCCAGTACGCCTTCGGCCTGCTGCTCGACGATATCCCGCGCGGCACGCCGGCACGCGGCTATTACGTCAACCTGCACAAGAGCACCGGCATCCTGATCGGCTTGCTGATCCTGCTGCGCCTGGGCTGGCGCCTGGCGCACAAGGCGCCGCCGCTGGCAGACAAGACGCCAGCTTGGCAACGCACGGCGGCCCGCTTCAGCCATGCCTTCCTCTACCTGTGCATGGTCGCCTTGCCGCTGTCGGGCTACCTCGCTTCGAACTTCAGCCGGCACGGGATCAAGTTTTTCAATATGATGCGCTGGGCGCCCTGGGGACCGGACGACAAGTCCCTGTACGCCTTTTTCAACGGCGCCCACCACCTTGCCGCGCTGCTGCTGGCGCTCTTCGTTGCCGTGCATGTGCTCGCCGTGGCGAAACACATGCTGGTCGATCGCGACGGCTTGCTGCTGCGCATGTGGCCGCAGCGCCGCGCGCGTATCGATCGAAGGCCTGTTAATCTGTCTGTGGAGAACCGATGACCCTGCTGTCCGTCCGCCGTCTTGCCGCCGCTGTTGCCGCCGTCGTTACTTCCCTTGCCGTTTCTGTTCCAGCACTTGCCGCGCCCTTTGCCTATGTCCCGAACGAGGGCGCCGGCACGATTTCCGTGATCGACACCGCCACCGACCAGGTCATCGCCGAGCTGCCCGGCGGGTCCAAACCGCGCGGCCTGGCCGTCGGCACGGACAGCCGCTGGCTGTATGTCAGCGACCAGCCGAATAACCGCCTGCAGCTGGTCGAACTGGGACCACGCAAGCTGGGCGGCGTGGTGGCGCTGGGCGAATCGCCGGAAGGCGTGTCGATTTCGCCGGACGGCCGCTGGGTGATCGCGGCGGTCGAGGGCAGGAACGAGATCGCGGTCACCGACACGCGCACCAATACCCTGGCGTTTTCGATTCCCGTGCGCGGCAAGAATCCGGAGCACGCCGTGTTCAGCCCGAACGGGCGCCTGGTCTTTGTCAGCGCCGAGGAAGGCGACGCGGTCGACATCCTCGACTTCGCCAGCCGCAAGCAGTTGGCGCAAGTGGCGGTCGGCGCCCGTCCGCGCGGCATCGGCTTTTTGCCGGACAGTAGCCGCGCCTATGTCGCCACCGAAAACGGCAACGAAGTATTCGTGATCGACACCACCAGTTTCGCCATTGTCGCGCGCATCAAGGCCGGGCTGCGCGCCAACGGCATCGCCGTGCACCCGAGCGGCAAGTACGTGTATGTGTCGAACGGCGGCGACGCGAACGTGTCGGTCGTCGACACGGCCAGCAACCAGGTCGTGGCGACGGTGCCGGTCGGCCAGCGCCCCTGGAACATGGCGCTTACGCCGGACGGCAAGAAGCTGTATGTCGCCAACGGCCGCTCGAACAGCGTGACGGTCATCGATACGGCCAGCCGCACGAAGCTGCACGACATCCCGGTCGGCAAACTGCCGTGGGGCGTGGTGATCAGGTAAGAAACCGCCCGCGGAACCGGACTGCGCATCCTGCCGTCAGGCAGGCGCGTCGCCCGGAAAACTGCCGACGTCGACGCTGACCGCGCGCCGGCGCGCGGGCGCCGCCTGCATGCCTGCCGGGCCCTTCAACAAATCGATGACCAGGCCGGCCGGGTTGCAGCCGATCGAGGCGTGCAGCCCCGCATATGCTGCCGTCAGGCGCGGATTGACATCGAGGACGACGGCGCCGCGTTCGCTCAGGATGACATCGACGCCAACATAGCCCCACAAGGTAGGCAAGGCCGCCGCGACCTGCTGGGCCAGGCGCTCGAGCGCACCGTCGGCATCCATGACGCCGTTCACCGTACTGCCGAGGAAATGAAACCGGTTGTCGCGCACCGCGACCCGTTCCTGGTTGCGCGCCAACAGCCGCGCCGCGCCGTCGCAACAGAGCAGCGACAGGCTCACCAGCTTGCCCGCGACGAAAGGCTGCAACACATAACCCTGCGCGGCGCTGGTGCGGATCCAGGCCAGCGCCGCCGCGCGGTCGCTGAACAGGCGGGTATCGAGGCAGCCCGCGCCGTCGTCCGGCTTGACGACCCACGCGCCCTCCCCTTCCGGCAAGGCGGCGTGCGGCCGGTAGGTGGGCACGGTCGCCACGCCGCCTTCGGCCAGCGCCCTTGCCACCTTCAGCTTGCTCCCGGCGACGCGCACCGCGCCCGGCGCACTACCGAGCAGGATGCGCTTGCCGCGCAGGATGTCGCGCGACAGGCTTTCCAACAGGCCTTCCGATTCCGGCGCCAGCGGCCATACCGCGTCTGCCGCTGCGAGGCAGGCGGCGAAGCGTTCGCCGAAGGAGCGCGCCGCCTGCGACCCCTGCGGCCCGGCCCCGTCGAGCATGGCCATCGTGCACACTTCGACGCCCGGCAAGGCGCCGAGGTCGGCCAGCAGGGCATCGCGCAGCATGCTCCCCTGCTGCGTGAACGAATGCGGCAGGACGCGTGCAGTCGGCCCGCCCTCCGTCACATAATCGAAAGCAAACACTTTCAAGGGCGCCATCCTGTGCCTCCGGCTGATTCCATGTCCAGGCAGCGTCCATCCGCGAGTTCAGCGCTTGGGGCCGACGACCTTGACCAGGGTAAGCGTTTCGTCGATGACGGGGGGCGCCGCGCCCGGGGCCGCCTGGCCGGGCTGGGCGACGCCTGGCTGCGCGACGGCGGGCGTTGCCGCCTTCGGTGCCGCCACGGCTGGCGCCGCCGTGCGCGCCACCACCGTGCCCGGCGGCGGCCGGCCATCTCCGGCGTTCGCCAGCGAGGTACGCACCTGGTAGACCCCGCCCGGCACCGCGTCGCTGAAGACGAACGTATAGGTCTTGCGCGTATAGATCTCGAAGCGCGCGCGCAGCGGATCGTCCATGTAGGGCTGGATGCGCACCGCCTGCCCCTCCACCGTCTTGCCCTGGTAAGTGATGCGTTGCGGCGTTACCTGCGCACTGGTGGCCAGCGCCAGCCGGATCCGCTTGCGGAAATAGGTAACGGAGCCGCCGGTCAGGCGCTTCATCTCGGCGATGTCGTGTTCGAGAAAACCGAGCAGCACCGGGTTACCGTGGGCGTCGTCCACTTCGGGCAGGTCGCGCTGGCGCGCGCCGCTGAGAAAGTGCAGCGCGGCGTGCACCTGCCCCTTGTTGTTCGACACGTCGAGCTGGACGCTGTCGGTAAACGCGGGCTCGACGTTGCTGAGCTTGCGGAATTCATAGACCAGGGTCGCCGGCGCCTTCATCCGCGCCAGGTGGTCGGTCTCGAACAGGAGGACTTCGGCGGGCGACACCGGCTGCGCGGCGACGCTGCCGATCGACAGCGCGCCCAGGATGGCAAGGATGCCGCCCCGCAGAGCGGCGGCGCGCAGCTGGCCCGCCCTGCCCGCGGCCGGGAAGCATGGCGACGGGCGGCTCATGGCGCCTTCGCCGCTGGCGCGGGCGCTGCCGCCGGGCCCTGCTGCTCGAGCAGCGGCACGCCGTATTCCGCGAGGATCGCGTGGATCTTCGCTTCGTTGGCGGCGATCAACTGATCGATACGCTGCCGGAACGCCTTGTCGCCATGGCGCACCGCCATCGCGATTTCGAAATCGAATTTCATGCCGGGCCTGGATACGAGGGGAATGGCGGCGATCGGCGCGGAACGCGCGTTCCTGGCGAAATAGCCGGCAATCGGCCCCCAGGCAAAGGCGACGTCGATCTTGCCGCTCGCCAAGTCCTTTTCGATGATTTCGCCGGGATACTGCTCGGCGTCGCCAGTCTGGCTCTGATACCAGGAGACTTGCTCCATCAAGCCGTTTTGCAGCAGCCAGTCGGTGACGGGCGAACCGGCGAAGGCGCCGAAGCGCAGCTTCTTGCGTTGCCCGGCATCGAGCGCCAGCAAGTCGTCGAGGCTACGCACACCATCGAGTCCCTTGCCCCGGACATAGGCCAGGGCGTAAGTGGAGTGGTAATACGGCCGTGTGGTCGCGGCCATGTCGAATCCTTTGGCGACGCCGATGACCAGGTCGCACTTGTAGCGGTCCGAGTTTTCTTCCTTGGCGCGCAGGGTATTGCGGATGAATCCCATCCGCTGCGGATACCAGGTGTACTCCAGCTTCCAGCCCAGTTGCTCGGCAAACAGGGCCGCGATCCTGTTCTCGAAACCGGCCAGCGCGCGGTTCGACAGCGGCAGGTTATTCGGGTCTTGGCAGACCCGCAGCACCTTGTCCTGTCCGGGTTCCGCGCCGGGCTGCGCTCTTCCGGGGCCGGGCAGCCCGGCCAGGACGCAGGCCGCGCCTGCCAGCAGCGGCCGCCACCTCATTTACCGATCTCCTGCAGGCGGCCCGGTTCGATGGCGCCGTCCGAACGTCCCTTCAGGTAGGCGTACAAATTGTCGATGTTCTCGCTCACCATCTTGCTGCTGTCAAAGTTCGGCATGCCCTTCTCGATCCGCCCCTTGAGCACGGTAGCCTTGAATTCGTCCTTGCTCAGCACCTTCAAACTGTTCACCAGCGAGGGGCCGACCATGCCTTCCTGGGCAGCGCCGTGGCAGCGCTCGCAGGCCATGGCGCGCCAGGTTTTCCAGCCGCTCAGGGTTTGCGCATCGACCTTGTGGCCGTCGGCGACTTTGTAGGGTGCGGCATCGGCAGCAAGGGCGGCGCCCGGCAGCAATCCGGACAGGGCCGCCAGCGTGCAGGCGGCGGTGAGTACTGCTTTTTTCGTGAGTCTGTTCATTTGCATTCCTGGCTAGCGAGGGCGGTCACCGGCCTGCTGCGGCCGGCAACCATCCTCAATGTGAATCACACGACTTCGATGATGCGACTCCGATCAACGGTCAGGCAAGGCGAACACTGTCAGGACGCCGCCGAGTTCGGTGTACTTGGCCAGGTCCTTGTAGCCACCAACGGCGCCCAGGCCCTCGGTGCCCTTGGTCAGGCCGGCCGCGAGGCCGATCCCGGCCCAGCCGCCAATGCCCGACAGCACGCCGATGTATTGCTTGCCCTTGTATTCCCAGGTATGGACGTTGCCGATGATGCCCGAAGGGGTCTTGAACTTCCACAGCTCCTTGCCGTTGTTGTCGACCGCTTTCAGGTAGCCCTCCAGGGTGCCGTAGAACACGACGTCGCCGGCGGTCGACAACGCTCCGCTCCACACCGAAAACTTCTCGGGCTTGGACCAGACGATCTTGCCGGTACCGGCATCCCAGGCGATGAAGTTGCCGAGGCCGCCATGGCTGTTCGGCGCGGCATACATCGAGAGGGTCGAGCCGACGTAGGGCTGGCCGGCCGTGTACTCGATCTGGAAGGGCTCATAGTCCATGCAGACGTGGTTGGTCGGCACATAGAACAGGCCCGTCTTGCGCGAATAGCTGGCCGGCTGCTGGTCCTTGGTGCCGAGGGCGGACGGGCAGATGCCTTTCGAATTGAAGTCGGGGCCGTTCTTGTCGGTGCTGTACTTGGCCACGACTTGCGGACGGCCGCTCTTCATGTCGACGTGCGTCGCCCAGTTGACCTTCGGATCGAATTTCTCGGCCACCAGCAATTCGCCGGTCACGCGGTCCATCGTATAGCCGAAGCCGTTGCGGTCGAAGTGCACCAGCGCCTTGCGCGGCTGGCCCTTGACCTTGATGTCGGCCAGGATCATCTCGTTGACGCCGTCATAGTCCCACTCGTCATGCGGCGTCATCTGGTACACCCATTTCGCCATGCCGGTGTCGAGGTCGCGCGCGAAGATGGTCATCGACCATTTGTTGTCGCCCGGACGCTGGCGCGGATTCCAGGTGCTCGGGTTGCCGGTGCCGTAATACACCAGGTTGGTCGCCGGGTCGTAGCTGTACCAGCCCCAGGTCGTGCCGCCGCCCAGCTTCCACTGGTCGCCCTGCCAGGTCTTGAGCGAGGAATTCGGGCCGACCGGCGCCATCTTGCCGTCGGTCCAGGTCATGGTTTTCGCCGGGTCGACCATCAATTCGTTGTCCGGTCCGGTGCTATAGGCCTTCCACAGGATCTTGCCGGTATTCATGTCGTGCGCAGTAACGCGCCCGCGCACGCCGAATTCGCCGCCGCTGATGCCGGTCAGGACTTTGTCCTTGAACACGTGCGGCGTATTGGTCGTGGTTTCGCCCAGCTTCGGATCGCCCACCTTCACCTTCCACAGTTCCGCGCCGGTCTTGGCGTCGAGCGCCACCAGGGTGGTGTCGGCCTGCTGCAGGAAGATCTTGCCGTTGGCGTAGGCAACGCCCCGGTTGACCGTGTCGCAGCACATCACCGGGATCACCGTGGCGTCCTGCTTCGGCTCGTACTTCCAGCGGATGCTCTGGTCTTCCAGCGAGATTGCGAACACTTTGTTCGGGAAGGGGCTGTGGATGTACATCGTGTCGCCGACCACCAGCGGCCCGCCTTCGTGGCCGCGCAGCACGCCGGTCGAGAAGGTCCAGGCCACTTGCAGGTTTTTGGCATTCTTGCTGGTGATCTGTTTGAGTTCGCTATAGCGGTGGTTCGCCAGGTTACCGGACTGCATGGCCCAGTTTTTTGGGTCCTTGGTCAATTGTTCGACGTCGGAGGTGGCGGCGAATGCCGGGGCAGCAGCCAGCGCCAGGCACGGCCACCAGCGGATGAGTCTTTTTGTAAATGACATGGTTAAGTCTCCTTTGGTTTTTTTAAGCGGTGCGACTGGTCCGGCTTCCAAACTTCGACAGGCGGGGTAGCCCCACCAACAGCACAGCACTTAACGTGCCAGTCGTGCCACCGGGAGGGACCGTGCCATCTGGCCCGTGTTGCGTGGCACCATGTTCAGGATTCGTGACAGTCGGCACCGCATCTGTGCCATCCGTGACGCAAGCCCCGATGGCACATCGGGCTCAGCTTTGCGGTACGTAACACGCCTTGTTGGCGCTGGCCTGGAGCGCCTTGTACTTGTTGGCCATGTCCTTCACCGACGGCGGATCGCGAAACGCGGCGCCGCGTTCGCCCCCCATGGTCTGGTTGCGCAGGGCGGTCGACATCGTCACGTAATCGTCGTAGGGCATTGCCTTGGCGATGTGATCGACGACGCAGGAGCATTTGTAAAGGTACTCGTACTTGCCTTCGTGTTTTTGCATGCACTCGAGCACGTACTCGACCCGGCCGCTGGTCGGGAAATCGTGGGCCTGGGCGGCCAGTGGCGCCGCGCAGGCCGCCAGGAAGATCAGGGTTCGCTTCATGTTGTCTCCGTGTGCGCTTGCAGGCGGCGGCCCGGCGAACGGACCGCCGCCGCGTGCGCATCAAGCCTGCTTGAGTACACCGCGCGTCTTGGCGACGTGGGTCGAGATCGCATCCATCAGGGCCGGCGACAGGGCGTCGTAAGGCGGCAGGCCGATTTCGGTGAGGCGCGCACGCACGGCGCCCATCTCTTCCGGCGCAGCGCCCGCTTCGATGATCGAGGAGACGAAGGCGGCGAATTCCGGCGCCGCCCAGCCTTTTTCCTTCGACAGTTCGGTGTGCACGAAGTCGAGCCCGTAAAACGCGTGACCCGTGTTCTCGATGCGGCCATACATGTGCACGCCGCAGTCGCGGCAGGCATGGCGCTGGATGGTGGCGCTGGGGTCGACGACCTGCAGCTTGTCCTCGTTGGCAGTCACCCTGACGTTCTCGCGCCCGACCACGGCAACCTGGGAAAACAGCGCGCCCGCCGGCTTCCAGCATTTGGTGCAGCCGCAGACGTGGTTGTGCGCGACTTGCCCCTTGATGTCGACCGTGACCGGATTGCTGGCGCACAGGCAGGTCAAGGTGCCGCCGGCAAAACCGGCCGCCGGCCGCTTGAGGTTATCGACGGCGGGGTGGATGTTCACTGCATTGCTCATGATCGCGTCTCCTGTTGGTTGGTTTGGACTACTTAGTACAACACCACTGAGCGGATCGACTGCCCGCTCTTCATCAGCTCGAAGCCTTCGTTGATGCGCTCGAGCGGCAAGGTATGGGTGATGAGGTCGTCGATGTTGATCTTGCCGTCCATGTACCAGTCGACGATCTTCGGCACGTCGGTGCGTCCACGCGCGCCGCCGAAAGCGGATCCTTTCCACTGGCGTCCGGTGACCAGTTGGAACGGCCGCGTGCTGATTTCCTGGCCGGCGGCGGCGACGCCGATGATGAAGGACTGGCCCCAGCCCTTGTGCGTGCACTCCAGCGCCTGGCGCATCACCTGCGTATTGCCGATGCATTCGAAGGAGAAGTCGGCGCCGCCATCGGTCAGTTGCACGATGTGGTCAACGAGGTTGGGGACTTCCTTCGGGTTGACGAAATGCGTCATGCCGAATTTTTTGGCGATGTCGACGCGGCCGGGGTTGATGTCGACGCCGATGATCTTGTCGGCGCCCACCATGCGCGCGCCCTGGATCACGTTCAGGCCGATCCCGCCGAGGCCGAACACGACGACGGTCGCCCCCGCCTCGACCTTGGCCGAGAACACGACGGCGCCGACACCGGTGGTGACGCCGCAGCCGATGTAGCAGGCCTTGTCGAAGGGTGCGTCCTCGCGGATCTTCGCCAGGGCGATCTCGGGCACCACGATGTAATTGGAAAAGGTCGAGGTGCCCATGTAGTGGAACAGGGGCTGGCCGTCGAGCGAAAAGCGGGAAGTCGCATCGGGCATCAGGCCGCGGCCCTGGGTCGAGCGGATCGACTGGCACAGGTTGGTTTTACGGGACAGGCAGAATTTGCATTGCCGGCATTCGGGCGTGTACAGCGGAATCACGTGGTCGTCGCGCTGGACCGAGGTGACGCCGGGGCCGGTTTCCAGCACGATACCGGCGCCTTCATGGCCCAGGATGGCGGGGAAGATGCCTTCTGGGTCGGCACCGGACAGGGTGTAGTAATCGGTGTGGCAAATGCCGGTCGCCTTGATTTCGACCAGCACTTCGCCGGCGCGCGGTCCTTCCAGGTCGACCTCGGCGATGGACAGTGGCTCTCCAGCCTTCCACGCAATGGCAGCTCTCGTTTTCATGGCATCTTTCTTGTCGATGTGGTCCACCGCAGGGGCGGACGGGTTGAAAAACAGTGTGCCCAGGCACGCTGCCGCTCCAAATCTGCAACAGCGCAGTGTTCGCGCAGTGCTCGTTGTTCCGGTCAGGGGACAGGTGTTCCGCGATACGCGGCTGCGTTCACGCGGGACGGCGCCGGGCGCGCCTGGAGACCCTGGAATGCAAGGGGCGTGCCACCGGCTGCAAGCAGTGGCCGGTTTTGGCAAGTGCGCTGGGAGGATGTGCGCAAGAGGCACGCGACGACGGGCCGCGTTGCAACTAAACGATTAAAACGAATAAATATGCTGACGCATTCCGGATGCCAGGCGCGCCATGACCGCGCATGCGCTTGATTCTTCTGTCATCCAACGTCTGGATTCCCAAACACTCGGCTCGATGCGATGTCAAAGAAAGACATGGCACGAGCTGTTGTCGTCATCAGAACCAGCCGGGACGGCGATCGGGCGCAAGGTCCCTGTCCGCCTTCCGCGAGCAACCGGGAGCGTCCGATGTATAGCGTCGTCGAGATCGACATATCGCCAGACTTCACGAGCAGTGACGAGATCGTCAAGTGCATCCAGTATGCAATGACGCCAGGACGACGAAACTTCTCGACACCCGCTGCGTGGCCGCAAGGTTTGAATTTCCTGATCGGTAGTTGGCAGTCCGGGGATTTCCCCCATTTGTACGCGGCGGTGGCGACGGAGCTGACTTCTTTGCCGCCGAAACTCCCTTGCGCCATTCTCGTCCTGCAGGCGGAGGGCTTCGGCGTCGGCATGCTGCGCGCCGACTGGGACGCCGCGCTCGGCAGCGTCGCCAACACCTACGGCGGCGATGTGTGCGTCTACGTCACCGCGCCCCGCAGCAAGAACCGGATGGTCGACGTGATGGGGCAGCTGAGCAAATTGAAGGCGGCGGACTTCATCAGCCCCTATGACGCGACCTTCCTCGCCTCCCAGGTTGTGAAGAACATGACGCAGGGCCAGCCCTTGACGCCGGCCTGGGCCGAGATCACCCGCAACCCGCAGTCGCCGGAGCAAGCCGGCTACGCCGCCGCTGCGGCCGCCTTCGCCGGTCCGTTCTTCGCGAAGATGGGGATCGACCGCATCGCCGGGCGCGCGCGCTTCGTCTGCATCTGGGGCCGCACCTCCGGGATGCGGGTCGCCCCGACCGGGACGGGCCCGGGCCGGCCGTTGGGAGGTGCCAACCCACAGTATGACTCCTCGACTTTCGGCAACGAGCAGCTGAGCAAGGCGTTATGGGCCGGCATTCCGGCGGCGATGGCGGTGCTGGCCGTCGGCGACGGATTCAACCAGCGGACCCTGGGCCTGCCCTATGTCTTCGACCTCGGCGAATTCTGGCGAAAGCTTGGCAATATCAGCGGCCGCTTCAAGGAGAACGGCTTCTTCGATTTCATGGCCGCTACCTACAACTTCGACATCGTCCACGTCGGCATGAAGAGCGGCGGAATGGATACGCTGGGCTTGTGGGGCCAGAAGGTGGTGTTCGTCGAATCGCAGAAGGCGCCGGCGATCGTGCGCGGCCGCGTCGGCGCCTGGGGCAGCGCCAACCTGCAGCCGGTCGAGGTCAGCCAACTCCCCACTTCCACCGGCCAGTCGATCGAATCGCTGCGCCAGGAGAAGGGCGACAAGTACATCAAAACCTCGCTGGACGATCGGCAATGGGACGAGGTGGAGAGACGGGAGGAGATGGGAGAGTTTCGTGACGGTTTCACGGCGACCGACCTCGACCGGATCGTGACCCAGGTGCGCGCGATGTTCACCTGATGGTGGTATTGCCGTCATCGGGTGCGGGCTGCCGGGTCGTTCTCAGTGCCGACCGCCGCCGTGCCCCCAGCCGCCGCGCCCGCCGTGGCCGCCGTAGCCGCCGTAATGTCCGCCGCCGTGATGATGGCTGTAGTAGCCGAAGCCGAAATCGAGGGTCACGGGCGGGCCGACATAGGTCGGATAGCCATAGCTGGGGTAATAATACGGGTCGTAGGCGGCATACGGCGGCGCGTAGACGCAGCCGCCGAGGCCGGCGGCGAGCAGCAGTGCGGTGACGACGCGCCGCGCTGTGCGTTTTTGTCGAGTGTCCATTTCCAGGATCCTCCAACGGGAGACCTGTCTTGATTGTAGTTCTGGTTGCCGCAGTTTCAAGCCCGATCGGCCTGTTGCGTTGTGCCGGCGCTTGGGACTGTCGAGCTGGCGAACAAAACCTGCAGACGAAAAAAACCCGCTGACCTTAATCAGCGGGTTTTTCTCTTATAACTAGCCTGACGATAACCTACTTTCACACTGGTTGCAGCACTATCATCGGCGCAAAGTCGTTTCACGGTCCTGTTCGGGATGGGAAGGGGTGGGACCGACTTGCTATGGTCATCAGGCATAACTTGTACGAGCATCGTCCTCATGGACGCGGCTCAGAATCTGGAAGAAGTAAAGTTCGGGTAGTGTGAATCAACAAACAGCACACTGTATTCGAATTCTATGACCTGCTAAGGTTATAGGGACAAGCCGTACGGGCAATTAGTACTGGTTAGCTTAATGCATTACTGCACTTCCACACCCAGCCTATCAACGTCCTGGTCTCGAACGACCCTTCAAGGAGCTCAAGGCT
>Ga0308169_10004270_pt1 | contig 13433 bp, 11 predicted proteins | sample PhyBR1_2_FD_202139 | JGI IMG/M metagenome (GOLD analysis project Ga0308169, IMG submission 202139) | Phyllosphere microbial communities from UC Gill Tract Community Farm, Albany, California, United States - DLSLSB.R1 | ecosystem: Host-associated > Plants > Phyllosphere > Unclassified | place...
CCCGCAAGCTTGCTCGAGTGGTATTCGCCCTGCTGAAGAACCAGAGCGAATACTTACCGAAAGGCATTTAAGGGGTAGCCCCGCACCATAGAATCTCCCACAGGGGGACGGGGTATTCCAGGAAGACACCGCCTCCTATGGGAGCGAGCTCGCTCGCGATAAGCGTGAAACGCTTACAAGATGTTCTGTCTACGTTTGGAGATCGGTGTCTCATTATTGAGACTCGGCAATCCCCAGCGCCACCATTTTCTTGTACAGCGTCGACCGTCCCAACCCCAATCGCTCAGCCGCTTCAACCACCTTGCCCTCGCATTGCGCGAGGGTGGTTTCGATCAGATGCCGGTCGAATCGCGCCCGTGCCTGGCTGAAGGTTTCGTGGGGCAAGGCGTCGAGGTGCGGGCTCGTGTCGCGGGTGACTGGGGTGAAGGTGCCGATGGCCGCGCGTATATCGGCTGCAGTGAGCACCAAGTCATCGCTGAGCAACGCTGCCCGTTCCAGCACGTTGCGCAGTTCGCGGATGTTGCCGGGCCAAGCGTGTTGGGCCAGCAAGGCGAGGGCGTCGTGGTTCAGTTCGTGCTGGCTGCGCAGCTCTTCAAGGATCGCTTCGCTCAGGGCGGGCAGGTCATCCAGGCGTTCGCGCAGCGGCGGAACCTGGATTGGCAGTACATTCAGGCGGTAATACAGGTCGGCGCGAAACTCTCCGCGCTTGATGGCCGCTTCCAGATCGGTGGATGTGGCAGCGATCACGCGCACGTCGCTTTGCAGCACCTCGTTGGAGCCAACCGGTTCGTATTCCTTTTCCTGGAGCACCCGCAGCAACTTGCTTTGCAGGGGCAACGGCATGTCGCCGATCTCATCCAGAAACAGCGTGCCGCCCTGGGCAATCTGCAGCTTGCCAGCGCGGCCCTTGCGGTCGGCGCCGGTAAAGGCGCCAGGGGCGGTGCCGAAGAATTCGGCCTCCAGCAGGGATTCGGGAATCGCCGCGCTGTTGATGCTGACGAACGCCTTGTGTGCTCGCGGCGAAGCACTGTGGATCGCCTGGGCCAGCAATTCCTTGCCAGTGCCGGTTTCGCCGAGCAGCAGTACCGGTGAATCGGCGCTGGCGCTGCGTCGGGCGCGACGCTTGACTTCGAGTCCGGCGCTGCTCGTGCCAATGAAATGGGCGAAGTTGTATTTGGTCTGCCGCGCCCGTAGCAGCGAACGGGTGGAGGCCAGTTCTTCCTGCATGCTCAAGTAGCGCTTGAGCATCGGCGACAGGCTGCGCAATTCGTCGAACAAGGCGAAGCCGATGGCGCCGATCACTGCGCCGGCGCTGTCGTGGATCGGCAGGCGCATGACCACCAGCGGTTCCTTGGGCGTGTCTTGCATGTCCAGCAGGATCGGCCGTCCGGTGCGCACCACTTCGCGCAGCAAACTGCTGGGGATCACGCTTTCGCAAGCCCGGCCAATCGCCTCCTGTGCCGAATTCAGGCCGAAGCGTCGGGCGTAGCGCTCGTTCATCCAGACGATGTTCGCATCGCGGTCGACAATCACCGTGCCCTCGCTGGATTGCTCGATGATCTCGAATAAGGAGCGGATCGCCAGCGTGCGTACGCGCTTGTAGTCCTTGAGGCTTTCGGTGGGGTTCATCGGGCATTTCCAAGGGGTTTGCCGGCAGCCTCGGGTGAAGGATTGCCAAGAGCTGCATTATGCCGGGGGAAATCGCTGGATCGAAACTGTCCCGTTATCTGCGCGGTTAACTTGTACAGATAATGGTTTATGTACATGATCGCGTTCGGATTTCCTGCCCTGTATGGAGAACGCGTGAACGCATTCAATCCCCGTAAGCTGAAGCTTTCCAAATGGACGGCCTGCCAGCCGGTCAATCGAGAAAAGCATTTCCTAGTCACCCAACTGATCTGTGACGAGGCCGGTGTCCCTGTTCAAGTCGAGCTTCAGGCCGTACACAGCCAGCGGGTGGAGCTATTCGACTGGTCTGAGTTGCGGGATGACAAGCGTTGGAAAATCGGCTGGCATTGAGCGCCGCGCGCATGACCGGAATGGCCTTGCTTCGCAATTTAATTGTACAAATATTTAAAGTTGTACAATTTATCGAGAGATAGTGGCTTAATGGCTCCTCTTAAGCGAACAAGGCATCGTGTCGTGCGATGCCTACGGCCAGGCACTTTACGTTTCCGGAGCGGTACCCATGTTCATTCGCACTCGCAAGCATCAGGAAACCTTGCACCCGATCCAGGCCAGGCAGGCCGCCCTAGAGGCCGAACGGGCCGCTTTCCATCAAGCGATGGCGATCATTGAATTCGATCCGGCGGGGCACGTGCTCAGCGCCAATTCGCTGTTCTTGAGCATGGCGGGCTACGCGTTCGGAGAGATTCAAGGCAAGCATCATCGGATGTTCTGTGAGCCCGCTTATGCACGCAGCCGGGAATACGCCGCGCTGTGGCAGCAGGTTGGGCAGGGGCAGCGAGTCGAAGCGCAGTTCTTGCACCTGACCCGCGATGGGCGCTGGCTGTGGGTGGAGGCCAGCTACATGCCGGTGCTCGACCAGGATGGCAACCTGCAGCGCATCATTGGAATGGCCCATGATGTCAGCGAGCGCATCCTTCGCAGCCAGACCGAATCCAGCTTCAGGCAAGCGATTGACCGGTCCATGGCGGTTATCGAATTCGACTTGAGTGGCCAGGTGGTGCGGGCCAATGCCAATTTCCTCAAGGTCATGGGCTATCGGCTGGAGGAAGTTTGCGGTCAGCATCATCGCCTGTTCTGCAAGCCCAGCGAGGTTAATAGCGGGGCATATCGAGATTTTTGGGCCGGACTGAATCGTGGCGATTACATGACCGGTCTGTTCCAGCGTATCGACAAACACGGCGCCACGGTCTGGCTGCAGGCGACGTACAACCCGCTCTACGATGCTCAGGGCCGGTTGTATGGGGTGGTCAAGTTCGCCACCGATTACACCCGTGAGGTCGAGCAACGCCAGACTGAATCAAATGCGGCGCGGTTGGCGTTCGAGACGTCCCGGCAGACGGATGAGCACACCCAGCTGGGCACTGCGGTTGTGCAGCAGACAGTGACCGTCGTGCAAAGCATCGCCGACGAACTCCAGCAAGTGGCCACGGGAATCAGCGCCTTGAGCGCCCAGTCCGAGGAAATCGGCAGCATCGTCGATGCCATCCGGGGTATTGCCGAACAGACCAACTTGCTTGCACTCAATGCGGCCATCGAAGCGGCGCGGGCGGGGGAGCAGGGACGCGGTTTCGCCGTGGTCGCCGATGAAGTTCGCAACCTGGCACGGCGCACGAGCCAGGCAACGGTGGCCATCACCGAAGTCGTCGGCAAGAACCGCGACCTGGCCCGGCAAGCGGTGACCAGCATGCAGTCCAGCACGCTCAAGGCCGAGCAGGGCGTGACGCTGGCGAACCAGGCGGGCACGGTCATCCTCGACATTCACCGAGGGGCGCAGCAGGTGGTGGAAGCAATCGGCGAATTTGCCTTGGCGCTGGATCGCCGCAGCTAAACACTGGATAAAAGCGTAAAGCTGTTCACTTAAGGCAATCGACAAACCCGTGGCGAGGGAGCTTGCTCCCGCTGGGCCGCGAAGCGGTCCCAAAACCTGCCCAATGCGGAGCATCAGGCACACCCGTACCCGCCGGTTACGACTGCTTCGCAGCCGAGCGGGAGCAAGCTCCCTCGCCACAGGACCATCATTCTTTTCCAATGAACCGCATTAGGATTAAAGCGGGCTTTCACCTGGGCAGCGCCGCCGCCAGCAGCTCTTTGGTATAGGGATGCTGAGGCGAGTCGAAAACTTCATGGCTGGCGCCTTGCTCGACCACTTTGCCGTCCTTGATCACGATCAGGTCGTGGGCCAGGGCGCGGACCACCGCCAGGTCATGGCTGATGAACAGGTAGGTCAAGTCGTACTTCGCCTGGAGCTGACGGAGCAGGGCGACCACTTGCTTTTGCACCGTGCGGTCCAGGGCCGAGGTCGGTTCGTCCAGCAGTATCAGCGCCGGCTTGAGCACCAGCGCCCGGGCAATGGCGATGCGTTGGCGCTGTCCACCGGAAAATTCGTGGGGGTAGCGATGGCGGGTCTGGGGGTCGAGGCCGACTTCCTGGAGAGCCTGGATCACCCGGGCTTCACATTGCGCGGGACTGGAGGGTTGGTGGACCTCAAGGCCTTCGCTGATGATCTGCTGCACCGACATCCGGGGGCTGAGGCTGCCGAACGGGTCCTGGAACACCACCTGCATCTGCTTGCGCCAAGGGCGCAGGGCTTTTTGCGAGAGCTGGTCGAGGGGCTCGTTCTGGAAGCGGATGCTGCCTTCGGATTCGATCAACCGCAGGATCGCCTGGCCGAGGGTGGATTTGCCGGAGCCGGACTCCCCAACGATACCCAGGGTCTTGCCGCGCTGGATATTCAGGCTGATGCCGTCCACCGCGCGCAGGTATTCCTTGCGGCGGAACAGCCCGCCGCCCAGGGCAAAACTCACCCGCAGGTCCTGCACCTGCAACACGTCTTCACGTTCGTCCCGGGGCAGGGCTTCGCCTTCCGGTTCGGCGTGCAGCAGCTCGCAACTGTAGGGATGTTTCGGCGCGCTGAAGAGGGTTTCGCAAGGCGCCTGCTCGACGATTTCCCCGGACTTCATCACGCAGACCCGTTGGGCGATGCTGCGCACCAGGTTCAGATCGTGACTGATCAGCAGCAACGACATGCCAAGGCGTTTTTGCAGGGATTTGAGCAGCAGCAGAATCTTGCGCTGTACGGTCACATCCAGCGCGGTGGTCGGTTCGTCGGCGATCAACAGTTCCGGCTCGCAGGCCAGGGCCATGGCGATCATCACCCGTTGCCGCTGGCCGCCCGACAGTTGGTGGGGGTAGGCCTTGAGCCGCTCGGCGGGTTTCTGGATGCCGACCAGGGCGAGCAACTCCAGGATGCGTAGGCGCGCCGCCTTGCCGCCCAGGCCTCTGTGCAGCATCAAGGTTTCGCCGATCTGCTTTTCAACACTGTGCAGCGGGTTCAGCGAGGTCATCGGCTCCTGGAAGATCATCGCGATCCGATTGCCGCGCAGCTCTCGCAAGGTCGTGGCTTCGGCTCCCACCAACTCCTGGCCGCGATAGCGAATGCTGCCAGTGGTGCGAGTTCCGGTTTCGGGCAGCAATTGCAGGATCGAGTGGGCGGTCACCGATTTGCCGGAGCCGGACTCGCCCACCAGCGCCAGGCATTCGCCGGGACGGATGTCCAGGCACAGGTTGCGCACCACGGTGTTGTCGTTGAAGGCCACGCTCAGGTCGCGGATTTCGATCAGGTTGTCGCTCATCTCAAGGTTTCCGCTTCATGGCTGTTTTCAAGAGCGTGGATCGAACGCGTCTCGCAACGCTTCGCCGATAAACACCAACAGGGAAAGAATCAGCGCCAGGGTGAAGAACGCCGTCAGCCCCAGCCACGGCGCTTGCAGGTTCTGCTTGCCCTGGCCGATCAATTCACCCAGCGAGGCGCTGCCGGCCGGCATGCCGAAGCCGAGGAAGTCCAGGGCAGTGAGGGTGGAAATCGCTCCGGTGAGAATGAACGGCAGGTAACTGAGGGTGGCGTTCATCGCATTGGGCAGGATGTGCCGCATGATCACCTTGCGGTCGGACAGGCCAAGGGCCCGGGCGGCTTTCACGTATTCGAGGTTACGCCCGCGCAAAAACTCGGCCCGGACCACGTCCACCAGGGCCAGCCAGGAAAACAGCGCCATGATCCCCAGCAGCCACCAGAAATTCGGTTCGACAAAGCCGGACAAGATGATCAGCAGATAGAGCACCGGCAGCCCGGACCAAACCTCCAGCAGACGTTGTCCCAGCAAGTCCACCCAGCCCCCGTAATAACCTTGCAAGGCGCCGGCGGCGATGCCGATCAGCGCACTGATGGCCGTCAGGGCCAGGGCGAACAGGATCGACACCCGGGCGCCGAATATCACCCGGGCCAGCACGTCGCGGGCCTGGTCATCGGTGCCCAGCCAGTTCACCGACGAGGGCGGACTCGGCGCCGGTTGGTTGAGCTCGTAATTGGGCGTGTCGTCACTGAACGGGATCGGTGGAAACAGCAGCCAGCCGCCGTCCTTGTGAATCAGGTTCTGCACGTAGCCACTGCGGTAATCGGCCTGGAACGGCAGCTGCCCGCCGAACGCCTGCTCGGTGTAGCGCTTGAACACCGGGAAATACAGCGAGCCCTGGTAACTCACCACCAACGGCTTGTCGTTGGCGATCAGTTCGCCGCCCAGGGTCAGGATGAACAGGCCGATGAACAGCCACAGCGACCACCAGCCCCGGCGATTTTTCTTGAAACGCTCGAAACGCCGGCGGCCCAAGGGAGACAACTTGAACATCAGGCGTTCCTCGCGGCGAAGTCGATGCGCGGGTCCACCAAGGTGTAGCAGAGGTCGCCGATGAGTTTGATGAGCAGGCCGAACAGCGTGAAGATAAACAGCGAGCCGAACACCACCGGGTAGTCCCGGGACACGGCGGCCTCGTAACTCATGCGCCCCAGGCCATCGAGGGAAAAAATCACCTCGATCAGCAGGGAGCCGGCAAAGAACACACCAATGAACGCCTGGGGAATGCCCGATACCACCAGCAGCATGGCATTGCGAAATACATGGCCGTACAGCACCCGTCGCTCGCTCATGCCCTTGGCCCGCGCCGTGACCACGTATTGGCGGGTGATTTCATTGAGGAACGAATTCTTGGTCAGGATCGTCAGGGTGGCGAAGCCGCCGATGACCAGCGACGTGACCGGCAGCACCAAGTGCCAGAAGTAATCGGCGATCTTGCCCAGGGTCGACAGCGACTCGAAGTTCTCCGACACCAGCCCGCGCACCGGGAACCAGTTCAACGACGTGCCGCCAGCGAATACCACGATCAGGAACATCGCGAAGAGGAACGCCGGCATGGCGTAGCCGATGATGATCGCGGTGCTGCTCCATACGTCGAACGCGGAACCGTGGCGTACGGCCTTGCGGATGCCCAGGGGAATCGACACCAGATACGTGAGCAGCGTCGCCCATAGCCCGAGGGAAATGGTCACCGGCATTTTTTCCAGGATCAGGTCAGTGACCGTGGCGCCGCGGAAGAAGCTCTTGCCAAAGTCCAGGCGGGCATAGCTGCTGAGCATCAGCCACAGGCGTTCATGGGCGGGCTTGTCGAAGCCGTACTGTTTTTCGATGTCCTTGATCAGCTGTGGGTCCAGGCCGCGGCTGGCGCGGGAATTGCCCGTCATGGCGTTGCCCGAACTGCCGACGCTGGCGCCGCCGATGCCTTGCAGATGGGCGATGGCCTGTTCCACCGGCCCGCCTGGTGCGGCCTGGACGATGACGAAGTTCACCAGCAGGATGATCACCAGCGTCGGGATGATCAGCAGCAGGCGCCGCGCGATATAAGCCCACATCAGTGCGATCCTCCGGATGCGCCACGCTTGATGCGTTCGGCGGTCATCTGTTCGTTGGTCAGCGGTGTGGTGCTGATTTCCCACCAGCTCTCGATGGCTTCTTCATTGCTCGCCTGCACCTTGGGAATGCCGAAGCGATTCCACCACACGGTCGAGCTGCCAGGCGGGTAATAGTTGGGGATCCAGTAGTAATTCCATTGCAGCACGCGGTCCAGGGCGTGGGCGTGGCGGAGCATGTCGGCCTTGGTCGTGGCCTTGACCAGCCCATCGATTAACGCGTCAACAGCCGGGTTCTTCAGGGCCATGTAGTTATTGGCGCCCGGATCGTTGGCGGCGGCCGAGCCGAAATAATTGTAGAGCTCCATGCCCGGCGAGGTACTGACGGGGTAGCCGGTGATGATCATGTCGTAGTCGCGGCTCATCAGGCGATTGACGTACTGGGATGCGTCGATCCGCCGGATGCTCATGTCGATGCCGATCTGTGCCAGGGTGCGCTTGTAGGGCAGCAGCAGGCGGTCGATGCCGTTCTGGCTGACCAGGAAATTGAAGCTCAACGGTTCGCCCTCGGCATTCACCAGGCGGTCACCGTCGGGTTTCCAGCCGGCCTGTTCCAGCAGCGCCAGGGCTTGCAATTGCTTGTCGCGGATCACGCCGCTGCCGTCGGTTTTCGGAGCCTCGAATACCTGGCTGAAGACTTCATCGGGTATTTGCCCGCGCAAGGGTTCGAGGATCGCCAACTCGGCGGCATCAGGCAGTTGTCGGGCAGCCAGGTCGGTATTGGAGAAGTAACTCTGCTGACGCACATAGAGGTTGCGCATCATCTGGCGGTTGCTCCACTCGAAATCCCAGAGCATGGCCAGGGCCTGGCGTACACGGCGATCCTGGAATTGCGGTTTCTGCAGGTTGAACACGAAGCCCTGGGCGGTTTGGGGCGCCTCGGTGGCCAGGTGAGCCTTTTGCAAGCGGCCGTCGTGCAGGGCCGGGCCGTCGTAACCGATGGAATAGGCGGTGGCGGAAAACTCGCGGTTGTAGTCGTAGGCGCCGCCGCGCAGCACCTGGCGGGCCACGTCGGTGTCGCCAAAATATTCAATGCTGAAGTGATCGAAGTTGTAGAGCCCACGGCTGACGGGTAGGTCCTTGCCCCACCAGTCGGCGTTGCGCTCGAACGTGATGCTGCGGCCGGAATCGACCTTGCCCACCCGGTACGGGCCACTGCCCAATGGGGCCTCGTAGCCGCCGCCGTTGGCGAAGTCGCGGGTTTTCCACCAATGTTCGGGGAATACCGGCAGGGTGGCGATATCCAGGGGCAGGGTGCGGTTTTCGTTGTTCTTGAAGTCGAACCGAACGGTGCGCTCCGATTCCACCTCGACGCCTTTGACCGCCGCGAACTGAGTGCGATAGCGCAGGCTGCCCTGGGACATCAGCAACTCGAAGCTGTAGCGCACGTCTTGTGCGGTGATGGGCTTGCCATCGGCGAAACGGGCCTTGGGGTTCAGGTAGAAGCGCAGGGACAGGCCATCCTCGGCGCGCTCCATTTTCTCGGCCACCAGGCCGTAGACGGTATAGGGTTCATCCAGCGAGCGCTGGGCCAGCGGTGAGTAGAGCATTCCATCGATCTGGCTGACGCCGATGCCTTTGTCGATGTAGGGCAGGACATGGTCGAAATGACCGATCTCGATGGCCGAGCGGCGCATGGTGCCGCCCTTGGGCGCCTGGGGGTTGGCGTAGGCGAAGTGGCCGAAGCCTTCGGCGTACTTGGCCGGTTCACCGTAGACGGTCAGGGCATGTTGCGGTGCTGCATTCGCGCCAAAGGCACTTGCCAGCAGGGCCACGGCTGTGAATAGCAGTGAAGGGAACGCCAGTCGCATTGTCAGCCTTAAAGCCGGGTGATCGATGACCACGATTTGTACGCGAGCGGGGCGTGGATCGCCAGCCCCTCACGTGACCCAAACACAACGGCCCACCGAATGGCGGGCCGTTATGTCGATAAACCGGGATCAGTCCTGGCGGCTGGTGACTTCCAGCAGGTGGTAGCCGAACTGGGTCTTCACCGGGCCCTGGACCACATTGATCGGTGCGCTGAACACCACGGTGTCGAACTCCTTGACCATTTGGCCTGGACCGAACGAACCCAGGTCGCCGCCCTGACGGCTGGATGGGCACGAAGAGTTGGCTTTGGCGATTTCGGCGAAATCGGCGCCGGCTTCGATCTGGGCCTTCAGTTCGTTGCACTTGTCTTCGGTGGAAACCAGGATGTGACGGGCAGTGGCTTTGGCCATGGGAAATTTCCTTTCGCTATTTTCAAAGGTGTTGAGCCTACCGGATTCATGGACGAGTTGTTGTCAAAATTGCGTCAAATCCGTGAGGCGGCGATCAAAGGCCGGCTTTGCGCAAGCGTTCGGCATGGCGCACATAAAGCGCTATCGGGTCGGCTCCCTTGCGTATTTTGCCCGCCGGTTGGTGGATGGCGTCCATGTGGTCCATTGGATAATCGGAGCGAATCACCTTGCCCAGGTGTGAGCTGAAGCGTCCGACCATGCCGTCGTTCTGCCCGGCTTCGGTGATGAAGTATTCGGCGAAGGCGCGGCAGAAAAGACGCAGCGGGTCGGTGACATCGCCCGATGCCCCGGGCGTGTCTTGCAAGGTGCCGCTCCAGGAGTAGTAGCGCACGCCGTTGACCTTGTCCGGGCCGCTCTCGCCCCAGTTTTTCGGCAGGCCCTGGGGATATTTGTCGTTGAACGTGCCAACGCCCTCGGTGGTCAGCGCCGCCAATGCCGCGACCGTGGAGGTCGGGAGCTGCGTCTGGCCGGTGAGCAACGCGATGAAGTCGACAAAAAGCGTGGCGACCTTGCTTGCTACTGGCCCTGGCAATCGTCCGGGGACGAGGGCCTTGCGCAGGAAATCCGCCAGCTCGGAGCCCTGGTTGGGGCCACTGACCGAGGTCACCGAGGCGACTCTTCCGGGTATGTGTGCACCGGCGTAGCGGGCGGCCAGCGCTCCTTGGCTGTGGCCGATCAGATTGACCTTGGTCGCGCCGGTGCCACTGAGGACCCGATCGATCTGAGCCAGCAATTGCTCGCCGAGGGCCTCATTGCAATGGGTAGCCGATAGATAAGGAATGAACACCCGGGCGCCAGCGGTGCGCAGCGCTTGCCGGATGCCATGGAAACATTCGAAACCGCCGATCGTCTCAAGCCCGAACAACCCAGGGACCAGCAGGATGGGAAATTGAGTGGTTGCATTCCGTTGCATGTTCGTACCTTTTTCGAAGAGGTTCACGTTGAGATTGCGACCTCACTCTAATCCAGGCTTCTGTTGGGCGGTGTAGGAAGAAACCGCAGTGACTCACTGAAATTGGAATAAAAAAAGCAGGAAGAATCCGATCAGAAGCCGGACGGAGCGAAGGGTGACTGGATACTTCCGATAGCGCCTGTGGTTTGCAGCTACGCATTCAAGCGCCAGGGACCACTGTTGCCATTGTCTTGTCTGACTGTGGGTTTGGGACGGTCGGGTTTTAATGGTGTTGTCGGGCGCCGTCATATGAACGGTGCCCTTATTCCAAGGACTGGAGCCTGTACATGAACCCTTACCGACCCGCCCAACGCCCCCGGCTGACCTCCCCAGCGCGGCTCCCTGCGCCTGATTTGCCTGCTGCCAAGGGCGGGATGATCAACCCCGCCTGGAGGAAGGTGGTCATTACCATCAAGCCTTATCCGCTGATGGCGTGTGGGGATGAAGTGCTGCTGCGTTGGCACGGGCTCAATCCGGATGCCCAACCTTACCGTTATGAAGAAAGCCGGTTCGTGACGGAGCGCCGGGTTGGCCGGAATGTCGTTTTCGTCGTGCGCGAGCCACATATCGCTGAACTGGATGGCGGATCGCTGGAAATTTCCTACCAAGTCATCGGCAAACAACTGCCGGCCACGCTGGTTTCGCAGCCCCTGCAACTGCAGATCGGCGACGCGACGTCACAGTTGCTGGCCGCCATTGCCAAGGATGCGGTGGGTGGCAGCCTTGATCCGGCTCGCGTGCCAGAAGGCACGGCATTGACCGTCCGGCCCTATTTCAGAATGGCCACGGGAGACCGACTGATCCTGATCGCCAGCCGGGAGGCCAAGGCTCTCTGGCGCGACGTGCTGGAGATAGAGGCTCACACGGTCGGCCGCGAGGTGTCGTTCTGGATCGATCATTCGCAAATTACGCCCCATGTCGGCAACGCACTGAGCCTGGTTTATGTCGTGCGGCAGGGACATTCGGTACGCCGTGCCGAGCCCTTATCGCTGAACATAGGCGCGCTGGTGCGTCCTGCGCTGAAGGCGCCTCGGATCCTGGGGCTGGAGGATGGGGTACTGGAAGTCGATGAGCTTCAGAGTGGGCTGACGGTCGTCATCGAAAATGCAGGGACCGAGGCGGGCGAGCTGGTCTGGTTTCAGTGCAATGGCAATTATGCCCATGTCGAGGAGCGGGAAATCACCGAGGCCACGGCCGGTCAGGCGCTCGGTTTTGTCGTGCCTGTGGCGTATTGGCAGGAGCAGCGCGGCCGATCAGTGACGCTGTTTTATCAGGTCGAGCGCCTGGATGACGTCAGCCAGCGATCCGGCGAGGTCACGGTCCAGGTGCGCTCCAAGGCACAAAGCTGAACAGATGAAGACCCCGTGGCGAGGGAGCTTGCTCCCGCTGGGCTGCGCAGCAGCCCTTTTGTGTGAGCGCTTCGCACTGGAGCGCCAGTCCGGTCAAGCGGGACCAAGTTCCCTCGCCACATAACCCAGAAAAATCTCAAATGGAGAGCAATTTCCCATGGGCCTGGCGCAGCAGCTGTTCGGTGGCTTCCCAGCCCAGGCAACCATCGGTGACCGATACGCCGTAGCGCATCGACGGGCCCAGCGGCTGGCAGCCTTCGAACAGATGACTCTCCAGCATCATGCCGATGAGGGCGCGGTTGCCTTGCAGGCGCTGTTCCAGCACGTCATTGAACACCTGCGGCTGGCGCAGCGGGTCTTTGCCGCTGTTGGCGTGGCTGCAATCGACCATGATCCGCGCCGGTATCCTCAGGCGGGTCAGGTCGCTGTGGATCTGCGCGACGCTCTGGTGGTCGTAGTTCGGTCCGCGATGGCCGCCGCGTAAAACCAGATGTGTGTCGCGATTGCCCGGGGTCTGGATGATCGCCGGATGCCCCTGGCTGTCGACACCGAAATGCCGATGGGGATGGGCCGCCGAGCGCATGGCGTCGCAGGCAATGCCGACCCCGCCATCGGTGCCATTTTTGAAACCCACCGGCATGCCCAGGCCGCTGGCCATTTCCCGGTGGATCTGTGATTCGGTGGTGCGGGCACCAATGGCAACCCAGCTGAGCAGGTCGTCGAAGTAACTGGCGGCCATCGGTTGCAGCAATTCGGTGGCGACGGGCAAGCCAAGTTGCAGCATTTCGCGCATCAGTTCTCGGGACAGGGTCAGGCCGGCGGCCATGTCATCGCTGCCATCGAGGCGCGGATCGTAGGCCAGGCCTTTCCAGCCCACGGTCGTGCGCGGTTTTTCCACGTAGGCGCGCATCACCAGCAGCATGCTGTCGCTGACTTCATGGGCCATGCGGGCCAGGTTGGTGGCGTATTCGAGGGCGGATTTCGGGTCGTGGATGGAGCAGGGGCCGACGATCACCAGCAGGCGGGAGTCCTCACCGTCGAGGATCGCGCGAATGGCCTGGCGATGGGCATGCACCTGCTGGCTCAAAGCCGTACTGAGGGGCAGTTGTTGCTTGAGCTGCAACGAGCTCGGCAGGCGCAGGGTCAGGGCTTCATTGGCCGGGTTGAGCGTGGACAGCGGCAAAGCGGAGACGGACGAATTCATGATCTGGTTTCCTGGACGAGGGGCGGGTTGGTTCCCGCGCGCAGGTCCTATTGGGGTGTTCGACAATTGGCCGTATTGGCCCGCAATTGAGGCTTGCCACCGGTAGGTGACCGATCGGAGGCGGCAGGCTGTCCCGAGCGGTGGCTGGTAAATCGCCAGG
>Ga0308169_10004271_pt1 | contig 13433 bp, 16 predicted proteins | sample PhyBR1_2_FD_202139 | JGI IMG/M metagenome (GOLD analysis project Ga0308169, IMG submission 202139) | Phyllosphere microbial communities from UC Gill Tract Community Farm, Albany, California, United States - DLSLSB.R1 | ecosystem: Host-associated > Plants > Phyllosphere > Unclassified | place...
GAGGCGTCGAGGGCGTACGAGAGGTGACGAGTACGTGAGAGAGGCGTGAAGGAGGTCGAGAGCGGGGCGGGGGAAAGGAGGAGGGAGCGGCGCGTCAGTCGACGGTCCCGCTCGACGGCCGAGCAGCTCAGCAGTACTAGAGGCTATTACGAGCGCACCTGGAAAGTCGCGGCATTGATGAGCGAGTATAGCAGGCCGAACGTCGCCGTGTTGAGGTCCTCGAACGAGCGAACGCGGATCTGGACGATGCCGAACGAGACGAACGGCACGAAGAAGGCGATCAGGGCGGCGGCCCAGATGGGAATGATGCTGCAAGCGAGGGCGAAGAAGGTCAGAGCCCGCGCAGGAAGAGAGGGAGGCGAGCGAGAGAGGTCCGAGCACGCACTTCTTGCGGAGCGGGTAGGCGAACTGCGGGTACACGATCTCGCCGTTCTGCGCGCAGGCCCCCATGTATGTCAGCCTGACGCTCGGGTAGCCTCACCGAGCAAGAGAGAGAGACGCACGGCAAAGGTGATGGCGAACGAGCGAGTCGGAGCCGGATCCGCCTCGTACACGCCGAGCGCGACGGCACCGAGGGCCGCCATAGTCACTGCGTGTCCCAAGCGTCAGCTTGAGCGCATGGAGAGCTGACAGCGAGCGCGAGAACGCACAGATGTCGACCCAGTGCTGCTTGAACCACTGCCCGACCGTCGGACGGCCGTAGATCCACGCGCGCCCGTCCTTGCTGACGTCGCCGATGGGCGCAATGCCGCCGCCGTTCATGCCGTCGGTCGTGAGCTGGTGCTGCTGGTGGTGCGGGTGCGAGCCGACGTGGGTCGCGTCCGAGGAGCGAGGAGGAGCGTCGCCGTGTGCATGCGCCGGGGCGGGCTTCTCGAGCGGCTGCTGCGCCTGGCTGTGGTGTCCAAAGAGGACCATCGTAGCTCTGTGCGTGCAGCGGGTGCAAGAGAGCGGGACGGGGGAGAAAGAGCGACCCGCAGTTGTGGACGACGTCCTCTTGCCTCAGCCTCCTCCCAACTCGTCCCCGCTCGAGCCAAGAATAGCCTCTCGCACGAGACGATTTGCTGTGACCGCACGCCGCAGCAAGCTCAACCGTCACGCTCATTTCCGAGGCTGCGGCTCGCAGCCAGTACGCGCGCCAGGTGTGCGCACGAGCCTCTCGCTCGCTCGCCCCTTTCGCGCTCGAGCAGGGAGGCACAGAGAAGCTCGTTACAGCACGACGACGGTCTACTTGCACAGATACAAAGAGGGAGCAAGCGCTCAAGCGTCGTACAGCCCTCGGCCGCGAGAAGGCGGGCGAGAGGTCGAAGGGCTGAGGGTGCCGAGGTCGCGCTTCTCGACCTTGAGCTGGTCGAGGCGGGTCGGGCGAGGGCTGCAGGGCGTCGAGGAAGAGTCAGGACAAGCGGCGAGAGAGGAGGAAGGAGGGAGAGAGGGACGCACCGAGTCGTGTCGACGGCCTCGATCGGGAGGGTGAAGCGCTCCTCGTCGCAGCCGTACGCCTTGGGCGTGAGCTTGATGACCGTGTGCCTGTTGCGCTCGAGGAGATCAGCACGAGGAGCGAGGGCGGGAGCGCGCAGAGAGAGAGAGCGAGAGGACGCACAGCGGGATCTTGATGTAGGGCAACTCCTCCTGCGACAAGTTGTGGCTGCAGCTCGACGTCAGCGCCGCTCGACCCGACGACCGAGCCCGAGAACGAGAACAAGGACGCACAAGTAGGCGTAGAGGCAGCGCAGGACGGCCTGGTGGCACACGACGAGGATGTTCTCCTGGCGCTCGAGCTCGAGGATGACGGGCTCGAGGCGGATGACGACGTCGCGGTACGACTCGCCGCCGCGGTACCGGTAGTTGAACTTGTCATCGTCGCGCGCGTTGTAGTCCTCCGGGTAGTACTCCTGCGAGGGCGGGCAGCGGCGGCGTCAGCTGGGCGCAGGTTGCCAAGCAGCTCGACTCGACCGGGTCGAGAGCGAGGTGCGGGACGAGAGCGAGAGCGGGACGCACCGCAATCTCCTCGTACGTCATGCCGTCGCAGACGCCTGCGTCGAGCTCGTCGAGCGACTTCCACGTGAGCTTCTCGTACGGCAGCAGCGACGCCGTCTGGATCGTCCTGCGCAGCGTCGACGTCCACACCTGCACCCAATCCCCGAAGAAGCATGTCAGCACGACGAGTTTGGGAGACTCGAGATGGACAAGGAGCAGGAGGGCGGGACGCACCGTGAGAGGCGTGTCGCCGAGCTTCTTCTTGATGAGGTCGGGCAGCGCCTCCATGTACTTCTCGCCCTGCGCCGACAGCGGTGCGTCGCCGCCGATCTTGCCCTCGACATTGTACTGCGACTCGCCGTGCTGCGTGCGCGAGAGGGAGAAGCGTCAGCGAGAGAGGGAGAGCGAGCGAGGGAGGAGAGGGAGAAGACGGACCCGGGTAAAGTAGATCGAGCGCGGCGTCAAGTGCAGGTTCATGAGGTAGAAGGCGATGCGCGACTGGAGGTAGCCGTCGATGCGGTTCACCGTGACCTGCGGGAGCGGGCGAGGGCGTCAGCTCCCCGTTGAGAAGGAGGAGGCGACGAACGAGCGCGAGAGGGGGACGACGACGCACCTGCTTGCCGACGTTGACCATCTGGCACCACGTCTGGTCCTTGTCGAGCTCGGGGTCGAACGGCTCGTAGCTCTCCTCGTAGTGCTTGATGCGCTCGCGGAAGTCGCGCTCGGCCTGCTCGGGCGGCTGCCCGTCATAGTCCGGGTCGCCGCTCGCCACCTTGACGGCAATGTTGGCCGCGATGACGGCCGGGTCGGTGCACAGCGACTCGATGAAGAGGAGCTTGAGGCCCGGCTCGCGCTTGATGCGGTCGGCGAGGGCCTTGCGGCGCTTGCGCGTCGAGTTGGTCGCGTCTGTTGCGGAGGAGAGGGTCAGCTCGGCGCGCTCGACGACGACGACGACGACGACGACTAGGGCGAGCGAGACGAGAACACACCGTGGATGCCGACGTTGCCGCCGGCCTTGAGCCACCGGATCAGGTCCTCGAGGCACTCGGACGCCATGGCCTCGCGCGCCTTGCTCGCCTCCTCGTTCTTCGTGTCGAAGAAGTTGCTCGACTGGTCGGCCTTGTGACCCGACTCCTCGGCCATGCGGCGGTAGATCTGGCGGCGGTACTGCCCGACGTTGAAGACCTTGACCTGCGCGCGCGAGGAAGAGGAGGGGTCAGCTCGACGAGGTCAGAGCGAGAGGATCCCGAGGGGGCGCACCTGGTACTCGAGCCACTGCAGGGTGTGCAAGGAGTCAGTGCATGCGCTCAGAAGAGGTCGAGATGGGCGAAAGAGGACGCACGAGGAGGTAGCGCTGCAGCTTGTTCGAGAGGTAGCTCTTGCCGCGAGCGGGCAAGCCGACCATGGCGACGACGATCTTGGCCTCGGAGTAGTCGGGCTTCTCGACTGTAGGACACCGGTCGTTCCATCAGCACGCTGCGCCGGCTTGGGGACCTGCGCAGAGCCGAGGGCGAGAGAGAGGGACGCACTCGTGCTGCCGGCGCTCATGCCGAAGCTGACCTCCTTGGTGCCGAGGTCGTGGCCGCGGTCGCGGTGGTTGATCGTGCCGCCGCTCGTCGTGTTGCTCAGGAGCGAGCTCGTCGACGAGTTGGCCGTCGAGTAGGGCCTGCGCGCGAAGGAGACAGGGTCAGCAGGTCGCGCAGACCCGCAAGCACTTGCCGCGCCGAGCAGCGCTCGGCGGGCGAGAGGGAGAGGGCAGCTCGACGCACCACGTCCCACGGTGCTCCTCCCTCGGGCTCTGGACCGGGCTCGTGACGGTGCTCCCCGGCAGCGACGACGAGCCCGTGCCGCTCGTCTTCCTCGACAGGCTCGCGCCGCGGTTGAGCGCCATGCCGGGGACCGGGTACGGGCTCGGCGCGGCGCTCGGGCCGAGGTCGGGGCTCATGCCCGTCACGGGCGAGGGCGAGATGGTGCCGGAGAGGAGGGGCGAGGTGACGGCCGAGGACGAGGGCGAGCCGTCTGCGCCGACGGAGGGCCGCTGGGTGAAGCGGAACGAGGCGGCGCGGGAGAAGGACGCCGAGCGCGACACGGTGGTGCTTGAGCGGTTGCTGGCGCTGCCTGGCGGGGCCTGGGCGGCGGCGTCGGTGCCGGTGACGGGAGGCGAGGGAGCAGATGAGGACGGCGTCGGCGAGGGGCCCGCGGGCTTGGCCGGCTGCTGTGGTGGCTGCATTGCTGGTCGAGGTGTGCTGCTCGCAGTACTGGTTGACCGGGCGAGGTAGTGCGAGCGAGCTGGTCGAGGTCCAAGGCGAGCGAGCGTCGCTCGCGGCTGTGGGGGCGGACCCCTCGCGCTCAGCTCTCGCTTCCTGGCTGTTCGAGGGCAGGGACAACAGCAGCAAAGGTTGCAGATACATCAATAGACAGTCGCGGCGCACAACGAGCAGCAAACCGGAAAAGCGAGACACCTCGTCGACCCTCCCTCCTCCTCGCCGCGCTCAAGCGTTCTTCTTCTCCGCCCCGACCGCCTCGCCCTCGCCCGCCGCGCCCCATCCGAACCACCCAGCGGCCTTCCTCGCCCGGGGCGTCCCGGCAGCAGGCGGGAACCCGCTCGCCTCGTCGCGCGCAATCTCCTCGAACGAGCTCGAAGCGCTCATCCTCGCGCGCGCCGTCCCGCCCGACGCCGTCGACGCATCGCTGTCGTCCCTCTCGCTGTCATCGCTCCCGCCCGCGCCCGACCGGCGGCGCGCGCCCTCCTGCTGCTGCGCACGCGCGCTCGTCGTCGCGCCCCCGGGCCCGGAGGCGCCCATCGGGTGCAGCAGCGCGTTGCCGGCCGCGAGCGCCGCGGGCGCGTACGTGCGCAGGAGGCCGCCGGCGAGGTGCGCGAGCTGGGCGGCGCCAGCGCCCGAGGCCGACGAGGGGACGGCCGTGCCCGGCTCGGCGAGGACGGGCGGCGCGTGGTTGTCGTGGGCGGCAGGGGCGGGTCCGGCGCCAGCGGCGGTGGCGGCGTCGGCGTCGGCGCCGAGGATCGAGCCGAGGAGGAGGGCGCGCAGGCGGCGCACGGCGGCGTTGGCGTAGCCGAGGCCGGCGCGAGTTGCCGAGGTGCGAGCGTCGGCGAGGGCGGCGTCGATGTCCTCCTCGTGCGAGGTGAGGAAGGGCGAGAGGTGGTGGATGTAGATGTAGGTCGAGCCCTGTTGCACAGCTCAATGTCAGTGGGGCACCGGATGTGAGTGAGAGGGCGAGGGGGAGCGCACCTGGATCTGAGGGAGGACGAGCCAGAGCATGACGAGCGTCTTGACCTCGTGATAGAACGGGAACCTGCGCCGCGCACCCTCCGTCAGCCTCGTGCCATGCACAGCGGTCGAAGCGGAAGAGAGAGGGAGGGGACGCACCAGCTGACGCTCCACTCTGCCCAGTGCTCCCAGGTCCACACGCACGCGACGACGCACCAGTACATGAGCCAGCGCTCGAGGCGCTCGGCCTGCTCCTGCGGCGTCAGGCCCGAGTTCGCGGCCGGGCGCAGCGCCTTGTACGACGCGTAGAGCGGGTACAGGACCGAGGTCGAGGTGCTGCGTGCGCGGGAGGAGGGGAAGTGGGGGCGGCGTCAGCGCTGGGTGCGGGTTCGAGAGAGGCTGTTGGCCGAGCACAGGGTACAGGGAAGGTGCTGCTACGAGGGCTCGCCCACCGCCCGCCGAGAGTACGAGCTCGCACGCTCGCCTCCTCCTGCCTCCCGCCTCGGGGAGCGGACGAGACGGATCCTGGCTCTGCGACTGCTTGGAAGGACGAGGGGAAGGGACGCACACGACAATCTTGCACAGGTAGTAAAACATGGCGAGCTGTGCGGTCCTCGGCGGGCGTGGGCGGGGGAGATCTCGAGGGTCGACTGATGAGAAGTTGCGGAAGGGGCGGGCGTGGCGAGCGGGTGCGCGGCGGTGGAGCGCGGATGGGCCGAGCTTGGTGTGCGTGTGGGTGCTGGTGGCGCTGGCACAGGCGGGCTGGGTGCGAGCGAGGAGGTGGGAGAGAGCGGAGAGCCGAGTCGGCGCCGGCGAGGGTCCGACGACTCGCCCGAGCGCGCGCTCATCTCGAGCGACGAGCTCATCCTGGTAGCACCCGTGACTGAAAGCCTGCTCTCAGTCTAGGCCGCCGTCCCTCGAACCAAGTGAGGGAGGAAGCGGCCCTCGCTCAGACGCAGCTCGTCCAGAGCTCTCTCGCGAGGACTGATGGCGAGGGCACGGCACGACAAGTGACAAACAGGGGCGAGGGGGAGGAGCTAGTAGTAGAGGCTACGGACGAGCGCAGAGAGAAGAAGGAGGGACGACTAGGGCGGGCGGGGAGGAGAGGAAGGAGGGCGTCTAGGACCAGGAGCGAGAAGGGGAACAATACAGGAACCTGCAGAAGCGAGGCGACGGCGACGGTGACGGTGACGATGGTGAAGGCGAGAGGCGCGAGAGGGCGGAAGAGGAGCGACGGCTCAGCACGAGCAGCCGCCCTCGTTCGGCGTCGTGTTAGTCGGCGTCACGCTCACGTCGATCACTGCGCACAAGCTCCAGCGGGTCAGCTCGAAGCCCTCCCGAAAGAAGGAGTGAGAGGCGAGAGCGAGATAGAGGGGGAGGGGACGCACTCTGGTTGGCCTGCTGCTGCTCGCCGCCCTCGCGGTCCATGCCGGGAAGCGCCTGCGCAATCTTGCGGAACAGCGTCTTGACGTTGTGGCCCGCCTTGGCCGACGTCTCGATGAACATGACGTTGAGCTCCTTGGACTTTTGCTCGGCCTCGTCGGTCGTGACTTGCCTGCGCGCGGCGGGAGGCGGGGGCGGGTCAGTGCGCGGCGGGAGGAAAGGAGGAGGGAGGGGGAAGAGGGAGAAGGGACGGACCGCTTGTCGTTGAGGTCCGTCTTGTTGCCGACGAGGACGATGATGACGTCGTTGCCGCGCTCGGAGCGCACGTCGTCGACCCACTTGCTCGTGTTCATGAACGACGCCCGGTCTGCGAGCGGGCAGGCTCTCGCCGTCAGCATTTGCGCTTCTCGCTCTCGACCGCCTCGAGTGAACCCGAGGAGAGAGGGAGACGCACTGGTGATGTCGTACACGACGACGGCGACGCTCGAGTCGCGGATGTAGCTCGGGATCAAGCTGCGGAAGCGCTCCTGGCCGGCCGTGTCCCACAGCTGAAGGCGCACGGTGCGGTCCTCGAGGTACATCGTCTTGGACAGGAAGTCGATGCCTGCGGGCGGAGAGTGAGCGAGTCAGTCGGGCTGCAGGAGGGGCGAGCGAGAGGGACGAGGAGGAGGACAAGGCGCACCGATCGTGGCCTGGTACGTGTTGTCGAAGGTGTCGTACCTGCGGGTGGGGGAAAACGGGGTCAGCGTCATCCTCTACTCGTCGACGAGCGGCCGAGAAAGACGCACATGAAGCGGGTGATGAGGGACGTCTTGCCGACGCTCTGCTCGCCGAGGAACACGAGCTTGAACCTGTCGACGAGGGGCTCGGTCAGTCGCCGGTCTCGGTGCTCAAGAGTGAGGAGTAGGAGGAGCGGACGCACTTCTTGAGGGCGGCGTGGGCAAACTCGGAGGCTTGCGGTGCGGGAGCCTGCGAGCTGGCGGGGGCGGCGGGGGTGGTCGCGACGGCTGCGGCTGCGGCGGGAGCCTGCGACTGTGGCTGAGGGGCAGCATCGGTCGACTGCCTGGCGGACCCGGGTGCGTCGGTCGAGCCCCGGGGTGCGGTGTGGTCGTCGGCGGTGGTGGTGGTGGTGGCCGGCGGAGATGCGGCGGGGGCAGCGTCGGTGGACGAGCGAGGAGGCTCGGCGGCGGGCTGAGAGTCGGCCGAGGTGCGCGGTGCGGTCTCTTCAGTGGACATGGCGGCAGTAACTAGCTGGTAAGCGGTGGACAGGAGCGAGACGAGGTGGCCGTCGTCGTCGTCCGCCTCGTCGCTCGCTCTCGACCCGATCAAGTCGCGCAACGACCAGCCTCCTCTCGCTCTCTCTTGCACTAGAGCACAAAGGCGAGCACGCACTGCACCCAGCCATGGCCACTCCTCAGCAAGAAGCAGCCCCCGAGGGCGACCTCACCCTCGGCCAGCTCCTCACCTGCGCCCTGCGCTCCGCCGACCGCATCCTCCAAGCTCCCTCGCCCAACGACCCAAAGGTCCAGTCGGCCCTCGCCAAGACCCTCGCCGACCTCGACCTGTCGCACAAACTCATCGACCACCTCGGCGTCCTCTCGCCCAACGACACCCTCGACGACCTCTCGACCCGCAACCTGCGCTGCCTCGTCGTCCCCGCCCTCCAGGCCCAGCTCGCCCTCGCAGTCCGCACCCGCGGCGGCCAGGAGCGCCTCGAGTGGCTCCACCGCGCCCGCGCCCACTGGATCTCGTTCCTCGACCTCGTCGAGCGCTACAACGTCCTCGGCGCGGGCGCAGGCGACGCCGACGAGCGGCGCAAGGCGCTCCAGGGCCCGCGCATCGGCGACACGGACCCGGCGAGGCGGCGCGCGGGCAAGATCGCCCAGTTCAAGATGGAGCGCGAGATCAAGGGCACGCTCGACGAGCTGCGCGCGCGGCGCCGCACGAGGCGCGTGCGCGGGTCCGCCGCGCCGACCGCCTCGTCCACCTCGTCCACCTCGACCTCGACCGCCGACGTCGAGGACGACTACCCGTCGTCGTCCGACGACGAGGACGACGCGACGGCGTCGATCGCGCGCCCGCTCCTCCTCAACCTCCTCACGCTCCACACCCTGCGCGCGCACGCCGACCTCGACTCGATCGCGCACGAGTCGGACCTGCTCGAGCACGGCCTCAAGCTGAGCGAGATCCCGAGCCCGGGCCCGCACGCCGCCGTCACCGATGGGCGGGCGAGCAAGCGGGACGGCGACGACGAGGGCGACGCCGACCGGTGGAGGCTCGACAGCCTGGGCGACAAGACCGGCGGCGGGCCCATGCTGTCGCCCGGCGGCAAGGTCCTGCGCCCGTTCACGATCCTGCCGTCGTCGTCGAACGGCGGCAGCTCGACGTCGCAGCTCTCGACGCGCCTGCGGCTCCAGTCCGAGGTCTTCCGCGAGTCGTGGCGGCTCCCGACCATGACGATCGACGAGTACCTCGAGCAGGAGGAGCAGGCGGGGCGGGTCCTGCAGGGTGGCGGCGAGCGCACGACGGACGAGGTCGAGCAGGCGCGGCGGGACGAGCGCGCCGACGACGAGGAGGAGGACACGAGGGAGGGGTACGAGCGCGTCGAGAGGGGCTTGCGCAAGGCGAGGGAGTGGGACGACTACCGGGACGAGCACCGCAAGGGCGAGGGCAACATGTGCGTCGTCCTCCTCCTTCCTCTCCTCCTCTTCCGGCGCTCACAGACTCTCTCGTACTGACTCTTCTTGCTCACTCGCTCGTCTCGCAGGCACAACCGCGGCTAGCTGCGTCTCTGCCTCTCTCTTCTGTCGCACTGCAACTCGCACCTCGTTCAGCTCGTTCATCCTCTCTGAGAGCGTCGCGGCGCCGAGCAGCGAGAGAGGCCGAGAGAGACAGGCTTGACAGGCGAGATGGAAGTGCAGAAAGACTACAAAGACGAGAAGAGAGAGAGAGCAAGGCGCGTCGAGGAACAGGTATATGCACGAGGAGTGAGAGCGAGGCAGTACAACACGAGGAAGGGGTCAAAGCGCGAGGTAAGGATGGGCGAGGGGTAGTCACAAAAGGCTCTTCGTCTCCGTCTGCGTCGTCTCGAGAGGCAAGGGCGGCAACTCCTGCCCCCTCGCTCTAGCGCGCCGTCCAGCAGCCGCTCTCCTCCGCTCTACTCGACCGCCCGCTTCGGGAGGAGCGGCGCCTGCTCGCCGACCGGGTACTGCTGCTGGCGCTGCCGCTGCTGTTGATCGTAGTAGTGGTCGATCGGCTCGACGTCGTCGTCGGCGTGCGCGCCGCCGTGTCCGCTCAGGGCCCGAAAGGGCGGCGACGCCGGCGGCGAGCCGGCGGGGAGCGCGTCGCGGTGCAGGCCCGTCCAGTGCGGGAAGCTCGTGATGCCGTTGAAGACGAAGGTCCCGTAGCAGAGGAGGGCGAAGCTGTACAGGGCGACGTCAGCTCGAGCCCGGAAGGAGGCGGGCGAGCGGGAGAGGGAGGGGACGCACCCGACGACCTGCAAGAGCTTGAACGACTCCCACCCGAGGAAGAGGCTGACGGCCCAGATGCCGATGACGCGGCACGAGTCGATGGTGGAGCGAGCCGTAGCCGAGACGCTGCGAGCGGCGAAGGAGGAGAAGGTCAGCGACCTGCTGCGACGCCGTCTCTCCCTCGAGTGCGAAAGTAGAGAGGGGACGTACGTGCGGGTGACGGCGAGACCGCAGCTGCGCGCGAGGAAGGAGGCGAGAGTCAGCGTCAGAAGGAGGAGGGCGAGAAGGAGAGCGTGAGGAGGAGGACGCACAAGTTGAAGCACGCGATCGAGAAGGCGATGACGATGCTCGACGACCACACCTTGGGGTGGTCGACGATCTCGTGCCAGCCCTGCTTGACGTCGAAGTAGGGCCCGGCGCGCGCGCCGTAGAAGTACGAGATGGCGAAGAGGCCGACCATGGTCGTCAAGAGGCCGAACACGCCCTCGTAGCCCGCCGCGAGCTGCGAGACATGAAGACAAGAGTCAGCAACGAGTCGCCGCCTACATGGAGAGAGGGCGCGAGGAGGAGGAAGATGAGGCGGACGCACGAGAGGCTCGACCGTGTGGTGCTCCATGATGCGCTCCTCGAGGACGAACTGCGACGCAGCTGCAGGTAGAAGGCCAGGAGTCAGCTTCTCTTTGATTGAGCACAAGAGGGAGGAGAAAGCTGGACGCACTGAAGATCTGCGCGACGAGGACGAGCGCGACGCCGACGAGTGGACTGACGCCCGCATCCTCGCTCGCCGCCTCGGGGCCCTTGTCGTCGCCGATGAGCGATGAGCTGCCGACGACGCCGACGCCAAACATGCACACGACGAGGGCGACCCACTGGGCCCTCGTGAGGTCGCGCTTGAGGAAGACGACCGAGAAGACGCCGACCCAGAGGACGAGCGCGCCGCGCAGCATCTGGTAGATCGACACGGGCACGAAGAAGAGGCCGATGTTCATGCACGTCGTGCCGAGGATGTCGCACACGGCGGGCGTCCAGAACAGGAGCGCCTTGCGCCAGTCGACCTTCTCGGGACCGGCGCCCGCGGCGGCGGCGACGCCGTGCGGCTTGAGGTGCGCGTCGCCGTGCTCGACGTCGACGTCGTCGTCGCCGAGGAGCGGCTCGTTCTGGAGCGAGACGCCCGAGTCGTCGTAGTTGGGCTTGGCGGCGAAGGCAGCGGCGCGACGACGCTTGGCGACCATCTTGAACGGGTTGAGGCGCGAGTTGAGGAACGAGAAGGCGATGAGGCAGAACGTCTCGCCGAGGAACATGTTGGCCGTCTGCGCGCGGAGCGAGAGAGTCAGCCGCTGCGTGAGGGTAGGACGGACGAGGTTACGAGGGGAAGGCGAGCGCACCTGCCACACCGGCTGCTCAAAGTTGCGCCGCTTGGACGGGTCGAGAGCATCGCAATGGGAGACGCACTGCATGTCCTGGTACTTGCTCCACAGACCTGCAGGAGAGCACTCCGAGTCAGCCCAGAGGTCAGGAGGAGGGGAGGAGGGGGCTCGAGGTCCGGAGGAGGGAGGAGTGCGCGACGAGGGAAACACGACTCACTGTTGCTGCACCCGCAGACCAGCATGCCCATGACGAGAAGAGCGACGATTTGGCGGTTTGGCGCCTTGGGCGGAGTCGAAGCCATCGCGAGGCGGCGGGTGGGGGCGAGGAGGGGCCGGCTGGTCGAGGAGGGCGGGTCGGGGAGGGGCTGCCGCGGCGGGGCGGTACTGGCGACGGGTGCGGAACTGCTTGGCGGGTGTAGGCGACCGTGTAAAGCGGTGGTGGAGAGCTCTGGAAGGCTTATCGAGGCGGACGCGAGTGTGGGGGGGTGCCAGGAGGAGAGGGGGGCCGGTGGCGGCTGAACGAGTGCGGCGCGGTCGATCGGGCGGCTAGGGTGTGCTGCTCGAGTGTGCTGAGGGGCTCGCAGATCCGTGTGCGCAGAAGAGCGGTGTGTGTCAAGAGCGAGAGGCTCGCCTCCTCGGCGAGCGGCGTCGGCCGCGAGCGAGTTGACTCTCTCCCCTCGAACTGGTGTGTGAGCTGATCTGAAAACTGCGCTAGAGTATGAGCACGCGCTGCGGCCAGCCGCCCGATTTTGCTGCGCCCGAGCCGACGACCACCTCGTCGTCTCCGCGGCCGCTCGCCTCATCTCCGTTTGCTCGTCTCTCGCCTCGTCTCGCTCATGATCGCTGCTCCCGACGACGATGGCTTCACCTCGGTGACGCACAAGAAGTCTGTCCGCCCGCCGCGCAACCGCAAGGGCAAGAACCGCTTCATCGAGCGCACGCTCGACCAGAAGCTCGAGGCGCGGCACGACGCTCTCCGGCGCAGCGGGTACCTCGACAAATGCCGAGGTGCGTCCCACATGCTCTCTCTGGAGCCGTTCACCGAGCCTGATCGGTCCTTGGGCGCGCGCAGAAATGGTTCGCCTCGCGCTCTCACCGCCGCCGGGCGACGACCGCAACGACGCTCCGCCCGCGCCCTGTCCACCGCCGACATGCGTCGTTTGTCTCGGTCTCGGTAGCATCAGCGAGTCGAGCAAGGCGCAGGACCAGTACTTGCTGCTCAAGGAGGTCCTCGACGAGCTCAAGGACGAGGTGCGTCCCCCTTCCTCCTCGCTGTCCTGCGTCGAGACCGTCACTGACGAGCGCTCCCTGCCGTGCAGATCGACGAGACGGTACCTACCGAGTTCTACGATCCGGTCTTCTCTCCTGCAGACGCCGCCTTCCTCTCGGCTCAAGGCCACAAGGTCCTCTCGTCCGATGTGCGTGCTCTCGCTCGCTCTCTCGCCTCCAGAATGACCCTGACCCATACCTTCCTGCAGTATCCTTTACATCTCGACCGGCCGACGCTCCTTTACATCCCGCACGGCCCTCGCACGCTGTTCGAGGCGCTCCTGCGCGCCAACTGGAGCTCGCCGGCACAGCTCGAGCGCGTCATCCTCCTCGCCAACCGGCTCGACCTGTACGACGACCCGACTTACTCTGGGTCGCTCAAGAGCAAGGCGCGGCGAGAAGACGAGGCGCGGCAGGATGGCGAGGGCGACGAGCTCGGTGCGAGCGCCGAGCACATCGTCCGTGCAGGTGCGTCCTCCTCGCTCTCTCTCTCGCGCGCTCTTGCCTCTCGAGGAGCTCATTAGTTGACGAGCACCCACCTCGCAGCCAATCTCTTCCACATCGTGCCCTTTCCGCCTACGAAGGAGCACCTCGAGGCGTTCAACGACCTCGCGCTCGAGTGGGCCGTGCCGGCGCGGCTCGCGGCCAAGGACCCGGCCTTCTGGCTCGCCGACGAGGCGATCGAGTCGGGCGCGGACGACGTCGACGAGGCGGCGGCGGCGGGGGAGGCGCTGTCGCTCGAG
>Ga0308169_10004272_pt1 | contig 13430 bp, 12 predicted proteins | sample PhyBR1_2_FD_202139 | JGI IMG/M metagenome (GOLD analysis project Ga0308169, IMG submission 202139) | Phyllosphere microbial communities from UC Gill Tract Community Farm, Albany, California, United States - DLSLSB.R1 | ecosystem: Host-associated > Plants > Phyllosphere > Unclassified | place...
GCGTGCCAGCGCGACCCAGAGGGCGAGCCACAGGGATGTGGCGAGTGAATCGAACCAGGGACAAGGGGCTTTTCAATCCCCTTGCTGAGACTTTAGGTTTGATTTTTTTATCGGATTTCATGTAGTAAATGGGCATTGACGGAATAATAAAATATACACCCGAACTCATGATGATTTACGCGAGCGCAGCAGACCGCAAATCCTCAGCATGCCGCGCGTTATACAGCGCAGCGGTTTGATGAGCCGTGATGCTGAGGGTGACTATTCATATGCAGATATGGCGCTGTTAAAACTGGAGAACGCGCTGGATTTGGCGACAACGGAGATCCAGAAGTTGGTCGATGAGCTGGAAGCGATGCTTAAAGCCATCCCCGCGCGGATTTCACTGACCGATGTCTCGTCGGTATCACCGCTCAATATTGGCGTGTTCAGCCGCACGCCGCTGGGTTATCGCTGCGTCTGGCTGCTGGTTGGTTACGACCAGTTGGCGATGAAGGTGTTTCAGGCATCTCATTACGGCCTGATCAGCGGCAAAGAGCGCGATGAAATGCTCAGCAATGGCGGCCATCTGGTGCGTAAAGTGTATGGCGTCGCGCAGCATTATCGTTCGTTCGCCGTGACGCGCGCCGATCTGGAGCAGAAGACGGTGATTGCCAGCGAAGCCGTCAAGCTGCTGGGCGAGGTTGATCTCGATGTGATGGCGGGCAAAATGCTCTCTACCTTCTCACCGAACCTGAAAAAGCTGGCGGAAAATAGTGAAGCCTCTGAATAACTTTCTGGTGCTTCAGCAAAGCCTTTTATGTCCTCAGCGATGCTGATAAGGTTAACAGGCTTCGATGTAGCACCCCGTGACTGCGGGATGGTTGGATGTCTTTTACGGGTACAGAAAATCATCAGTCCGGCAGGCAAATCACCGCACATCCGATTTGGTCTGTAAGGCGCACTCCCTCCGTGAAAACCGCGCCGGAGCTTCAACTCCCGGAGTAACGAATACACCACCGGTCTGCGTGCAGGCCCTGAGCGCTGGCAATTGCTGGCGCTTTTTTATTTTCTATCCCCGAAAAATTACTTTATCGCTGACAACCGCTTTTAGCGGCAGGAAACTGGACCGGCATTATTGTTGTTGTCTCAACAACCAGCCAATGTTTCAGCAGCCTGAGAGAAACGCTTACGCGGTTGCCATCTAAAACTTCATGACCTGAGAGAAGTGCTGCTTTTGCAGTGGTCGATCCGCTCAACCTCTTAATGCGGATATCACCTGTGTGATGAGGTTCTTTGTACTTACCAGCCAGCGCGGCATAGCTATCCGCGCTTCCTGACGGAAAGCATTTATCCGTCAGGGATGAATGTTTCTCCGTCACTATTTCCCACCCCTGGAGTAAACATCATGACTGCTACCACTACCAACAATGCTGCAAACAACACCAATACCACTTCTATCAAAGCGGAATATTTCAATCTCAACATCAAGGGCCTGGGTTATCTGAGCAACATTCGCAGAATTGAAACCCTCACTGGCAGCTTCCTCAGCGTGGTAATTAATGCGCTCAGCGGCCCCACTGACAACCCTACCTATGTGCGCTTTGATGCCACGGTCGCCGGTCAAGAAGCAACGGACCTTATAAGCCGCTGCCAGAAAGCCGTAGACGAGGACCAGAAAGTGCTGCTTGGGTTTACTCTCAGTAACCTGACGTCTGACATATTCACGCTCAGCAAAGGTGATCATGCAGGCGAACAAAGGGTTAGTTTGAAAGCCAGACTGATTAAGGTCGATTGGATCAAGATTGGTCAGGCGATGGTTTACAAAGCGGAAAAGTCAGAATCATTCCCGCCCAAAGTTGATAACGGCCAAAAGACCTATGCTAACAACTCTTTCTAAACTAAAGCCCCTTTGGGGCTTTTTCTATGCATCACCATAACTAATGTCGTCAATAAGACCAACAGGCAAATCATTATCTTTCTTAGAGCTATAATGAGCAACCGTGATTGTCTTGAGCCTTTCGGATAAAGAATCCGGCACATCATTGTCAACAACAACAATTTGACATGGACACTTTTTCTTCTCTGCGTAATTGCATATTTCGATTAAGGAGTTATAAATATTTTCATATTTTTCCGGATCTGACACTCCCTCTTGGACATCATCTCTTAAATCCGTATGCTCGGCATATTTCTCTTTGAGGTTTTTCCCCAAATATTTACCAATTGTATCGAGTAAAAGAAATCTTGGATGATTTACCTCGTTATCAACTGAACTTTTCAATATGGATGACATGTGGCCAATTGTGATAATGGTCCTTAAACCACCAGAGGTAATATTAAAGTATTCCCTACCTCTAACAATTGGAGAGAAGTGTTTATTACTTATCCCTATTTCTTTTCTATTTTTTATTTTGACATTTGTTAGAAAACCCAATAACTCATCAGCTAAGTATGATAAAACACCATCAATACTAGGAGCTTTCTCCCTTAAAAACTCAAGCTTGTCAGTAATGGTGGCAATATTGTCAGATATTGTATTTTGTTTTGACAAAAGATCTTGTTGATGATTTCTAACTCTTAGACTTGCAACTAAACTTTCTCTTTTTTTACTAACTGAAGTCATTTCTTTCAATAAGGAGTCACGTTGAGTTAGGTAAGGAGTAACAAACCCAGCTGTTTCCGTATCAATCATTTCACTTACTTTTTGTAAATCCACCTCAAGCTTAGCCTTAGCTATCAAAAGCTCTTTTTGCTCACCTGATAATGAATAAATGAGTTCCTCTAAGGATTTCTCCCTTTTTATGAGTGACATTAACTCTTCATCCAGAGCTTCAGTTTTGGACTTAACATAACCGCCATCGGTTGACTCAAGAGTAATTAAATTGTCACAAACCGGGCAATTACATTTAACATCTTTTAATAAACCTATTTTTTTATTAGCTAAATGTATGGCTTTAATCTTTTCAATGTCATTAGAGTAGTCATTACGCAAACGCAAATACTGCTCTCTCTTTCGCTCAAGATCATCAATGGACTTTAAAGTGACTTTTAACTTTAAATTAAATTCAGAATGATAAGTCTTTAGTTCTTTATAACTATCAGAATTTGCCAACATACTGGCATTGATTGAATTCAATTCATAGCTTATGGAATCATGTAAAACATCACATTCTTCTATTGCATCATCTAATGAAGGAATGCTTTCGTACCCTGTTTCCCTTAAGAACTCAGAGACATTTTCATATTTCTTTTTTAATGACTGAAGCTCTGCTCTTTTTGCGGAAAGCAGCATTTCAACATCAGAAATATCAGTATCAAGAACATTATACATATATTTAAAAACTTCTTTAGTATACGTATATTTAGCCCATTCACCTAAGCCAAGCAAGTTTTTACTGCCCATGTCATCTTGATTTACGTAGGTGAATTTCATAATATTTCTAAAACTTAACCTTCGAAACTGACTGTTAGCCTGTGTTGGCGAAACTTTGAGGTTTAGCCTAGGAAAATCAAGGGCATCCATCAGGAAGTCAGAAAAAACACCATCTGGAGCAGAACTAGCTGAGAAGTTAGGTGCATACTTTCTTGATATAAAACTTTCACGCTTTTCAAAACCACATTGATAAACCTCAATATAATCCAATGGTTTAAATATATCTCGGACAATAGTGTATGGAGTATCATTAATGATAACTTCAAGGGCTGCATACGAAACAGAGGATATCATTTCGTCAGCGAGTTCTATTTTACTTGAGCCAAGTAAATAGTTGATGAATTCGAGTATGCTGGATTTACCTGTATCAGAGTCACCATGAATAATATTCAATCCATTTTCAAATTTAACCTCGTAATTTTTTCTAACACCAACAAGGATTAATCTTTCAATTCTCAAATATGATTTCATTTTGACACCTTGAAAACTTCATTTAAAAGTGAGTTTAACTTCCCAGATGTAAGTGATTTTATTTTATCTAAGTTTTTCGTTAACCTATTAATTTTTAAGAAGAATTCATCATCTAATTCTTGATAAACCTCATCCCCGTATTCAGTCAATGAAAAAAATGATACACCGTCAACTTTTGAAACATTCAACATTCCAAGTAAGGCTAATTTTTTTAGCAAAGACTTTACCTTCATAGAATCAAAAAGCATATCAACATTTAATGATAAGCTTTTCATTGTAAATGTCTCTTCCATAGCAATAGGAGCTGATTTCTTTCCAGTTAAGAGCAGAATATCTTCTAGCTTTGATGGATTTTTTATTAAATACATAAATATTTGGATTTTGTTTTTATCCAGCAAAAAAACGCCATTTTTATTTTTGCTTAGCGTAGATAGAATAATAATTAAAATGGCTATATTAAGATTCACCTCTTCATCTAGAGGAATAAATGGCAATGCGTTCATTTTTCTTCCTTAAGAACTCCAAGTGAATCAATAGATGTCTCTGGAGACCATATTATGTCTTTATCAAGTTTGTTAGCTAATTGATGAAGCATTCCCTTTTTATGAACGCTGTCTAGCGTTTCCAACAAAGAAATCAGCTTGCCTCTATCTTCATCCTCAATTCTTTTATTGACCGAAGCTAATAAATGGTTTGCTGAACTCTGATTAGCTATGGAGTTATGGTATTGTGTTTGATAGATTTCTCTTATTTTTCGGTACAAGCCACTTAAAATTTCACGATCACGATCGCTTGTGAAAACGTTTCTTGCCAGCTCCGCATTGTAATAATATTCTTTCGCATGATTAGCAATATCACTGTGTACATCTGCCAATATCATTTTCAGTACAAAAAATTCCTTATCATACTGTTTTTCATCTTTGAACTCATTTTCCGATAATAATAGGCTCGACTTCTTATTAATATCTAAGGCAAATCTTTTAACTAAAAGATAAACATTCTCATCCCGATCTTTAGGTTTGCAAATTGATATATGATCTTCTTGAACTGCTATCGATTCTTTAGCTGATACTTGAACAGGAATGGCACTTTGTTTAACGACATAAGTATCATAGCTTCCATATAAGTATTTTGTTTCAGGTAGCTTCACTAAAGCCGCCCAGCGGCGATTCAATAAATCAGTTTCTTTACTAAAAACACTTAAATCTCCGAGTTGCACATTAGACGAAATCATACTGCCCCATGAGGCTACTTCAGCTCCCGAATGAGGAACTGCGAGAGATACGAAACCCGAAATGTTTGGCTTAATATCTCTTTCAATCATTTTTAAAATACATGACTTAGCTATTAAACCGCCCATGCTATGCGCAACAAAAATGACGTTATTATATTGAGATAAGTTTATTTGGCACTCTGCAACCAATAACTCAGATAGCTCATCTACGGGAAGGTTTATTTCTTTTTTTGTAATTGATTTAAACATCCTTGCAAAAAGGTTTCGAGCTTTCCCATATGTATTTGTGAAGTTTGTAAAATACTCACAGCAAGCTATATCAAATGAATTACTCAAATCTTCATCTTCCGCAAGCAAATTAGGGAAAGAAGTCGCATCATTATAATTCCATGTACTACTTCCACCTTTCAATCCATGTATGAATATTATCGCGTTCTTTGCGTTATCCTTTTTTATCCAATCAATCATTTTAATTAATTCCCTTTTTAGAGTGAAGTTTGTTTTAGTAGGTTTCTTAGCATTTTCTAATCTTATGAAAAAGTAATCAATTGAAATTTTTCGCACTTATATAAAATATTTAAAAAACAACAAAATCAATAACATGCGCGAAGTGATCTAATGCAACCCCACTGACAACCATGCTGAAAATTTAACATTTACGTGCTGTTTTAGTGCTTTTAATGAATATGGCTTTGAACGTCGCTTTAATTTTTGAGTTGAAATTTTGATTATTGATAACGATTTAAATTTTCAAGTGAGATAATCCAATTATATTTTTTCTCAAAAGAGAAGTTATGAAACACAACCGTGCAAGCCAAAAAAATAAAAAGTACACATGCAATTTTATTTTCATGATTTTCTCTTTATTGATAATACCAAAAACCTCATTTCCCAATGAAATAACTAGCCAATTAAATTCCAGTGTGAAATTAACGAGTCCTGAAAAAATCGGCGCTGAAAATAACTCTGCATTGGATTTGAGTAAAGTTGAACTCGGAAGATTAGAATATTTGAAGAGAGGATTACGAGGTATTCAATCACCCAATTTAGATCCGATTAGTGTTTTAGGAATTGAGGCCCGCAACGACGCTGAACGCCGTCACTATGCCGAACTCTGGGTAAAACAGGAATATGAGCGCACCGAAAAGGAGCTCAAATTTCAGCGCGAAGTTGATGCTGCCTGGAAACGCCTAATGCCCAACATGCTGCCGGTGAATATGGGCAACGCCGCAGGTATCGCGCATGACTCCGGTGGCCGACTCGCGCTATTCGTACGCGAAGCAGATTGCCAGCGGTGCGATGCCCGACTCTCCGCCGTTCTTGCAGATAAACGTCCCGTTGATATCTATCTTGTCGATAGTGAAGGCAGTGATCAGAAACTCCGCAACTGGGCGCAGCAGCATCGCATTCCCGCCTAACAAGTCCGCGAGCGCAGCATCACCCTCAATCACGATGCAGGCCGCTGGATGCGCTATGGCAACGGCATCATGCCGGTTCTTCTCCAGCAGGGGGAAAGCGGATGGCATATCGCAGCGTTCTAACCGCCGCGTTGTTGCTGAGTGCCGTCAGCTCTGTTGCGTCAACCAACATGCAAAGCGTGCCGTCGGGTTATCAGAAAGTCGCGCTGCAGCATGGTGTTCCGGCTGAATCGCTCTACTCGTTGGCTCTGGCTGAATCATCACGCAAGCTGCCACACGGAACGCGCCCGTGGCCCTGGACAATCAACGTCGCGGGTAAAGGCTACCGCTATGAAAGCAGGCAAGCGGCTTGGCAGGCGCTTCAGCAGTTTATGAGAAGCCATCCGCTGAAGCGAATTGATGTCGGCATCGCGCAGGTCAATCTCGGCTGGAATGGCCATCGCTTCAGTTCAACGTGGGATGCGTTTGATCCTTATATCAACCTGAACGCAGCGGCGCGCATTCTTCGCGAGTGCTGGGAGCGAAGCCCCGGCAGCTGGTTGAAAGCGGCTGGCTGCTATCACCATCCGGCTGGAGGTAAACCGGCTGCGCGCTATCGGCAGATTGTCAGCCAAAAGCTGGCTTCACTAACGCCTGCTCAACCCCGGCCAATTGCAACACAAGCACCCGCTAACCTCGCGAGCAATCAAACACCTTCAACCGAAATCATCTGGACAGAACCCCGGAGGCAGCAATGAAAGAATTGATGCTGGCTGGTGCCATCGCCGCGTTGCCATTTCTCTCACATGCGGAACTCAACGTTATCGCCGATCTCGGCGGCAAGTCGGCTGCGCCGTTCTATGAAGGAATCAACGCTGAGCCGCAGCCACACGAGCAATCAATCCAACCTGATTACAGTGAAGGTTCAGTGTTGCCAGTGGCAACACCTGAACTCACTCCAGGCATGGTTGAACCACGCGCGCTGAAACTGCCAGGAATTGGTGCGCTGTTTCTGGTTGGCGATGATGCTCAATCGCAGGAATGGCTATCACGTAACGCTAAACTGCTCAGCCATCGAGGTGCGGTTGGGATGGTGGTAAACGTAAGCAGCTCGGCATCTTTACAGCAGTTGCAACAGATTGCGCCTGCTCTGCAGCTCGCACCGGTATCAGGTAGCGATCTGGCGCGTCGCCTCAAGTTGGAGCATTACCCGGTACTGATCACCGAACATTCGCTGAGCCAGCAGGTTTCAGCTCAGTGACGAATTCGCCGGATTGCATGGAATGCCCCTTGCATCGCTGATGTTGCTTCCACTGTTTTTCATCCTTTCTTTGGCTCTGCTGCGCGCTTAGTGGTGCTGGCACATTCTGCATCACCCCTCGCGCAGCACGCCTGAATCCTGTCAAAAGTGAGTCACTGCTATGAGCGATCGCTATGTTATTGAAGCGCTACTACGTCCCGCAGTTGAGTTCAATACCACGCTGGTAGCCGCCACCGCCAGCTATGTCTGTGTGGCAGCGCCGTGGGCTGTCGCGCTGTCGCCATCGGTCAGTTATGTCACCGCAACCGGCTTTGCGGTGCTGGCCGCCGTTCGTGCCCGTCAGGGATGCCAGGTGATTAGGTATCGACGAAATCTGCGCCGCTTGCCGCGCTATGTGATGACCAGCCGCCAGGTGCCAGTAAGTAATCACCGGCTGTTCCTGGGGAAAGGTTTTCTGTGGCAGCAAAAACACACTCAGCGCCTGCTCGATACGCGGCGGCCAGAAGTCGAAAAGTATGTGCAGCCAGCGAAGCTCTATCAGATCGCGCGCAGGCTTGAACGCGCGTGCGAGCATTCTCTGCCCTGGCTGTCATCGTTGATTTCAGCTGATACGCCGCTGAATCCGGTTCGTCCGTTGCCAACGGTTGGCGGTAATCCGGCGCTGCACGGCATCGAACCGCACGAGCGCGATGTATCGATGGATCTCCGCGAGCGCGTTGGGCATACGTTAGTCGTTGGCACTACGCGCGTGGGCAAAACACGGCTGGAAGAGTTGCTGGTTACGCAGGATATTCGACGAGGCAATATCACCATTGTCTTCGACCCCAAAGGCGATGCCGATTTGCTAAAACGCATGTGGGCTGAAGCGCACCGCGCCGGTCGTCAGGATGACTTCCACGTTTTCCATCTTGGCTGGCCAGAGATCTCGGCTCGTTACAACGCGGTTGGCCGCTTCGGGCGCGTGTCGGAAGTGGCTTCGCGCATCGCTGGTCAATTAGGCGCTGAAGGTAACAGCGCCGCGTTCCGCGAGTTCGCCTGGCGATTCGTGAACATCGTGACGCGCGCGCTGGTAGCGCTTGGCCAGCGTCACGATTACTCGCTGATCCTTCGCTACGTCAGCAACATAGGCGAGCTCTATCAGCGCAACGTGGAACATCTGGTTGATAAGCATCTGCCATAGCTGCGCAGCAAAATTGAGAATGGCAGCAATGTGCTTAAGGAGAAGGATCTGCCACGCAATATGCAGGGGCAATCAAACGCCACGCGCATCTGGGCAATGGAGCTGGCGTTGAGTTCTGAAGCCGGTAAAAAGCTTTATGATCCCATCCTTGAAGGGCTGCGTTCAGCGGTGCATTATGACCGTACCTACTTCGATAAAATCGTCGCCTCATTGCTGCCGCTGCTGGAAAAACTCACCACCGGCAAAACGGCGGCGCTGCTCTCGCATGACTATGAAGACCTTGACGATCCGCGCCCGATTTTTGACTGGCAACAGGTGATTCGACAGCGCGGCATTGTTTATGTTGGACTTGATGCGCTCGCTGATAGTGAAGTCGTTGCTGCCGTTGGCAACAGCATGTTCGCTGATTTAGTGAGTATCGCCGGGCATATTTATAAGCACGGCATCAATGACGGCCTGCCGGAAAACGGCGATGGCAAGCTGCCGATCAGCCTGCACTGCGACGAGTTTAATGAACTGATGGGCGAGGAGTTCATCCCGCTGATTAACAAAGGCGGCGGCGCAGGCATCGAAGTGACGGCTTACACCCAAACGATTTCAGATATCGAGGCGCGCATTGGCAGCAGCGCCAAAGCCGCGCAGGTCACTGGCAACTTCAACACTCTGATTATGCTGCGCGTTCGTGAGAATCGCACCGCCGAACTGCTCACCAGCCAGCTGCCTGAAGTGGATGTGTATTCCAAAACACTGGTTTCGGGTTACACCGATATCACCAACTAGGAGCAAGGCACCTATTTCACCTCCAACACTCAGGACCGTGTGAGCATGGTGAAAACGCCAATGCTCACTCCGGCTGACATCATCAATCTGCCTAAAGGTCAGGCGTGCGCGCTACTGGAAGGCGGCCAGCTGTAGAAGATTCGTATGCCGCTACCTGCTGCTGATAAAACCGATTTGATGCCGGAAAGCCTGCAGAAGATCGCTGCTGAGATGCGCCGTAATTACCGCACCAGTGAAGCGTAGTGGTCTAGTGCTGCTGGCTCAGAACCGCCGGGAGGTGATTAATGGCACCTCCAAACACTTCAGCGCCGCCAGCTCGCGTTCAGCAGCCTAAAGAGCATGGCTTTCTGTTTAATGTGTTATGGGGATGGAAGCTAATTGGCATGCTGCTGGCTTCGCTGTTTTTTAGCCTGGTAATGGAGTACATCGGCATTGCATTCTTCTGGCCAGATCAAGGTGCGGCGCATAGTCAGCAGGTGATGCAGATCGAGAGCGGTTATCTCTCTACTGAGTTCACGCGCAGCCTAATGCTGTCACAACCAACGGTGACGATCACTGCCTAGGTAACACAGGTTTATCAGTGGCTGGTTGTTGATAGCGGTTTGCAGGGATGGATCGCTCAGCAGAATCAGGCAATGGAAAGCGGCGGGAACGCGGTTGCTGCCTGCGGCATTAATGCTGGGAATGGCGCTCGCGGTGCTGACAGCTTCATTCAAGAAGTACCTTTAGGCTGGACGACAGCGTGCAAAGCTGGACTTTGTACGCTGTCGTCAGCAGGCAAGCCGCCGTTGCGGCGCGGCAGGAAAACAATTAGATACTGATATTCAATGAGTTAAGGTTGTTGATTGACTTTTAACCTACATGTATATTCTTTGTGAGCTAAGAATTGCTAATGAAATGTAAACACTAAGGCAGATAAGCAGTAAAGAAAATAACTTACACAACTCTTTGTTTTGCCAAAATTTACTTATATGGGATCGCCGAATGACCAATACTCGCGACATATCATTGGTAACGCTTCAGGATGTAGAAGAAGCAATACGATTAGCCAATGAGGGAGTAGTACAAAGGGTTTCAATTGAAGAAATTAATAAAAAACATGGTGCAATTAGGGATGCATCTCGGCTACAAGCTTTAGTCACTATTGCTAGAAATTCTAAAGATAAAACACTCCATCTTTATGGAGCAGGTAATCTTGAAAATAGTTTAGAAAGTCTATGTAGTTACGCACCCGCTTTGACCGCTATTCGTTTAAATACCATGATTAAATTAGGGGGGGTTTCGGTAAGTCGCCGGAGAGCTCTGCAATATGCAGTTGATAAAATGGTCAATACTGACAATCAAAATTATCCTATGGTTGTTAAAGGTAGGGTTATCGACCTTTGCTGCATTAGTGGGGCTGATAGACAATATCTTTCACAGTTATTTTCAACTCGCGACTATACAGCTGTAAAAAATAGTTCTGCTATGAGTAAATCCTTGACTGACATATTGAAATTTATTGCGGTCGATGACTTTTATAAACTTGATGCAGAGCTTCTACGTGGTTTTGGTGTTTTCACTTGTGAGTTATTTAAAAACACTCAAGAGCATGCAAGAGTAGATACAAATGGTATGCGGCTTACTAGTCATGTTGAAGGTATGATTGCTTCTTTCATTAACTTACAGTCTTTTGTTCTTGAGAATGATTACGATTACAATGATAGATTGACCGAGTATTTCAGTTCCATTACTGCAGATAAATCAGGAATGGAAAAAGTTAAATGTATACAGTTGAGTTTCTTTGATACAGGGCCAGGAATAACAGGTCGTGCTTTTGGTAAGAAATTTTACGACGGAAATAGAAGTGATGAAAAAGAAGCTCTTCTAACTTGCCTAAAGAAAAACTTCACCTCTAAAAATCAAAGTGGGGCTGGAAATGGATATCCTACAGTATTATCTCAGCTACAAAGAATTGGTGGTTTAATTAGGATAAGAACTGGGAGGCACTGTATATTCAACTGTTTTAAAGGTAATAGATTCGACAACCAGAGTAAAATATTTAAGGATAATGATTTAATGAACTTTGATTGTTGGTCTCAAGATAATCTTGAGCTCGCCGTTGGAACAGTCGTATCAATTTTAGTGCCTTTAAGGAATGAAAGTGGACAATCTCTTTTATTTTAACTTTCAAAAGAAAATATCCCCTCATACTATAGATCTGCTTTGTGTCTATCTTTCAGACTCATGCTTGAAGGATACAACAGACTTTTTCTCTGCAATTACATTAGCTCTCACTGAATGTGACACCATTCCGGATGCTATAGTATTTTATTACACGCAATCACTCAGTGATAGCATTAATAATGCTTGGAATGACAGCAATCAAAAAGATATATTATTCACTCGATTAAGCAGAAATAAACATATATATACTAAATTTTTCTATTTCATCCAGATGAATAGCAATGGCTTTGAGATGAATACAGCCTTATCAACAAAGAATAGTTTTTTTGTTCCTTCTAACAAAGACCTTTCTGAATTTTATAGAAAAGGTATTTTAGAATTAGCAGAAAAAAATGATGTTTTACATAACGCTCCTTCAGGTCATAAATTTAAACATCCATCTGGAAAGATCCTCAACCTTTTTATACAAACTAAAGAAATTGCTTGTAATGAAGCTGAAATTCAGTTTGTAGGAAGGGGGCTTTGCTTGATCCACCCTCAAATTTCATGGTCAACAATAGATTCAGTTTATATCGATTCAATGGGGATCTACTCTCTCGTGAGAGAGGCTTTAGATTTTTCAAATTCGAAAGCCACTATCAAAAACTTTCACTCTTATGAAGGGATAGAAAAATTATCACGCCCAGCTGAGCTTGACATGGCAATCATTTCCGCTTCAACATCCGGAAGCATGGCTAGCATATTGTGCGATAAAGGTTTTAAAAATGAAAGAATTATTACTTTAATAGATATAGAGAAAAGAAAAGATTTATGCTTAGATTTAGTAACGCTTAATAAAGATAGTGATTTCTTGCATAAAAGTAACTCATCATATAATTATGAAACTGAGATAGAGCTTGTAGGTGAGCAGTTCACCTATAAAGCAAAGCCCCCAAAGCAGATAACCATTAGCTATAAACATAGGCCCAAAGCATTAAAGGATATTCTTGATACTTTTGCAATTGATGGTGTTAACGACATAAATGGACGATTAGATGCTATTAACAAAACACCATTAATCAGCCTTAAGGCCGAAAATTTACTAGCATGCGATAATTTCAATAAGTGGCTTAAAACAGAATTAAAGTGGTCATTATCTTCCTCTGTAAACCTTATTGTTTATAAAAATGATGGTGCATCGCATCATCTAGCAGAAAAGGTAAAGTTAATTATTGATGAGATTCGGGGCAATAGCTCTGATATATTAATATTAGAATCATCACAATTAAATGAGGTTGCATTGAAAGACTGCAATGGAGTGCTGGTTGTTACGGCATTTTGTGGCGATGGTGGTGAATTGCGGCAAATTAGCAGAGATCTTAGAGAGTTTGAAGGTGATGTTATTCCTAGACATTTTTTGGTAGGGGTAGGAATACCTCAAAGCAACAGTGCTTGGAAAAAACTTCGTCTATTTTTGATAAAGAACGCAACAGATAGAGATTACAACTTTTCCGTTTGGAATGTATTACCACTTGGGCCAGACATTA
>Ga0308169_10004273_pt1 | contig 13426 bp, 13 predicted proteins | sample PhyBR1_2_FD_202139 | JGI IMG/M metagenome (GOLD analysis project Ga0308169, IMG submission 202139) | Phyllosphere microbial communities from UC Gill Tract Community Farm, Albany, California, United States - DLSLSB.R1 | ecosystem: Host-associated > Plants > Phyllosphere > Unclassified | place...
CTGCCTCAATCCTGTCAGCAATTCGGGTGACTAAGTAGGCAATTACCATGTAGAACACCACCGCAATCAGGAAAGCTTCGAGATAATAGAAGTTCAGTGCTGCCGTCAATTGTGCCTGAGCAAAGAATGGAGCCGGCTTCTGGCTCCAGTCTTCGTAGGACGCGCCAAAAGCGTCTGGGTGAAGGCGCAATGCTTCCAGTCTAACTCTTCTGAAATCTTCCAGATCGCTCTCATCAATTCGACGCACCGTAAATGCTTTCACTTCAGGCTCTCTCCGGTCGTAAATTTTTCACTTACACTAATAGATCAACTTAACATGAGTTTTGCACCATGTTTTTATAAATACTATGCCATTAATGTCCGCTTCTGGCATAAAGCGGGCTGACCTGGACGCAAGGTCCGCTATGAGCAAGAAGTAGATGCTCCATCAACCATATCAGCCGAACTGACAGGCAACTCACTCATCACTATCCGGCACTTCAACAATTATGCTTAACATAGCATTCCATTGTGTCTATTCGCTTATTTCCTCAGACCATTTATTGCCGTGTCAGTAAGAAACAGTACTGATGTGACGCTAGCTTGAATCCGTTCGATAATTGCCGTTCTGGGGCCATTTTGCCATTGATCACTCTTGTAAAATGCTGCCTGAGACGTTTTCATATGTTCGAGGTTATCGAATGCTCGAATCAGGTAGTAAGAATCCTCATCATGCATAGAGTTGCCAAAAGCAATAATGTCAATTCCTGCATCACAATGCATAGGCGCGCTTTTCTCAACCATGACTGTATGAAACTCCCGTCCGGTACCCGGTTTTAGTGTGTACTGTAATAACTCAACTGCTCGCATCAATTTTAATCCTTGAGTTTTTAAGTTTTGACTTACTCCCCGTAAACTAACATACCATGATGCAAGCAATTTCCGCTTCTGTCACAAAGCGGACTAACTGGATGTAAGGTCCGCTATGAGCGAAAAGCAGACCTTCCGCATCCCTGCTAAAATTGGCTCTGAGCAACAGGAATTGAACTTAGCGATTCATTGTGAATTTCCGACCGTATTTACTGCCAGCCTGATTCACTGTAACAATTGAATGACTGATCTTAATTAATCTATTCATTGTTGCCATAGTGGTGAAAAAACATGAAATTTGAAACCGCATTCATGGGCATGAATAACGGTCTTATTCTCCCCCAATAATGGTAAGAGGTCTTTATGCTGATAGCGCAGGTTTCAGACATTCACGCCTCAACCGAAAATGATCATCTTTTTCGGTTCGACCAGGTGCTAAATTGGCTTACACATTTGCAGCCGGACTTACTGGTCATTACAGGCGATCTAACGGATGGGCATTGGCTGGAAGGTTATAAACATATAGCTGACCGTCTGGATAAGCAAAATTACCCTTCGTTAATCCTGCCGGGTAACTCAGACGACCGAAGTCTGATGCGTTCTGTTTGGGATGAGAACAGATGGGCGCACGATGCCAAAGGAGAGGCCCTGCACTTAATCCATAACTCCGGTGGCATTCGCCTGATTGGTCTGGATTCGACGATTGATTATAACGATTACGGCAGTGTGACTGACCATCTTAAATGGCTGGATAATCAACTTAGCGACGCTGACAGCCCTCCGTCATTGCTATTTCTGCACCATCACGTATTTGCATCTGGCATACCAACGCTAGACGAAACGATGTGCAGAGGTTTATCTGAGATGGAAGATTTGATTAGACGCGCCCCGGCCAGATTACTCGCCATTTCTACAGGTCATGTCCACAGACCAATAGCAGGTACGTTTGCGGGCATACCTGCCTACATTTGTGGCTCCATCTGCCCGGCCAATCCTGTCTGGTTTGGCACAGTAAACGCTCCTCCTGCGAATGACCCGCCAGCGTTAATGATTCACCGCTACGTTGGTGACTCTCTTACCAGTCATTACGTTTGCGTTTAACTGACATTCAGAAAACGCACAGATTTTATAGAAAACGATCGGATCCACAGTGATTAACACATAATTTTATGAGCGAGCAACGTCCAATTCTGGCACGTATCAACCAGTGAGACTGTTCGCAGGCAAGGTCCACTATGAGCGAAGAGCGGACTCTTTTTCAACGCTAAGACACGGCAGTTTCACAAGCAAGAAAGTTGATTTTAGCTTTAACCCATTGGCTGTCAGAAATTCAAGCCATACTGACATTGTCAGGTTTACGGCTTGATCTTATATTTCATTAAAAGAATAAATAATATTGAGGAAATATCATGCTCAAGCATCGCACTCTTAAACCAGCATTTGCACTTGTTATATGTTTCGCCGTTTTAGCTGCTCCAGCTTATGCAAACCCTGGCAATGGCAATGGCAATGGCAATGGCGCGCACGGGGGAAAAGGACAACATCATGTTAAGTCTGAAGACGAACATGGAAATCGTAAGAATTATGGGAAACCAGACCGTGTCGGGTCTGATATCAATTTCTCTCCTGCACGTTCTCTTGCCGTCAATTATGGCCTGACAGGGTATGAGTCTCTGCCACCCGGTATCGCTAAAAAAAGCTTACCTGCTTCAATGATTAATGATCTGCCCTATTGTCCCGGATATGAGTGGCGGGCCATAGGCGATGATTTAGTGCTTATTGCTCTGAGTACGGCTGTTGTAACCGCCGTAATTAATGGCGTTTTCGACTAACCACTGCTCAGGTTGAATCCGGCTAAAGTCTCATGGAAGTTATTCATTCACTGCCAATGAGTTGCAATAAACAGTTGCCGTCAAAAGTAATAATGTCCGCTTCTGGCACAACATGGACTACCTCGCTGGGCGATCATCTCTATGAACGAAAAGCGGAAATATAGCTAAAAACTTTCCTGTAGCCGCCGCTGAATTATTCACAACAGCGTTGTCGATAAGCAGTCAGTCTGAGGTCATCGCCAGGCAAAAAAGCGCCCTTGAAAGGGGAGCCAGAGATAAATGTCCTGATAAATTCTTTCAGGTTCTTTTGCGTTTATGAGGCATTTTAGTTTTATCTGCGGTTTCGCCGCAGCAACAGTGCAGCGGGCATTTAAAAAATTCAGGCTGTCCAGACTAAAATAATATCTGCCAATTCAGAAGCGTTAAAAAAAGAGGCCAGCATCCAGTGTTACTGGCCTGACGGCCTCTCAACGTTTCAGTAAATAAGAACGTTTTTATGTCAGACGCTGAATGTCTCAACCATTCCGCGCAGGGCATGCGCCTGCTGAGAAAGCGACTGCGATGCGGAAGACGACTCCTGCACCAGTACCGCGTTATTCTGCGTCACACCGTCCATCTGGCTCACGGCGATAGTGACCTGCGAAATTCCCTGCATCTGCTCCGAAGAGGCCAGAGATAGGTTGTCCATCGCCTCTGCAAGTTCTCCAACCCTGCTGACAACAGCCTGAATGCTCTGGCCGGTGGAGGAGGCCACACTGACCCCGCTTTCAATCTGCTCAACGGCATTTTCAATCAGAGACTTGATGTCTTTTGCGGCAGTCGCGCTGCGCTGTGCCAGCGTGCGAACCTCGCCGGCGACGACGGCAAAGCCACGCCCGTCTTCACCCGCCCGGGCCGCTTCTACCGCCGCGTTCAACGCCAGAATATTGGTCTGGAAAGAGATGCTTTCAATGACGGAAGTGATGTCACGGACTTTTGTGGCACTAACGGAAATATCCTGCATGGTCGCAGACATCAACTGAACATCCGACCCGCCCTTAAGGGCGAGCTGCGCCGTTCCACGGGCGGATTGAGCGGTCTGTTGTGCCCCGGCGGTATTGCTCTTCACCGTGGCGGTAAGCTGTTCCATGCTGGCTGCCGTTTCCTGCAGCGCGGCGGCCTGCTGTTCTGTTCGTGAGGACAGTTCGCTGTTGCCCTGTGCGATTTCATCTGCAGCCAGCGCGACAGAGGCGGAGGTATCCTTAATTTTTGACACCAGGCCGCGCAGGTTTGCCTGCATGCCATCAAGAGAGGCCAGCATGCTGGTTGTGTCGTTACGGCGAAGTATTACCTGGGTGGTCAGGTCACCTGCCGCAATGGCCGATGCCAGCACCTGAGCCTGCGCGGGTTCACCACCGAGCTGTCGCATCAGCACTCTGATAATGATAATGCAGGCACCGATGCTGACAATAATGGATACACCAGCCAGTAAAATCAGAATCATGGATGATTGCGAGGTTAAAGCGCTGTTCTTCGCCACTTCAGAACTGCTGGTTTTCTGTTGTATCCCGGTCACGACCAGCAGATCGCTTAACATGGTGTCCTGTATAGGCTGTACTTCTTTTGTGAGACACTCTAAAAACTCTTTATCACGATTGGCCAGGCCGAGCTGGCTGGCCTTTGAGAATGTGACGAAGAAAGATCTCTCCGTATCCGTCAACCTTTTAAATGCCTGACGACCTGCCGGAAGTGAGTCCTTCTCCAGCAGGTCCCCCAAAGCCTGGCGGTTGGCCGTAAACTTCGCTTGCGTTTCCTGCATGCGCTCAGCCAATGGTTTCATTGTGTTGATATCTGTTAGCAGCCCAAGCGTTCTGACATCGATGGCCATCTGTCTTATTTCACCTAGCATCTCTTCTGCAATCTGATACTTTTTCATTTTGATGTTTACAATTACGTCCATACCCTCGCGGGCCCGGTTCAGTGCATGCAGTGCAGTTCCTGTACAGATAATAAACAGGATGATAAGCAGGCCAAAGCCTGCGGTCAGGCGGGTAGATATTTTCATATTTTTCTCGTTATGAAGAAATGCTGCTGTATTTGTGTTGGTGCTGGCATTCACTGATATTCAGCCGGGCCTGTCAGGCACCCTATCCTGCCGCAGGACAGCCTTCATCTGGCTGACTACGCTCCCCCACATTACCCGTACAGATAATGACGTAAACAAAGCCTGCGGCCCCAGTCGCGTCGAAAACGCTATCGCTTTTAGCGGACCTGATATCAGTCTCAGGCACTATCGGCGGCGAAAAAGGAAACTCCAGAGTTCGCAAAAAATAAATTGTGCACAATTTAATTGATGTCTATTTGTTACAACTAATGCATCCGGAGTGCATGTTTTTACATCAGAATCCGGCCATAAATTTCCTCTTACCGGTTCAATGACGACGGTCAATCAATACGATTTACCGAAGCCTGCCGGTCATCCATCCACGGAGTGAGACCGCCTTCGGGCGCCACATGGAGATTGGCGAAGATAAACCTTTCCCATCCCATGAACGTGATCTGCTGCTTTGCGCTTTACCTCATCCCGCTGGCAATGACAAAGCTTTACCATTGGAAACGAAGACGCATGGGTTGACCTGGGCGTCATGTCTGACGCTTCTGGTTTTGAGAGAAAAGCTCGGTATTACGGTGTCCGAACTGGACAAGCACCCGTAAGCTGTATTCGTATCCCCTCAGCCATCATTAAACAGTGGGATTCATCAGTCGCACGCGTAACATCGGTCAGGAGAAATGCGGGAGCGTTATTTGTCTCATTGATGCGGGTCGGGGGATTAAAGATCTGACTGCCTGAGTGGAAGAGATAATGTGCACGGTGGTCATCCCGGTTGAAATGCCGATCAGCCCTGGTAACGGGTAAGACATGTTCAGGAGAACATCATTCAGTCTTTGACTGAATGGGGATATAAGACATTCTGCCACTGACCTTGCAGCATTCAGGCAGGCTAAATAATCCGGCGGTAGAAAGTCCGCTCTGAGCGATAAGCGGACATTGCCAACATTATTCTGTATGAATCAACGGGGAGCAGGTCACGTTGGGCTTTCAGTTAGCTCGCAAATTTTTGGTCTCAGAGCACTTTCCAACGCAGCAGCATCCGCTTTTGCTGCTCGATATTGTTTTGCAGTCCAGTGCTTTCTGAACTCGCGGCTAATCGTTGAAAGGGCTCTGGATAATTTCTCAACGATGTCCCTGATGCTCCGTTTTGCTGTGAGCCATCTGGATATCTCCTCTCTTACATCAAGTAAAAGCGCTAAGCGGTGCTGTTTTCTGAAAGGGGACGGTATCCATCATTATGGTGGATAGTGGGCATGACAGAAGAATGGTATCTGTCGAAAATTCTGGCGATATCATCCAGGGAATCTACCTGTTTATATCTGTCCAAGATAATCGCCCTCTGCTCTGGCGTGTAGATAATCCCCGTTCTTCGTTGCATGGCAACGTCCCCACTGATTAAGGCCAGGATTGCGTCGAGCCATTGAACTCATAGCGAATAGCAGACATTGAACTTTCTTCTGAAAAAACGCTAATTAATTAATGGTTCTCTAACGCCTGGAAATTTAAGACAAGTAATAGCGAAATATAAAAGCAAATAGAACACCAGATATTACCGTAACTGGCATTGAAAAGCCTATCGCGACGAATGAAGTCAAGCATAAAGCGATGAGATCCGCAGGATTCCCTGATGCAAAAAAAGGCGCAATGAAAGCCAGCATTACACAGCCAGGCGACGATTTAAGTACCGCCATTGCTCTGGGAGTAAGAACTCGATTCCGTAACATGATATAGGCGGTCACTCGGGTTGCATATGTAGTAAAAGCCATTAATAAAATGGCTATAAGTGTTTTGTATTCAGGCATCATTACCTCCTAAAAGCGCGGCAATCCCTAAACCTGTCACAGGACCAGCAATAACGTACCAGAGACCAGGAATGAAATGACAAAAAGCTACTGATACTGCCAGGCTAATTATCCAGGGTATGGCTTTATAAAGTCCACTCCACATTCCTCTGACCAGCACAAGAAATACTGCAGGAAAAGCCATATCAAAACCGTATTGATGAAGATCACCGAGCACTGGCCCAATTAAAGCGCCCAGTGTGGTACAAAACACCCACATCGTATAAAAGGATAAGGATACCGCCATATAGTAGGGCATGCTGAACAGTGGGGCAGTTCTATTTTTTTTGGAATACGCATCATTATAACTTAACGCCCAACTCTCATCAGTCATAAAGAATAAAGCCGGTAATATTTTTCGTTTTGGAAAACGAGAGAGTAAAGGCACCAGCGTGGCACCCATTAAGATATGACGACTGTTTACCAGTAATGTCACTGCTATAATAAGTAACAAGCGTGGCGGTGACGTCCAGATTTGTATGGCAGCAAATTCCGACCCTCCTGCAAAATTTAATCCTGTCATCAAGGGAACTTCAAAAGGATTAAGTCCTTTATGTGTTGCCTGTGCGCCAAGTACCAACGCAAAAGGGATTACGCCCAATAATACGGGAAGCCCATCTTTAAGTCCTCGTAGTATTTCTTTTTTACTGTTTTGAACATTATCCTTTTGTGTTTTGGCAGAACTGACATCAACACGTTGCTCACTCATTTTTTTGGCTTACCCTTTACATTTCACATACTGGCTTCAGAGTAAGATATATGACACTATCAGTAAATATAAATAGTGTCACATTACACTTAGGGTGATTGCATGCGTGAACGTTCCCTCTGGCAACCCCGATTCGGTGAGGATTCCAAATCCCCAACAGATCAGCTGGTTCAGGCGTTGTCCGAAGATATCCTTGCCGGTCTTTTGAGCCCTGGATCGCGTCTTCCTCCGCATCGTGAATTAGCAGATAAACTCACTATTGCGGTTGGTACAGTAACGAAAGCCTATCAGATCCTGGAGAGACGGGGACTTGTGCGGAGCGTTAAAGGCAGCGGAATGTTTGTCGCACTGGAAAATTCCAGAAGCCGTAGTTTCATTGATTTGTCACAAAATACCCCACCGGCGGCACTGACTTCCCGGTCACTAAGTACAACACTTGCTGCAATTGCCCGACGTCCTGACATGGATATGTTTAATACATATGCTCCGGCAATGGGACATGATGAGCATAGACGACTACTTGCTAAGTGGTTCAGTCGTCTGGGAATTCCAGTAGATTACCAATATCTCATTTTAACTAACGGCGCTCAGCATGCACTTTCAGTAGCCTTATCTACAATCTGTGAGCCTTTTGGCCGACTCTACGTCGAAGCACAGACCTATTCTGGACTGATACAGCTTTCGCATTTACTCAAACTCACGCTTGTGGGGATTCCAATGGATGACGAAGGTATGGATGTTTCCATTCTTGAACATACGCTGGACAATAATGCGCAAGTAGGCGGCGCGTTGTATGTCACACCATTATTGCAAAGTCCTTCCACACGTATTATGAGCCTCTCACGCCGTCAGGAACTGGTACAAGTTTGCAGGAGAAGGGGCATGTATATTATTGAGGATGATGTTTATCGGCTGGCAAGCAATAATGAACTGCCACAAATCGCAAAAATTGCCCCCGATATCACATTATATGTGAATAGCTTATCCAAGATTCTGAATCCGACGCTTCGAATTGGCGGGCTTCTGGTGCCTGAGAAATTATATTCACGAGCAGAGTCCATGCTGAGAGCAACTGCGATGATGGTATCTCCATTAAGCTCTTCCATTATGGAACAATGGTTGATTGATGGGACCGCTGAAACCGTCACTCTGGCAATTAAAGAGGAAACTAAACGTCGTTACGAACTTGCTGTGGAAATTTTAGGTGAGCACATTTATCGTTCAGGGCTACCCAGCTTTCATATCTGGCTGCCGTTTTCACGAAATGATGCACAATCTTTCTATACTGCTGCGCTGGCAGTAGGCATAAAAGTAACAGCACCAGCATCAACTGAAGTGAGCCAACATCCGGATCAGTTCGGGGTTCGATTGTGCATTGGGGGAACAGAGTTCGATCAATTAAAGCACGCTCTCCTGAAACTCAAAAAAATTGCCGAACATCTCAAAAATCAACCTGATCCTTACCTCCTTTTTGACTTATGAGTAAGGTATACGTTTGATTAATAGTCTATTAATCATAAGATCTGCTGGTTACATTATCTATAGCCAAAATTTTCCACTCTTTGTTAATTTTTGTCTGTGCTAACAACGTCCGCTTCTGGCACAAAGCGGACATCGGATGATGCAACGTCCCCTGTGAGCGAACAGAGGACCAGGGGGAAAAGCCGTCTGACGGCGCCTGTTATCTGAATGGTCAGGTACTGCTTTTGCGGTACAACGCAACCGATCCGGCAAGGATTAATAAAAATGACCCGCTGATGCGGTTCATCCATCTGATGCCACTGGCTTTCAGGAGATGAAGAGATTTTTTACCCAGCATGGCATAACCCAGCATTACTGCCACATCGATTGACACGATCACTGCCGCCAGGCTGGCATACTGCGGCAACGCTGGCTGCGCCGTACTGACGAACTGAGGAAGCAGTGCGGTCATGAAGATGTAATATTTAGGGTTGCTCATAGCGACAAAAAAACTTTTAAGAAAAAGCCGCCCCCGCGCCGGAGCCACTGCTTCAGTACCATCTGGCAAAGCCGTTTCTGAAGAAAGCAACATCCGCAGGCCGATATAAGCAAGCCATGCAGCACCAACCCACTTCAGGGTGACAAAAAGCGTTTCCGAAGCCGCTAACACAACACCCAGTCCCAGCCCCACCAGCGCAACCAGAAGGACATCCGCTGCTGCAGCGCCAATAATGCCCCAGCAGGCCCGCCTGATGCCAAAACGCGCCGCATTATTAAGCGCCAGCAGAACAGTCGGGCCGGGAGTAACAATCCCGGCAGACATAATCAGGGCAAAAGCCATGAGGGTAGATAAAGACATACAGTAATCCTCGCTAAAAATATCACTATACCAGCAGGAGAAGCAGGTAGTAGTGGATTCAATAACTGCCGCTTACCGTGGGCTTATCGAAAATACCAGGCCTAAACTACACTCAGAACACTGCTGAACACCTGACCGACACTTCGTTTATGAAGCTCAGCGAGTAAAGCGGAGCAGACCAGCACGCAGGTACAGAGATATTAATCGCCGGATCGCTTGTGAAGGGTAATCCGGAATGCGCATATGAATTTAAGCTCTCAAAAAACTTCAGTAATGAACCAGCCCGCCATCTACAGCATACTGGCTGCCGGTAACATAGGATGCGTCATCGGACAGGAGGAAAAGTGCAACTGCAGCGGCCTCTTCTGCTGTTCCTGCACGGCCTAAAGGAACCTGACTTACCACAAAATCTTCAAACTGCTGACGTGACTGTTCCGGCATGAAGTGCCTGAAGTTGGTTTCAATCGGACCCGGCACCAACGTGTTGACGCGGATACCGCGTTCAGCCAGCGCAGATGCCCAGCTTTTGACCATAGCAATAACGGCACCTTTCGTCGCTGCATAAAGGTTTGTCATCGCCGCACCTTCATAGACAGAGGAGGAAGAAGTTACCAAAATGGACGCGCCTGAATTGAGCGATTCGGAGAGGGCTGCCAGCTGTAGCATCGGCCGCGCACATTAACGTTCATCATACGATTAAAAGAATCTGCCGTTACAGATTCCGGAGAGCCTGCTTCAGCAAAGCCGCCATTTAGCAATAATCCATCAAGTGAACCCCAGTCGTTAATAGCCTCACCCAGTCCATGTATGTCAGCTTCGTTTGCAGCATCGCTTTTCAGAATAATCGAAGCTGCAGGGAGCAGACTGCGTGCACGCTCCAGTCTTTCTTCATTAAGACCGGTAATGGCTACATGGCCACCTTCCGTGACAATACGCTGAGCGCCCGCCAGCCCCATGCCACTTGAGCCGCCCGTGATCGGTATCCGTTTACCCTTAAATCGGCTCACGCTAACACCCATATTTGTCTCTGGAATCAGCATTTACCTTACGTAAAAAAAATACTATTCGACATCTGTTTCATTACGCAACGATGGCATTACTGCCGGAAGGTACTCTTCTGGCACAAAGTGGACGCTATTCAGCCCTATGTCCGCTATGAGCAAAAGCAGAAGTGCCGCAAATGGATTGTCCTAATCCTGTATGAGAAAAAATTGGTCTTACAGATGACTGGTTACAAATTCTGGCTCATAAAAGACAGGAAAATTCACCGATCTTGCAATAAAACAGACTTTATGAATTTCATGATGAATAGTCATTGCTAAGTCAAGATCAGCACCCTCCGTGAGAGTAATTTTAGGTCTCAATACCGCCGAAACAAAGCGACCGGCACCGCTATTCAGAACTTCACCTGTCGCTATGGGGGAATCTTCATACTCCAGAACAGTGATCCCGGCATCTGAGGCAAGGTGCAGATACCAGAGCATGTGGCAGGCAGAAAGCGATGATATCAGGAGGTCTTCAGGATTCATTTTACTGGCATCACCTCCTAGTAACGGATCGTTGGAGCAATGGATGATTTCTTTGCCGGTTACAGCGATGTCCCATGTCCGCGCATATGTTTTATAGCCCGATGTGCCCGTGCCCAGATTCCCTGTCCATAATATGCGCGATGTGTATTGATGCTCCATGTTCATGACTCCCTTATTGATGATAAAAAATGGGCTCCCACCAAAATCACAGATATGAGCCACTTCTGCTGTTCCTAAACCACCCTACCCTGTCTCATAAAATCATCACAATTGAAATAATGTCCGCTTCTGGCACAAATCTGACTAACTGGATTAAAGGTCCGCTATGAGCGAGAAGCATCAGTCGCTGCTACATGAGCTGGAACAGAGCTTTGGTGGTGTGACGGGTGAGAAGAACAGTCCGCATTAAAAAAGCTTTCTCGATGGCGTCAAAAAGTTTTTCGCCGATTTGACTCGCCAAGCGGAAACGCTGCGGTAAACATAAAAATCCTCTGCTGTGCAGGGGCTTTTTTTATTGCTGAACTATTCAGCGAAACGTATTCGTCAGGCGTACTTAGAAATTTTTCTCATGTTTCCGCTTTCGTTGTCGATAACCTGATTGCTGGCTAAGTGATGATTTCACTCAGCATTTATTTTTTCATTTCAGGTGATAAGGATATTTATGAACAAGCTTTGTGTTGCGGCGTTGTTGGCTCTGAGTTTAACCGGCTGTGCGCAGCAGACTTTCGTAATGAAACAGAATCAAGTTGGCGCGGCGACGAAAACCACCAGCCAGCCGTTCTTTGTTTCAGGTATCGGTCAGCGTAAGACCATTGATGCGGCGCAGGTTTGCGGCGGCCAGGAAAAAGTTAACCGGGTTGAAGTGCAGCAGACGTTTGTTAATGGCTTACTGAGCGTAGTGACGTTCGGTATCTACACGCCACGTGAAGCGCGCGTTTATTGCGCCATCTGATAATGCCTCAGGCCGGTTCGCCGGCCTAATCCTGCACCTGTTATTAAATCGCATTCGTATGTTGTAGCTATTAAATTCTTCTGTCGCACCGGTGCGCGAGTTGCCTGCCTGCTGACGACGTTACCCAAAACGAGTTCAGGCCACATCGTCCAGCCAGGTAAAAGCAGTGGTAGGCTGCTGAGGCATGTGATTCCACTTTGAGCAAAAGCGCGCTTTTAAAAAGTAATATTTGTTGGATTGATTATGCGGAGCTAAATGATTAGCATCTTCTCTTTCGGACAAAGAAAATGACGGTTCACGATTCCCTCTTCGCATTCTCTCTCGCAGCACTATTACTTACCCTGACTCCCGGCCTCGATACGGCACTAATTCTGCGCACAGCTTGTGCTGAAGGCGGCAAAAAGGCTTTTCACGCTGCGCCTGGCATTGATGCTGGCTGTTTTGTATGGGGCGCGCTGGTCGCGTTAGGTCTTGGCGCTGTTCTGGCAGTTTCAGAGATGGCTTACACTGTGCTCAAAGTTAGTGGCGCTATTTACCTGAGCTGGCTGGGCTTAAAACTGCTGATGCGTCCCCGAACCTCTTTCAGTGATGATGGTGACGACAACGTTACTCAGGGGAGCTGGTTTATAAGAGGAATGCTGGGGAATGTGCTCAATCCCAAAATGGGCATTTTCTATGTCTCTTTTTTGCCGCAGTTCATACCTGCCGGTCACTCACCTCTAATATGGACTTTTATCCTGGTCGGCATCCACGTAGCGATTGGGACTATATGGTCAGCCACTCTCATTTTATCCACGCATTTTGCGTCAGCCGTATTGAAGAAAAGTCGCGTTGTCCGGGTGATGGACAGAGCAACAGGTGGCTTGTTTTTATGCTTCGCGGCAAAACTTGCTATTAGCACGAGATAACTCTGGACTGGCTGGCGTCGCCCACTTCTGCCCCAAAGCCGACTCAGATATCAAGCCGCCATACTCAAAATAAAGGGTGTGGCGGCAGCCATCCAGATGCTGACGCATCCAAAAAACTGCCGCTCCCAGTCTCTCAGAACCCCCTACTCTATGCCCTCTCTGGCCACCTTCTCACCGCCACTCTCCGTCAGTGACGCCCTCACCTGTGGCAGGCTTTCCGGGTAATTCTGCTGAATAAACTCAATCATCTTTTCCCTGACGTAACAGCGCAGATCAAAAGCGATTGGCGAGTTCTGGGCAGTCATCAGCATCCTGATGGTCATGGTTTTTTCGGTGGTATCCGTCACCTGAAGTACAGACGTTTCCCCATCCCAGAGTTTGGTTTCACTCAGGA
>Ga0308169_10004275_pt1 | contig 13416 bp, 21 predicted proteins | sample PhyBR1_2_FD_202139 | JGI IMG/M metagenome (GOLD analysis project Ga0308169, IMG submission 202139) | Phyllosphere microbial communities from UC Gill Tract Community Farm, Albany, California, United States - DLSLSB.R1 | ecosystem: Host-associated > Plants > Phyllosphere > Unclassified | place...
TGAACATAAGGCAGGCAGTAGTCGAAGACGCTCTTTTCTGTTTGCTTCACCCGCTCCAAAAACTTCAATCGATGTTTCAAAGAGGCAGGGAAAAGTTGGTCTTTGACACTCTGAGCCACATGGGCGAGGACAAGATGAGCTTCACCAGTTTTTGGGTCCACATACACTGCGTTGAAGGAAGGCACAAAACGATGCAATTCTGCGGGTAAGTCAACTTCGTTCTTTTTGAGCGCAGCATAAAACTCATCAATCAGGTATTCGTAGTTCTCAGCATCTTCAGCTGACCAGGAAGTCACATATTTTTGAGTCCGTTGGTCAATCATTGCTTCCAGATGAGCAAGAACAATTGATGGCATGGTCTTAGCTAAATGAGAGTACTGTTTCTTCATGTCCAAAGAATGCAAGAAAGAATTCATCAAAGTTGTGGGAATAGCCACACGGTGGATAGCAGTACGGAGAGTCACTAACGTCAAATCTTTCAACGGTAGAGAAGCTCGAACTGTGGCTTCATCAGCTAATGCAGTTTTCTCAAACTGGTCAATGAGAAGTTCTTGTTGAGCAAACCAGTAAGGGTGCTCTCTGCCCCATGACGCATGAGCTTCAATGTCTGCTATGTACGCTTCACGGAGCATCCCGCTACTAAGGCTGCAATGAATGAACTCGTTCTTTTCTTTGTCCGTCAAAGAGCTGCTGTTCAGTTCAGCCAGCAAAGCTTTCCAGTGCTGTTTCTCAACTACATGAGTATGGCTGCAGTATCGACAATAAACCCCTTTATGTAGTGAGGGGTTGTAATCGTTTAGCTGGTTTGGAAGATCAAACTGGTTTCCGCAAATGAGCTCGCGGAACCGAGTTCGCATGGCTAATACTAGGTCCATTCAATCCCCCAGCTTAGTTAGCTACCACTCGGGCGATGCGCTCGGCATCAAGCGGGAGCTTCTGGATTCCCAGAAGGATGGTGTAGTTGCCGTTCTCCTCTGAAAGAAGACCCGAGATTGCTCGACCGTTCTTCATCTTCACGATGACCTGGTTGTTGATGTTGTTCTGGAGCGACTGTGCGACGCTGTTCTCGTTGTTAATCATTATGGTTTGATACTATCATGGTCTCAGCAGAAAGACAAGAGCGTTTGAGGCTCAGACTTTCAACGAGTAGGTGAGGAAAGTGAAATCAGGATCAGGACTTGCAACCCAACCCAGTTTGGTCAGTTCTTCAAGATGAGCGTCGGAGATGACATCATCGACAATGCTGATGGTGATAATTCCTGGACCGGCTCCTGGTCCACCCCATAGAAGGTACGAATCATATTCGGTGAAAATGTTCATGCCGCGTGTCAATGAATGATGTAAGTCCATTTATCAAATGGACCATAAAGACCGATACTTATTGATGTACAACTACTTCCCCCGAAAGAAAACATGCTTAAGCTTCACTCTGTCCTAAAATCTTCCCGTGCCGCCATTGATCTGGCTTCCATCATGGTTGGTGTCATCATCATTGGTTTGATTGGTGGTGTCATCGCGGCTACCGTTTTTGCTGTCATTCCATGGTCTCAAGACAAAGCAGCGAAACAACAGCTGGAAGCTATTGCTACAGCCGAAAATGCCCAGTATGGGAAATCCTCCGAAGGTAACAGCAAGCCTTTCTATGGTGACTCTGCGACTTTAGCTGCAGGTGGTTGGTTGCAGCAAGGCGAAAACTACTGTGTAGTCACTCCAGATGAGGACAAGCAATCCTACAAAGCAGCTGTCAAATCAGCCTCTGGAAAAGTGTTTGTTTCTACCAACAAAGCCCCTAACCCTGTCGAAGCAGTGACAGGCGAAACTACTTGTATTGGTGCTGGAACTGGCACCACTAATCCTGCACCAGTGCCAGCTCCAACAACTGCTGTTAGCTTCCTGTCTTCCAGTATGGGAAGCGCTAATCACATGGTCGTAAACAAGAACAATGCGTTGTATTCTTGGGGAACTAACACAGCAGGTCAGCTGGGGGATGGCACTTTGGTTTCCACTACTCTCCCAGTCAAAAGCTTGGACGGTAAATTTACTCAAATTGCTTTGAGTAAAGACTGGACAGTTGCTTTGCAGGATGATAACACTTTATGGGCTTGGGGTAACAACGGTAATGGTTGGTTGAATGCAGGTTCTGTTGGAAAAGTTGTCACTCCCACAAAAGTAACTATTGCTGGTACTCCTCTTGAAGGAAAAACGATAAAACAAATTGCAGCTACTCCTAGTTTTTATTACGTACTCACAAGCAATAATGAACTTTACAAATCGACTATTCGCTTCTCCAGCAAGGTTAGTTTTACAGGAACGGCTTTAGTGAGTACCAACATCACAAAACTTGCTACTGATTCAGATTCTGATGCCTATTTTGTCATTTCATCTGAAGGAAAACTGTACGCAGGTGGTGAAGGTGGAAACTATTTGCAAGCTGATGGTAGCGGTGACATACACACCGCACCTCTCCACGAAATTGGTCCAGGAACTCAACTATCTGGAAAAACTGTCACGGATATAGCTGTTGCTGGTAATACTGCCCGTGCGCTGACTTCAGATGGTCGTCTCTATGGATGGGGTTACAATAATTTCAGTGAGATTGGTTTTGGTAGTAGCTATTCCGCGTTAAAGCCGCTGGCAACTCCTTTAACTGGTACGCCTTTAGAAGGTAAAACTATTACCAACATTGCAGCTGGTTCGAATCATACTTTAGTCGTCACAAGTGAAGGTAAAGTCTATTCAGCTGGTTCCAACGCATTAGGTCAAAGAGGTATTGGAACCGCCACTTCCATCAATGCTTACATGGCTGTAGCTACTGCCGGAACTCCGATGGATAACCAGAAAATTGTAGCAATTACTGCTGGGAAAAACGTCTCTTACGCGTTGGATTCAAACGGTAAATTGTACGGTTGGGGCTCTGGAAGTCAATTAGGTAGTGGTCCTATAGGTATGCAGAAAGCACCTATCGAAATAGCTCTTCCTGAGTAGTAATTCAGCCCATGTAGTAGATGCTGGCATCATCAAAGTAGGCGATGTGTCCTGGAGAAACACCTTCAGCTCTAATCTGCATACCAATCTTGCTGTAGTTCGCTTCGTTTACAGTGCCTCTGACCGAAACATACTGCCAGTCACCAGTAGCTTCTACCAGGCCACCACCGGCACCTTCAGAGTAAGGACCTTCGGTTCTTAGAGCTACATGCCAGCTTGTTCCGACTTCAGCTTTGAACCACATTCCAGCAGTGTACGTTCCACCTTTAGTGATTGTGTTCTGCCACACAATTGCACCGTCATAAGGGTTGATTGTAACAATCTTACGGGAAGTACCTGGAGAGTGTGTGATTGCTTTTTCAGTAGTCACAGTTGGACCGAAGTAGTTCTCCCAGTCAGTTCCTTTTTCGTAAGTTGGGTCAGCAAACAGGTTACCTGATTTGAAAGGACCCGCTGTTGGCCATGCACAATTTGTTGGGTAATCTGCTGGAGCAGCTGACGGCCATGGTGTTGGAACGACCTTAGCTTGGTTAGTTTTGGAAGAAAGGTAGAAAGTTTTTCCTGTTGATGAAGTTTTGAATGCTCCATAGCATTTGTTTTCATCTGAGAACACTGCAACTTGTGCTGCATTCAAATCCATGAGTTCAGGCAAGACACTTGAGAATCTGCCTTCAGTCAGACCTGAATTAGCACTTTCAGCGATAACTACATTCTGAAGCTGCTGTTTCGCTGCGTTATCTTGAGCCCATGGGATAACAGCAAACACGGTAGCAGCGATGACTGCACCGATCAAGCCAATGACGATGATACCAACCATGATGGAAGCAAGATCAACAGCAGCTTTACTGCTTTTTAGGACGTTGACAAATGGGTTGTACATAGATTCTCTTTTAGGGGAAGACATTATGCCTAGAGTATCGGTCGCATCTACTTTCTAAGTGACGCTTCAGAAAACGCTCAGGTAGCGAATCGCCGCTACCGCTCCGAAAAATCAAAAGGTATGTCATTAGGAGTCTATTTATAGCATGTAGTTATACTACTACGACAATTTGATTTTTCTGTGTCATTTATTGAAGATGCAGCTTGTTGAGTTGTTATTGTGTTGACATGGATAACTTACATCTTCTTGATACCCCAATATCATCTTACGAATCCGAATACGCGTTTTTGCTTTGGATTCTTCTTGGAATTTTTGCTGTCTCGCTCATTGGATCATTGCGAACAGTTTTCAAATGGGAAACTGTAAAGCATTCCAGAAAGAAGTTTTTGGTGACAGGACACACTCTGGTTTTGATTTCCGTCATTGCGACTTCAATTGTCTTCGGTGTCAAAGAGCATCAAAACAGGATTGATAGCTTTGCTAAGCAAAATGAGTTAGGGGTGAGTGCTGAGGAAACTAACACAAGCACTTTTCAACAATGGGCAAACAACCGCTACGCACTGTCATTAGAGAAAGCTGATTCGCGGGACATTCTGGGTATAGTAGACCCGATTAGTGAAGACTATACATACTATTCTTATAAGAGCGACTACTATCACTATATTGAGGACATGAAGCAGCCTGCTCAAATAGGAGAAGCCCTTCTCAAAATTGATGGCGAAGTGATGGATATCCGACTTGTATGGGATGGCGAAGAGTATTTGTTGATGCGTGCTGAAAGCGGAGAGTTAGAACGCAGATGACATTCCATTCATAGGACTGTAAGCTTCATCGTTGATTATAGTTTAAAGGTTTTTCGTTGAGCATGTTCTCAAGCTCTTGAGAACCATTTTGTTCATATGCTCTTTGGCTAACCTTTTCAGGTTTCACAATGGACACAGAACGCATGTCTTTTTCTGCGGAGAGGAGTAATTCCCATTCTTTTGGGCTGTACTTTTTGGGTTGCTGTTTGGCTCGTTTCATGTATTCACGCATGGTGATACCTGAATCCCAGTATTCTTTGTGATAGGCTTCGTTGTCATCTCCAGAGGAAGCTTTTTCCCAAGCATGGATGGAGTAAACATACGTGGAGTCAATGTCTACTCTGATTTCACGGACCTGGATATCGATAACATTTGAATGCCATTTACCTCGAACCCATCGCGTTACTCCGCCAAGAGTTGGTGAAGCGAAAACACCGTCAGTTCTTCCTTGACGACCTTCTGGCTTCAGACTGTCAGATTTCACGTAAGAATCCTTTTCCACTCCACGCTCTGTTGGGGCAAGAGGTTCACCTGAACGATAAACAGCAACGGTGGTTGTTCCGTCAACTTCTTTTCGCACATCCCAGGATGCTTCAAAATCTGGCGTAACGATGGTTTGGAATTTGAGTTCTTCTTCTCGTTCTTTCATCTCGTTCATGAACACAATCCGCTGACGGTAAGCTTTGCCATGCAGCCGGCAGGTAGCAGGATTCTTTTTACGGCATTTACCGCGAAGGTCTTGTGATCGCATGAAAGATTTCTAACAGCTAACAAAAGCAACGCCCTACCAAATCAGGTAGAGCGTTGCTTTTAGTTCCAGTAGCCAACGTGGCGCTGCTGGCGGGTGTTCACTGCGTCGTAGTCGTCACCCCACAGGTCGTCCCCGTCGTTGTAGTTCTCGGCCATGGCTTCCAGCATGAGGCGTTCGGTTGCTCGCTGGCTGGAGTGGTACTGGGTCTTCAAGTCCTTCTTGAAGGGGCGAGCTGCTCGGCGGTGGGAGTCAACCCAGGTGTAGCACAGTTCCTGCAGCTCGTCTCCGACGTAACGGACAGGGCGGACCTGCTTGTTTTCTGCGGTGCAGTGGTCGGGGCGGTGACCGACGAGGGTCCTCTCGCGGAGAGGACGCTCGTAGGTGGTGACGATTTCGACGGACTCCAAGTTGAAGAAGTTGTACCAGCCCAGTTCGCCGCTTTCACGCAGCTTGAAGTACTCGGTGGCGGGGTAGACCTTGCTGGTGCGGTTGCGGAAGACCACGCGGTAGCCCTTCACGGGAGGTCGCTCGACGGTCTCCATGACCTGGTTGCCGTCAGCGTCCTTCACGGGCAGCCAGTGGTAGACTTCCTCCCCTGCCAGGTGGTGGTAGTGGGAGACGCTACGCAGTTCGTTCTTGTCGTTAGCACGCACCCAGTACGGGCGGTCCTTGAAAGTTCTCGACATATTCTTTTCTACCTTTCGGTAGATAGCTCTCTGAAAGCCCCTTGTGGACTTTCCGGTCTATCTACTTATGAAGGTAGCGAATGCGGTTCGACATGTAATTCAATCCTTAGATAATGATTTTGGTAAGCTTTGATTGCTTATGGTTCTACTATAGTTCATGTCTGAGGTCTTGTCAACCTCAGAATTTCAATCCCACCAACCGTTGTGCTTTTTCTGGCGAGTGTTCACAGATTCATACTCGTCATCCCACATGTCTTCACCATTGGATGCATTTTTGGTAGCTTCACGAAGGAGGTTGCTTTCAGTGCGGCGAGCTTTAGAGTGGTACTGGCGGCGGTCCTTTTTGTCAGGACGGTTTCTGTAGTAACGCTCCCAAGGTCGCTGGATGACAGGGAAGCAAAGATGAGTCTCGTCAGGAGTCCATATTCCTTCGCTGGCTTTAGTCAAAGGAACATCCATGGTGCAGTGGTCAGGGTATGTTCCGACCACACGGAACTCACGTTCGATGGTTTTTCTCATGAACGTCTGATTGATGTAAACCACTTCTTCGATGTTGGCAATCAGCTCATCAGTTTTATGACTGCGAGCATGAGTGGTGAAGAAGTAGTCCCCTCTGCGTCCCACTTCAGTGCTTCGACCATTGAAGATGTAGAATTCCTTGGAGGAAACATATCTCCATGTTTTGTCTCTGAGAAGGAAAGCGTACTGAAAAGTCATCGGAGTTTCGATGTACTTGTAGTCAGGGTTGCCGTTCTCATCAACAGCTTCAGCCCAGCGTCTACGGGGACGACCAGCGTAGTGGTGGTTATGCTTGATTTGTCGCCCACGGCTGTTCAAGTCATTGCTTTTGACCCACAGTGGACGGTCTTTGAATGTGTTAGACATTCGTTCCTACCTTATAGGTAGGCAGTTCATATTAGGCCCCGAGTGGACCTGAAAGACTACCTACCTATGTAGGTAGAAAAATTTGTGAATTCTTCATAGATCATCAGTTCCGCTTTCTTCTATCACCAACTATTGTAGGTGATTGCCAACTATTATTGGCATGTATCAATCATTATACGCTCAAACGTATTCTAAGTCAATAAATTTGGTCTATGCAGCTTCCATGTTGAACCCGCCATGACGCAAAACATCATCACTGATGCGAACAACAGCATCACTTGATTCATCAGCAAACTCACCAATGAAAGAACCCTGGTGATGGTCAAGAAGGCGGACGCGGCGAACATCAGTACCTCGTTTAGGCACAAGTACAATGACAGGCTTTTCTCCGTTACGCACCTGTACGATCAGTTTGTTCACAAGATCAGTGTTCATAAGGTTCTCCTTTTCGTTAATACTATTCTAACATCTCCTACTGTGATATTATTATCCGCATGGCTGACTATAAACTGAGAGAAAATGTGACTGAGATGAAAACCTTCTCAGTCTTCATTCAGGACCCCCGCGAATCAGAAGGTGTCGGCTGGTCTTACTCAGCTCGTGAATCAGATGATTTTATCAGCTTAGACTGGGCTGGTAGCATCAGAAAACAATATCTACCTACTGTGATCCAGTTACTCACTTTCGTTGCCGAAAAAGATGTCGACCGGCATAACAGACCAACTTTTAACATCGGCAACATGGTGTACGACACCGACGAAGAGTTAGCTGATGATGTCGTGGAGTCCTACTCTGAACCAGCTGTTGGGGTAGACTTGCATGAAATGTTCATCATCACTACAGCCCATGTTGAACCCAAACGTCGTCAAGTGACCACTATCACTGTGAACAGAATCACAGATAACTACCACGTCTTTGTGGGTTCGAGCCATACCCTCACTTTCCAGAGCTGGGAAATCGAAGGCGTCACAGCTCTGCTTCAAGCTTTAGCTGTTTGACTTTGCCCCAGAAACGTGTAAGCTAACATTATGACCACAACGGTTCTTAGCACTGACGGATTCGTCATTGGCACTGAAACTGACTACAGCACCCGCTGCATCGACTGCGGCATGGGCTACAGCGATGAAATCATGGACAAAATGTGCCAGATTTTCAACCTGGGCAAGACTGTCAACTGTCGTAAATGCGGTAAGACTTACAGCAACATTGCAGAGTTCGAGATTTGGGTCCGTCATGACGCAGCCAAGTTCTTCAACGTTGACACTGTTCGCAAGACTCGCTGGTTTCATGCAACGGATAACCCGAACTGGTTTGAAGAAATTCGCAACGGCGGGAATGTGAAATCTGACTACTACGGTCAGGGCGATGTGATGGTCCATCTTGGAATCAAGGATTCAGCTCTTGCTCGTGCAGAGCAGCGTCATGATGAGTTCATCAGCTGCTACGGCGTTGAGATTCCCCAGTGGTACCTCTACGAAGTTGAGCTGAAGACTGACATCGAAATTTTCCCTGAGATGCAGGATGACGAGGACGGCTTCCCTTCAAACAGTGCAACACCTGAGGACATGTACACTGACGGGTTTGAATGGAGTCCGCAGGGTGTAACTCGTTATGTGAACGCTTTCGAGCAGCCTGGTTCTATCAGCCTTCTCGCTAATGCACACACTTTCAACCTGGTGGCTCAGTACGAAATCTGATTAACCAGAAAAAGCCCCTGACTGCAACAGTCAGGGGCTTTTTTCATAGAGCTTTTTGGTAAAACATTTTTGTAGATGTTCCCAACAGACTGGCAGCTTCTTTGAAGAAAAAGATTACTGTCGAGCGAGCTCCAGTAATGACGACAGGATGATCCTCATCCACTGTGAGACGACGAACAAGTTCGCTACAGGCATCCTGGCTGGCAAACACTGTTCCTTCACAATGGACTACCACTGTAGCTTTTCCTTCAAGCGAGTCAGGGAGGAGTTTCTTAGCCATCCTTTTGTCGTTAAACGTCTTCGGTAAGATTATAACATGGTCAGACATTTCTATGTCCCTTATACCGTAAACTGGTGAGTACAGTTGTTCTCTCTTGCAGCAACAGCAAGGATGGTCATATCTGAATCCTCAGGCCAGTCTTTCAAAGTAGCTGTCCTCCATTGCCCTTTCAGAACCAAGTTCATTAGCTCCAAAGCCCCACTTTTGAACATGATGAAGTTGTCACTCAGGTCAAAAAGAATCAAAGTGGCATCCGCCGGCACAGTCTGAGCCACCCTACGTGCACTATTTTTTGTCAGAAAAACAGGCATGCGTAGCACATACTCAATATCAGCAAAATCATTCATAGGTTTCTTAAATCTCTCATCTCGGCCCAAGCTTCTTTATCTGCAAGGGAAGCGTTCGGTAATACGTGGTAACCATAGTAACGGTAGTTGTCATCATCCTGAGGGATAACAATATCCCCATATACTTGGTTCATCCGCTCAGCCAAATTAGCGTAGCTTGCAAGGTCTTCTTTGTACTCTGATGGATGGTCTGCACTGAAAATCATCCCAATGCGATATCGCAAATGAGTGCCATCAGCGAAAGCTTCAGGCTGGGTGGCTGCAATAGGGTGGGTACGGAGAATCTCCTCTGTAACACTTTCCCTCAGCTGCCAGTGAAGACTGCGTGATTCGACTTCATTGAGGATGTAACCTTCAAGCAATGCCAACTGGGTTGCTTCAGGCAGAAGGTAGAACTCTTCAGTCATTGCGGGCTTTCTTTTTCGCCACAATGAGGCAATTGCTGTTCGGGTAAGGGAGCCTTTTGTTCCCAGCCTGGATGTAGGCTTTCTCCATCAGGTTTGCAGGGTATCCAGTCTGAATGTACTCCTCAGCATGCGTCACTTCAAACCCATGAGTTTCAAGGAACTGAACATACTCAGTCAGAGTGAACAGGCCGTAAAGCTCCTGAGCTTCACGAGGATAATTTACTTCACCCCAAGTGTAAGTGTACAAAAACTCCATTGCCGATTCCATGTTCCCGACAAGAATGTTGTCCGTTCCAGCTTTCAGCTGAAGGTCCACTTTACGCATCCCAACACCTCGGAAAGGAATCATGTCCAGATACTTCTCCGCCAGGCGAAGCCCATCCGGGTCCTTCATCACAACTTCCACCGGCGTGTCCCAATCAGCTGGCATGATGCCGTCGCGGATGACAAGGACTCCATCGTCTTTGAGGACATGACGGAACTGGTTGAGGGAGTATTCGACGCTCTCAATTGTGCATGCAGTTCCTTCTATGCCTCGACCATACGAGTAAATTTCATGAATAATGGAGGAACAGGTGATGGAATCGAAAAACAGAGGCGGAATCAGCTCGTCAATCTGATGGGTGTAACCTTCGATGGTCTGGACACCCAGATTGGTGGAATGGTTCACAGCTTCCCTGGAGCCGTCAAGCCCTGTTACTTCATAACCTGAATCATTCAACAGAGCAGCAAATTCACCACCACCTGAACCAATGTCCAGAACCTTACCAGGCTTCAAGTAGGGGACCATGTGGGCTTTGTCTCCGATGGAGGACTTCATGCGGTTGAAGTACACTTCATCTTGCGTTTCTGCAAGCATTTGGATGTTTCGGCTTTCTTCAGTAGATGAATTGGTTTACACGGTCATCCTACCACAGTAAAAAGCTGGTATCAATCCTTACCGAACAAGATTCGGGTTTTGAAGAGGTCTTCTTTGATTTCACCGTACGCGTTCTGGTAAGGAACCGACTCAGGGTAATCTCGCCAAGCTTTCAGGCATGAGTTAGCCAACTTGCGTACTTTTTCGTCAAAGCTTTCTGCATTAGTGAACGTGAAAAAACCCACAGGGCTTCCACTCTTGCGTCCGTGCCAGGCCCAACTTGAGAAGGATATGTGTCGTTGAGGGGTAGCTGAACCCCAACCTCGACTGCTCCACGAATCACCAAAGTTCCAACCCTGACTCATCATCCATGAGTAAGTATCATACCCTACAACGTCAGAGGGAACTTCATCTCTGTACTCATGCTGCTTAACCGCGAGCGGTTCGTCCTGTTTTGTGACTCCTTCGTAGAAAGATAGGTCACAACTGATTGATACTGGCAAAGCTTGTGAAACAGAACGAAACAACGGCAGAAGAGTGTTGTAGTCGTCAAAATGCTGAGCATGCCCATCAAGTTGTCTTCTGGTTCGAGACCGACTGAAGTTTGTACTAGTTAGTCGATACCAGGCTGGTACGCCGTTCTTGTCAATTTGAGAACCTAGGGAAGTGCTGAAACCAGAATCAAGCAACGCTTTTCTGTGTTCGTCAATTTTCTGGTATGACATAAATGGGTCTTCCGTAGGTGAAGACCCAGCTTAGCATAGAACCATCCCTGCTACAGATTTAGAACTTATGACCAGACAACCATAAGACCCTCTGAGAGGGCATAGGAGCCAATCTGACGCAACGTTGTCAGCTTTTCCTCCAGGTACCCTTCCGCCCGACCGCCGTACGTGACAGAGCCTTCAGTGAAAGGGAGCATCCCTGCGTCAGCAGGAGCGATAGCTTCTGCAAGGAGAACACGACCCAAAAATGCTTCAGCCTCCATGCTGCCACAAATACGAGTGTCATCTTCCATAATGCCCAAAGCGTCCAACACATGAGCTGCGTTGAAGTTGCTCATGTTGAGGCTCATGTCTTCACCGTCAATAGCTTCAATGCGTGCAGGGTAAGCACGGCAGAACTCGTCTTCGCAAGTCGAAGGGAACGATGGGTGAGCGGCGACAGACTCCTGGTAGCTGTCGAAGACTCCTGACAGAGTGGTCATCCCACAGCTGCAAACAAGCTGGAACTGATATGCATCAGCTTTCTGTTCAACAGCAAAGGTGATAGACAAGTGGTTTAGCTCCCGTAAGTAAGAATAAGGCTACGACGAGCATCGAACTCGTTGTTCAATGTCTGCCTTTTGATGGAAAGGTCGCGGAAAGAAATTTTCTTGCCGTTCAGTTTAGCAAGCTTAGCATAGTATGCACGACCAAGTTCGTCCAATGTGGTGATTTTGTCAAACATTTTCTTTCCCTCTCTTAGCTCTTACGTACATAATACACTAACGGCTTTCGGTAAAACAAGAGCCCAGATAAACAAATGCGTCCACTCAAACTGGGCAAATTTCTCAGTATGAAAAAGCTGGTATAACAACTGGCAAAAACTGAATGTTTTGTCCAGAATACCCGATAATGTAGATATGAAAACGACGAAGTTACTTTCTGAATCAGGCACCCCACTTGTCCTGTCAGACAGGATGAACAAAGTGGCTATTGGTGCTGCCTGCACTGCTGTTTTAGGAATGGCTGTGTTAGGCGGCTGCGTTGCTGTAACTGCAGGTGAGATTCCTGCACCAGCGGATTCTTCTACCTCTCAAGCTGAGTAAAAAGCTTGCATTACCATCATTAAGTATGGTAAAATTATCGAATGCACAATTCTACGTATTCTGAAGATGGCCAGAACGTTGTTTCCCCTGGGGCTTTCTCCTCTGAAACTCCTGACACGTTCCCTGTTGAACTTCTTGATGCGATCCTCGACAGTAAGGTCAGCACCTACCGTTTGAAAGATGCTCTGTTTTTCCGTCGCATCACCCGAAATGCGACTTCTGAGTGGGTGAAAGTGTCTGACCTCGTGGATGTTGACCTGCGAGGCAAGTCTGTGTACATCTACTTCGGCAACTGGGAAGACTCCGAGTGGATGTTCTCTGACGGGGTTGCTTCGGTAGAAAAGGAAGGCTCAGACGAATACGGTCAGGCCAACTACGTCTTCAAGAGCATCGACCGTTCAGAAGGTCACAACTACTACCCTTTGGACCACATCAGCTGGGGTCCTCATGAGACAGCTCTCATCATTACCCCGAATGAAGAGGTTAGCTCATGACTTTAACCTCTCTCCCAACAGGGGTACCTACTGAAATTCCTTTGTCTTTTGACATGCAGGAAAGCGAAACGTACGGTTGGTCTGAACGGATTCCTGAACAGCTGAACGGAAAGCGACTGAAACAAGTTCAAAAATTCTCTCTCTTTGAACTTGTTAACGTTGACCTTTCTGGAACGCATTGTGTCATCCTGTTCGACTACGGATGGGATGACCCTTCAGTCTGGTTAGAGTCTTCTCATGTCAAGACGGTTGAACAGTTGCCATTTTACGACCAGGATGACTCTCGTTATCCGAGGTATAGGTTCGTCACAGAGGCTCACCAAAATGAACATTATGATGAGCTAACTCAGAATTACACTTTCTCCGGCAGCAAAGATGTCTTCGTTGCCGTATACAAACAGAGGTAAAAAATATATGAACTATGAAGAGCAACTTGCTTACGGTCAGCTGCAGCGTGAAACTGAGCTGGTGCTTCGTACACTTGTCGGAAAAATGTGGGGCAACGGTGGCTTTCGTTTAGACACAGACACCC
>Ga0308169_10004276_pt1 | contig 13412 bp, 20 predicted proteins | sample PhyBR1_2_FD_202139 | JGI IMG/M metagenome (GOLD analysis project Ga0308169, IMG submission 202139) | Phyllosphere microbial communities from UC Gill Tract Community Farm, Albany, California, United States - DLSLSB.R1 | ecosystem: Host-associated > Plants > Phyllosphere > Unclassified | place...
CCCGATAGACCGTGTTCTTGTCGCCTTGCGAGCGCAAATCCGCCGGCACCTTGACTCGAAGCTGGCTGATGGACTGGATCGTGGAGAGAAGCACCGGAATAACCGAGACTTGACCAGAATCGCCCGGTCCAGGCGGGTGCAGACTGGATATCGATGAGTCCTTCGACACCTGTGTGCCCGTCGCGAGCTTGACGAGCACGTCGACGACGTATTCTTTTTGTGGTGGATCGCTCGCCGGGTTGAAGACAGGTGGCCGACCCTGGGGAGTCAGCTTGCGCTTGCGGATTGTGGCGCGCAACTCACCCTGGGAGTGACGACCTTGTTGTAGGCGAGCACAATTCCCCATCCAAAGTCTTTGTCTCCCTCCTTGATCTCCACCAGCCGTCCACTGTTCAGGAAAGGCAGCGAGTACGTCGGGTGAGTGATGACAGTCTGGAAGTCCTGGCCCTTCTCCTTCAGCAGCTGCCGCAGATCATAGTACTCCTTGATCTCCTCTTCCTTCTTCACCACAATCGCATCCCGCTCCTCCTCGGCCTCTTTTAGTTCTGCAGCGTCAGCCTAGCCTTTTGCCTTTCCTCGCCAGACACACCCTTCTCGAGCACCGGTACGCTCATGGTGTTCTGGAACTGGAAGAAACACCGTTCCAGCATGAATTCCGGGCTGATTCCCTCCACCCGCATCAGGTTGATGATCATGTTGTATCCCAGGTGGAAAGCCGAGTCGAGTCGATCCGCCTGGCCCTTGACCATACTCTTCGCCGCATCCGGCTCGATCTTCTCGTCGCACATCATGATGACGATACCACGTGCATCGAGCCCACGTCGTCCAGCTCGGCCTGACATCTGGATGTATTCCTGCGGGTCAGCTCATTTCCACCAGCAAATACATCACCGCTACTCACTCCTCCAGACAGATTCCTGAAGTCCTTGCCGTCGAACTTGCGCACCGAAGTGAAGACGACCGTCTTCGCAGGCATGTTCAGCCCGATCGAGAATGTCTCCGTAGCGAACAAGGCCTTGATCAATCCCTCCTGGAATAGGATCTCGATGACCTCCTTGAGGATCGGCAGCAGTCCTCCGTGGTGAATTCCGATTCCGCGCTTCAACAACGGCAGGATCAACTCGATCTGCGGCAACTTCTTGTCGTCCTCGGACAGCGCACCAATAGCGCTCTCGAACACCTGCTCCACAGCCGCAGCCTCGTCTTCCGTGTTGAAATCCAGCTTGGACATCTGCATCGCGAGCTGCTCGCATTCGCGCTTGCTGAACGCGAAGATGATGACTGGGTTGAGGTTCCGCGCCATGATGAGCTTGACAATCTTGTATATGTCCGATTTCTCTGCTGGTCAGACGGCACAAAGCAGGTCGCATCAAACAAGACTCGCCCTTGAGCGCCCCGCCCTTCTTCGTCTTGCCCTTCTTGCCCCTACCGCTATTTGGGTCCGCCGAGTCCTCGCCTTGCCCGTGTGCCAACGCCGCCATAGCTTTCTGGAAATTGTCTTCTCGGAAATTGCTCTGCTCATCGACGACAAGGTAGATCCCTTCCGAGTCGGCCGGGAAGAGGTAGTGTTGTAATGGCGTCGGACGGAAGTCGGTGTAGACGATATGACATGGTTGTTCGTGCGTCTTGCAGATCCATTCGGCGAATTCCATCGAGTTGGGAATAGTGGCAGACAGGAAGACGTATCGGACGGTGTGGGGAAGCAAGATGATGGTCTCCTCCCAGACGACACCACGTTCTACAGCTCAGTCACTGGTTGTTTGGAAGCGGGTCTCGGCTCACCCTTGTCTCGCATGTAGTGCACCTCATCGAAGACGACCCAGGCAACCTCACGCATGACTTCAGATCCTCTGTACAGCATACTTCGCAGAATCTAGCGTCAGCACATAATCCCCTGTAGCCGATGTGGCGCTTACCTCCGTTGTCATGACAAGACACGAGGCCGTGGGGTTGATGGTGACATCTCCAGTCATAAGACCGACATCAGAGAACGTCTCAGTGAACTCTCGATACTTCTGGTTGGATAAAGCCTGGCATGAGCTCCGCGGGTTTCGTCCTCTTCAGCTCACCTTGATTGGACTGGTATACACCACCCGCCTGCCCTCCTTCAGACACGTCGCGATGGCAAACTCAGCCACAACCGTCTTTCCCGCCGATGTATGCGCAGAGACTAGCACGCTCTCGTTCCGCTCGATACACGAAGTCGCGACAAACTGGAAAGGGTCTAGCGTGAAGGCGTACTCCCTCGCCGGCGGGTCTTTCCGTTTGTGCTGGTTGATCGGGACATAAGGGAAGTTTGGCGGTATGGCGACCTTTGCGTGAGCCTCGACCAAAAATATCCAAGTCTCTTAGCTCACCTGATGCCTGACTTGATGGACCAGCTTCATCTTTCCCTCCTCGGCCTGCCCGTCCAGCCCTTTGCTAGCCTCGACTTCTCGCTCAGCCTCCTGCTCGAACTCGTCTGCTCTCGTCGGCACGATAGCCGCCTCGTCGCCAGCTTCAGCTCCAGTCAGGCGTTCCATTGGGTCATCGCCACCTTCTAAAGCCTCCATCGGGTCCATCCCATTCTTAGACGACGAAGACGATGCGATGGCGACTTGGGTGTCGGGTACCGGACTAGCTACTCTCGGCGTCTTGTTGGGCGTGCTCGTCCCGCTGCCATTCTTCCTCTTTCCCTTCTTGGTCGATAGTGCGGCGCGATTATCCCCCATGTCTGCAGCCACGTCTAGAGGATTGTACGGCTGAAGCGGTCAAAGAATAATTTGTGACGAGAGCAGAACTTCTGGACCGGGCAACAGACGATGGGATCGCAATCTTTGGTTTCCGGCGGAAAAGGCGGCTAAGAGGTAATCGGGACAAAAGCGCGCAAAAGGCGGGTGGCAAATATTCTCTCGACTACAATCCCTTGAGCTTCCGACTTTCCGACTTTTACCAGTCACAAAGCAGTCATTCGCATCATCACACTGTCCACCCTCGGCATCCCGTCTATTCCCCTCATCCCAACTCGACATTTTACCTAGCGTCCGTCATGGCATTGTTCGGTCTTCTCGGAGGAGGCGGCGCCCAGCAGCCGGCCCCTGAACAACCCAGGGAACACACTACCTCGGCCGATCTCTTTGCATCTACCAACTTCTCTCAATCCCAGAACCAACAACAACCCCAGCCCGGCTCATCGTTTATCCCGGACCCACCTGCCGCTGGACCTTCCACTCCTCAAGCCCCAGCGCCGCAGCTGCCCTCCGCCCTTGACACCTTCTCCTCCGCGTATGATCCCGCCAAGCTGCACCCCCTTGCTGGTCTTGGGCAGAACCTCGACTTCTTGCAGCTGGACGAGGACAAGTTGACGGATATGGAGGGCGCGGCGTCGGTGCTGCCGAGTCGTGGATGGACGGACGATCTCTGTGTCGGGACCGGGACGACTTATGTGTCCGGTGAGTTCGGCGTCAGCTTCACGATTCCAGACAGTCTGGCCTGTACGGCTGGACCCGCTTCGCAGTGAAGCCCTCGCAAGTCGTGCTGATACCAGGCCTGGCTATCGGCGGTGCATGGGGCTTCAAAGAGGGCTGGTCGCGACAACTCGGCGAGAACGCATCCGGCAAGCTCCGTCTCAACAGTATTCTCAACGGCTGCACCCGGCGCGGTACCCTCTTGGGCAACTCGCTCGGTGTTCTCGGTGCGTTTGAACCGCTTAGTCTGCTTGTTCCCTTCCCTGACTCGTAGCTATCTTTTACAACCTGACAAACTCTTCGCTGGACGCCATCCGGGGCAAGCACGACTTTATGAACAGCATGGGCGCAGCGGCGCTTAGTGGAGCGGCTTTCAAATCCACAGGTGCGTTGCGGAGATTTGTGATGTGCTACGAGCTGACTAGGCAGCGGGAGTCAGGCCAGCAGCTATCAGCGCGGGCGTCATGGCGGGTGCGGCGGGAGCGTGGTCCGCTTTCAAGAACTTCGTGTAGATGATCTTATGGTGCTTTCCTCCTTCGCGGGGTGTGTATTACTCCATCACAACTCTTTATGCATCCACACTGCCAGCTATGATGCGTAGCATTTGGGACTCCGGTTGGATTGGGAATGGCAGCAAGAGCTGCAAATGCGTGAGATCATTGATGCCATTCGACCTGAGCGGCGTAGCCCGCCGCACTTGTCACAACAACTTGTCCAGGCCGCGGGATCACACGCTACTTTGACTTGAACCGGCCTCGACGAGTGATACATCAGCTAGTATGGACGAGTCGATGGAGGATGATGATTTCCTTCTCTCCTCCTCCAGCTTCTATCCCACAGCAAGGAACGGTCCACCCCCAATCTTGCCGACTCTTCCTTCTGGCAGACACCAGGACGCGTCCTTCGACTATCCAACTCGACCCCGTCGGGCCGTCCAGCTTACGGGCCGCTTGCCCGGCGATGACGACGACGAGGCAGATGAGGAGGAAGATGAAGGAGACCCAGTCGATGAAGAAGAAGAGAGAGCACAAGGGGAAGAAGAGGATGAGGGAGACGAGGACAACGAAGGGTATGCCGAGAGCGAGACATCGTCCGCCATGTTCGACCCAGACGCCGATCCGGAGGGGTTCGCGAAGCGGCTGGACGAGCTTGCGGGAGTTGAAGAGATAGGCGAGGAAGAGACGAGGGCTCTGAAGTGGGGGCCGCCCATCGCGCGCGGCGCGGATGGTGAGTTGAAGGCTGAGATTCATAGCTGTTTCAGATGGGAAGAGTGCAGGGCGAAGCTGATCACAGGCAAACTTGCACATTCACCTTTGCCTCTGGAAGCGTTTCGGAAAGTCATCGACCACTACCTGACGTCTACTGAGTGGAAGTATGCAAACACTCCGAGCGGTGCAGGGCATGGACCTGACGCGCTCGAGGATGGGTTGACGGGGATGAACTTTGACAGTCATCCCATCAGCGTGTTTGGGCAGACTTGGGGAGGTGGGATCGACCGCGAGGAAGTTCATACGTCTTCTGGGGTGTCGGAGGGTAGAGCATTAGGTATTGAGGGACTGCCGGTGACGACAAGGTTTTGTGAGTGGGGTCTGTATTGGGAGCGCGAGCACAGCTGACTGGTCTCAGGACACGACATGATGACATTGACGACTTGTGCGAGACATGTATCCTGTGACGACCACCGATCTGTGCCAGTCGCTCAACAGCGATGTGCCCGTCCATGTTGCGAGCGATCGGAGAGACTCCAGTCGTCGAAATGTACCGCTGCTCCGCTCACGTCGACAGTCATCTTGCTTCAATCTGAGACACCGGTCTTATCTCGCCACATAGGCTGTCGCGCTCCGGTCAGGGAGCACAAAGAGGGCACAGTGCTTCGAGCCATCCGTCCATCTATCCCCTCCGCCGTTCTGACCACCGACAAGCGAATCACCACAACCGATTCGAAGTTATGCGCGGGGCTTTGTCCGCCAGGGGAATCGGCGTGGCTATTTTGCTGACCATCACGCTCTCGCCGTTGGTGCCAGGTACGGACGCCCTCGCCGTATCACAGCGACGCTCCGACCCGTTCCTGATCGGTCCACCGGGGGAAGTGGTTGCTCCGCCGTCCAAAGGCGACACCAACAACGATGGGGATGAGTCGACGGCTAAATCGACCTCCGCGGCGCACACCACCCATTCGAGCAAAACGCCAGCGACATCAACCAGCTCTTCGGAGACGAGCTCCGTCTCCTCACAATCGTCCACATCGTCGTCATCATCACATTCCACCTCCACGTGGACGTCATCGTCCTCGCCTTCATCCACTCAAAGCAACTCGTCTCTGCCGCCTGGAGCAAACGCCACGAAACAGCCCGACTCGTTGAAATACCTCGTACCTGTCTTCCTCTTCATTCTCATCACCCTCGGCGGCTGGCTCTTCTCGCGATGGTATGCCCGGCGCAAAGTCGACGAGTACGAAGAGGAAGAGTACGAGCGTGGCAAGTGGAAACAGCTCAAGGACGCAGAGCCCGACGGGAAGGATCCATGGTACAGCGGTGACAGCGACCGCGACGCCAACGAAGTGCACTGGCAAGACGTCGAGCTTGTGCCCGCACAATCCTCAGGAGCGATCTCGGCTGCGGGCAGGGGGTGGGGATGGCGAAGCACGATGAATGCGTGGAAGTCCGCGCGGGGAAAGGCCGAGGCGCTGAGCGATGAGGAGACGGACGAGATGGGCCAGCGGAGGACGATCAAGCTGGTGCCTGCTCTGCCGTCTGCGGCGACATACCAGACCCTTCCCTGTCTCTCGGGACATGCTATTGACACGATACCCGAAGAGCGGGGCTCGATAAAGGCATTGCGGGACAAGATCGCTTCCTTGACGTACCGCGAACGAGATCAAAACCCGGCTGGGAAGTTGAACCGGAATCGGTCGCCAAACAAACGTCGAGGTGGTGGAGCAAAGGTCGTCGCGCCGCCAGAAGCACCTGCGTGGATCCAGCCGAGAGCGACATCGCCCACGCAAGCATTATCACCCCCAATGCAGCCGCACCTGTTCTTCCACCCAACTCCATCCGGAGTGTCGCTGCATGGACTCCTGGCGCACACAGCCGGCAGCGAGAGCGGAAGCGACTACGGATCCGACGACGAGTCTCACGTGACGGTGCTGCGGTCTGGTGATCCGAGACCGCCGCATACGAGATTCCCGACTATACCGAGCACGGCTACGGCTCTGGCGAACTCGTATACCGCCTTGCCGCCGGCGCCTTCGCCGCGCAAGGGTGGATCTGGCGGAAGCCACGAGAGTATTGTGGACGGTGACGAGGATGAAAGTATCGATGTAGACAAGACGCCAACGCGACGCAGTCCGCTGAAGCGCGCCAAAACCGCCATCACTCCATCCTCGCGCCTCGACCCGACGCCAATGATCCGGCGCTCCACGGCACTTGCTGATCTTGTGAACACGCCGTTGGGAGCGAGGATGGCCCGGAGCGCCACCACGCGAGACAAGGCAACCTCGTCTGGTCTGTCGCCGTCGCCTGCCCGCACCAAAAGGTCCAAGGCGCAGAAGAAGGCGGAAAAAGCGCATGACAAGGTGGAGGATATCCTGAAGGCGAGCTGGTCTGACCGAGCACTGGCGTCCCCTACTTCTTGCATGTCATTGGATGGCGCTGTGGCGGGTACAATTGTCGCGGTATCTCGAGGCGGAGCGGCGAGTCCGGGCGTCGAGGAAGCGGCGGTGTTTGGCGGGAACGGCGGAGGCATCGAGCAGAGGTTGGCAATGTTGCGGAAGCTGGAGACATGAGTAGCCTCTACTCGCCATCGTAGCCTGACCGGTTTTTTTTTGGGTACATGCATTCGCGTCGTGCTCCAACCACCCACATCCGTGTCCGGTTCGCTGCAGCTCATGTTCGTATCACCCGCCCAGACTGTCGGTACCTGATGATGTGTCCAAAGTGTCCCCGGATAGGGATATGGGATCAGGCATCCTGATATCAGGATACGTTGTTGTAATCTCCCTGAATAGAAGTGCGGGGGTGGTGGGTCGAAATCGTAATACCCTAATGCGGCGGGGATGTGGACCCTTTGTTATTGTCGCGTCATGAAAGATACCACATCGGGCATCTCAACCGCCCCCCCGACCTGTCGCCCTCCCGCCCCGTATCTCCCCCCCTTCCCCTTCTGCGCTCGACTGCTGACCTTCCTTCTCTACACACAACAGACCCCGACAGCGCTATACTCACCACATGATCACTCGCAATCCCCTCGGGGACCTCTTCTGCTAGATCGCCCGCATCTCCCATCGAACGCACACCAGCCCCGCACCGGCCTTATCGATAACGACGCGCCCCGCCCGAACTCGTCCGAACCGAGACCACGCAACCCACAAACGTTCTTCCCGCCAGTCCATCCTCTCTCGGAACGGCACATCTCAGGTCGACATTCCTCACCCTACCAGCTCTGAACGCCGAGCCTCGACATTGAACAACGCATCCTTTGTCACCGTCACCCTTTGTCTCCGTCACAACGTCCTTCCACAGCATTCTCGCTGTCACCATACGATCACCCTAGTACTCCCGATCACCATCAGCACATCGCCCTGCCCCATTGGCCCCTATCACCCGTCAACATGAAATACCTCGACCTCCCGGTGCTCACACACCTATCCGAAGCCCTCTCCGACCTGCCCACGCCAGAATACCGAGTCCAAGCCCGCGTGGAGGCATATTCCGTCAAACCCATCGGCAAGGAACGCAAACAGTTCAAGGAGATGGAAGAGGCGTATGTGAGCGGACAAGAAGAGATGGAAGAGTGAGAGGGATTTCTACACCTTCAGAACGATGTCATTGACACGCAGAATGAGCTTCTCGCCCGAGATGAGAGAGGCGGGGCTGTCATCTGCGTTTGGCAGACTGGACGAGAAGGAGTCGCGGTCAGTCACCTCGCCAGCTCGTAGGCGGGTTCTGACTTGCAGCAAAGTGCACTTCTTGATCGTCTCGCTGCTGAATGCTGCCTTTCCGGACCATGATTTTTCGGCTCTGCGACCGGATCACTTCACCCGGGAGCGATCTGCTGCTCAGGTCCTTGCTAGCGTGATGACCAACTTTGCCTCGGCGTCAGGCAACGCCGCGCCGTGAGTAACGACCGACAACTGAATCACATATCCGAACCACCGCGACCGGACTGACCGTAGTCAAATCGTTGCCCAAGTAGCCATGTCCCCGGCCCACAAGCCTGCGACCCTCCCTAGTATCCACCAGACAATGTCCTCCTCTCTCGGCAGCTCGCCGTCAGGTCCCCCGCCCAGCATGGCCAACCCGGACCTTTATCGGCTCCTCAGCGAGGTGCTGCCGCTCGAGCCAAACGAGTGCGAGGTGTACTCGTGGTTCCCTGAGCCTGAATACGACCCTCACTTGGAGGCAGATGAGGATGACCTGAGCGAAGAGGGCTTCGATGAGGAAGAGGAAAACCAGTATATCGAGGACAGCCAAGCAGACGATATGGACCTGGACGTCGCCAGCTGGGGGGCTGGGGGAATGGATCTGGACGAAGTTCCACCATCTGTTGCGATGGTTCGCCCGTCTGGCTCGAATGGGTATCGCAGGAGCTCTCTCAACGCCGCCGATGCGAGCTTCAGCTCGAGCAGTCGCGACTCCTTGGAGAAGAAGAAGGCGGGGTTGTTGTGGTCGCAGCATTACTTCTTCTACAGCCGGTGAGTGAGCGCTAGCAAGGCCTCGAGGTGTTTGAGCGCGTGCTGAGGCGCAGACGAATGAAACGCGTGCTGTTCCTAACCTGCTGGGCGCGCAAACGCCCCTCGCACGTGTCGTCCCCGCCCGACGACGACTCGGGCGCGTTCCCGCTCGCTATCTCGTCCTCCTTTTCGTCCACTGGCGGTCTCTCAGGATCTGCATCCGGTCCGACACGCACGCCCCGAAGCCAGCGGCTGAATCGCACGAATCATCGCTCTCGGAAACCGAAAATCAGCCATAGACTCGCTACGCCGGCGGAGAAAGGCGCGCTGTCATCGACAATCCCTATCCGAGGGATGGAGACGCCTCGACCCGCTCGACTCGCCTCGTCCGCTCCGTCGGCGTATCAAACACCGAGTCCCCAAGTACAACAGGCCGCGCTGGCCAAGATGTCCATCGGCGGCTTTCGACCGCGCCAAACTCCAGCTCGAGTTCTGCTCAACGCCGCGGCGGCTTCGAACAAAGTCATCGATCTTACCTCTTCGACATCTGCGTCACCCGTTACTCCGGCACCGAAATCGGGCATCTCGGCTGAGCGTGTCCGGAAAGAGCGCAGCGAGAGTACCACGCCGGGGCCGAACCATATACTCGGTAGTGTGGCAGGCGGCTCTCCGGGCGGAGTGGAACCGGCCGGGGGTAAACGAGTAAAGGTGTAAGCACCCTCTGGCTTGTGACACGGCGATATCGGTGGAGCTCGCGCGCGCGATACCAGCCAGGCCGAGAGGTGGGCCACGTTCTACCTCGACGCCGCTGCGCCGAGATAGCCTCCGCCACCACCTTGTGCATAGGCGTTTACAGGCGTGGGACACCCCCCCGTCATCTCGAAGTGGCTGACCGATCGTTCGGTGAAGGACCGCTGGATGTGGCTTGGAGCAGGGCCGGAGGTAGGTAAATTGTATCATCGCTTCGTAGACCGGATAGTGGAGCTGTAGTCATTAGGTAGCGGGCATCGGAAGTGTCAGCGGAAGTGCGCACGAAACGCTGGCCTGCTCGTCCACATGTACGAGTTGCCACAGCCACGCTAGCTCGATCACAGAGAACGGGCAGGCTGCAATTCCACACCAAGTGTCTTGCCCTCGCCAGCTTGTGTATGGCCACGCCCAACCCCCGGGGCACAGACGGCGTGACCCATGATGTATGCGCCTGAACGTTGTCGGGCTGGAAAGCGGCACATTCCAACGCATGGCGAGCAGGGCAGGGCACGCAGAGCTGGGTCGCCGGTGCCAGGTGTACGTCGATCGCCCATGGCACCGACTTCGTCGCCCTTAGGTTCATGCTGGGCTTTTGCAGCATGGCACTCTGAAAGAGTTGATCCAAGGTGAGGAGACGGAGTGCCCGATATCTCTGGCTTGGTATCGACCAGAATGTGCGCGCAGAGGTGTAGTTGTCCGTCACCGCAGATAATGGTAGGGTCATGAATATGGAATTCAGCGGCGCTTCGACAGTGTCCGTTGCTCCCGATTGTATCAAGGACCCCTTTCGGATACGAGCCGGTGATAGGTTCTTAGCCCGATCAGGCTTCTCCCTGTGGACTTGTCAGTCTGTGGGGGTGTGCTTCATCACCCACACGCTGAGAGTTATTGGCCGTTTCGTTCCCTTGTTGTCGATACCGCCCAGTGTCCCCGAGCTCCGCGAGGCGGCTCCGGTCTTCCCGGAGGCAAAAGTCTGATTCCGTCATTCTGTCACCCCGTCACCGCCTGGGCATCGATTGCTTCCGCTCGACAGCTGCAAGCACTTGGCTGGCCGGGCATCCAAAGTCAAAGGGGCATGGGAATGCCCATCGACGCTCGTGGTTAGGGGGCGATAGAGCTGGCACGACCACCGCAATAGCATAAAAGCATCGCCAACGATCGCAATCAGCGACACCAACGACAATGCTCACGACGGTCCCCCCGGAGATCCTCACGCATATCGCGTACCACCTCGCCCTCCCATCATTGTCCCCGCCCGTCCCACTGTTGCAATCGTGCAAGACTATCCACCAGACGCTCAACTCGTCAAACAACCACCGACTGTATGCTCGACTCTTCCGTACCGCATTTGATGTCAAGGCGGCAGAGCGAAGGTTGGGCGACATACACGCCGGGGATGTGACGCAGGAGCTTCGCAGGCGTGTGATCACGCTGCGGCGACTGGGGGCGATGACGAGGCGAGGCGTGGTCGAGGGTGTGCAGGCGTCGGATCTATGGATCATATACATCATGCTCATCGAAAATGGTGCGTCGATCACGCGACGGATGCCGATAGGCGTTCGGTTGGTCAGCTGACTCGCAGACGGCAAGAACATCCAGCACCTCATCGGTCGCGGTGCGCTACTGCCTTTGAACCGCTTCGTCAAGCTCTACCAGGAGAATGTGCTGTTGCCTGCGGGCCTCGAGCCGGGCTATCCGGCCGAAACTGTCGAGCGGAGCCTGTTCATGTGGATCGCATGGCTTCTCGCAGGATACGGTGCGTGGACTGCTTTGCGTGGCATTCGAGCTGATGGCCAGAATCCACGATCGGAGGCGGCGAGGAACCTGCACACGAACGCGACGAACGCCTGTTCGTTCTCCGACCCTACGTATTTGCGCCTCAGCAGTACGAGCTGTGTTTCGCGCCGTGGACAATCGCCGATCTGCCCCTCGCGGAGCCTCCGGCACCCATCGACAGCTCCAACCCATTCATCGCCGACTTGACACCAAAGAGCCGACTCACCACCGTCAAGCTCTATGGCAGCACGATACAGATATCCGCGCCGATGCTCTCGCATGCGGCAATCTTACTCTTCTTCGTGAAGCGTCGTGGGACGCGGAGAGACGCCCATCCCGACGTACCGCTCCCGATCGTGGCGCTTGGACACGGAGACGGAGAAGACGTCATCGAGACGATGGAGCTGCCCCATCTCGCTGCGAACGCCGTGGGCGGTAACGCCTCTGCTGCGCCTGCGGAGGACGACGCCGACGCCGGAGCAACGAGCGGTACGGCCGCGTTGATCGCTGCGGCGCAGGCGCAAGCTGTGGCTGCCGCGATCGCTGCGGCTGGGGACGGCAAAGCCGACGACGAGGAAGACGGCGACGACACCTTCGGTGCCATACGCGATCTCATCTCCAACTCGGCAAACCACGACAGAGACTTTGCCCGTCTGCGCGCGTGCTTTGACCCTTTCAGCTGCAAAGGCATGCGGCGATCCACGTGGCGCGGGAGCTGGGAGGGGTGCTGGGAGGGCAATTTTTCGTTCTTCGACTTTGATGCGTTTCGCGAGATGCTCGCTGGTCAAAGCCGGGCGCTGTACGAAGGCCCCTTTGGCGAGCAAGCGCAGGTGTGGCGATTGACGGAGACTTGGGTGTGGAGAAAGACCTGGGGTGTGAGGAAACAGCGGCAGAGGCAACGTGAAAAGGAGGAGAGGGATAGAAAACGGCAAGAGGCGATTGACGCAGGCGAAGAGGTGGAAGAGGAGGAGGTCCACCTGGATAAGGGCAAAGGCAAGGCGAGAGGGTTGCCGTTGACCGGCCCAGCGACGAACGCAGGCTTCCCTACGAATCTGCCCAGTTCCACCTCGGCAGGTCTGGCTTCGCGTGCGGCGGAGCAGATTACCCTTCGAGAGACCATCAAGCGGCAGGTGGACGCGCTGGAGGGGTACGAAGTGGTCCCCGACGAGGAGCTCGAAGACGCGCTGAATGAGGATGACGGAGGCGAAGAGGCTGGTCTGGAGATGATCTTGACGGGAGTTGGTCATTCCGCATGGGGCAGATTTATCCTGAAGGGAAAGGTTCGGGCGTGGGACGGGCTGGCGTCGTTGGTGAAGGAGTACGCGGTGGGTCACCTCGTGTCCGCGATATTGTATGCGTGCTGACGAAAGCCCGACTCCCGCGGCAAGTGGATCTACAGGGGTTATGTTGTTTCTGGCGACATCTTCGTGGGCCGCTGGAGGGATACTTTCACGCCGGAAGCCTACGTCGGGTACGAGGGCACGTTTATACTGAATCGTCGATGATCATGATATCATATATGTACAACACATGTGGTCCGTTTCGCTGTCAGTCTACGTCAGACTGGCCGATGCCCGTGTTACGCCTCGATCACTCTTGTGGCGCCCGTGATAGCCTCCATACGCTCCACGACCGTCTTCGTCCGCGCCTTGACGACCTGCTCCATCTCTGCTTTGATCACCGCGCAACCCTCCACGCCCAGCGTCAACATCTCCTCGAACCGATCGACATGCAATCTCGTCTCCATTTGTGCGAGCGTGATCTTCCCG
>Ga0308169_10004277_pt1 | contig 13411 bp, 10 predicted proteins | sample PhyBR1_2_FD_202139 | JGI IMG/M metagenome (GOLD analysis project Ga0308169, IMG submission 202139) | Phyllosphere microbial communities from UC Gill Tract Community Farm, Albany, California, United States - DLSLSB.R1 | ecosystem: Host-associated > Plants > Phyllosphere > Unclassified | place...
CGACCTGATCGGCTACGTGGGCAGCACCGGCAACGCCGATGCGAAGGCGCCGCATCTGCATTTTGCGGTGTTCGAGCTGACGCCGGAGAAGCAGTGGTGGAAGGGGACGCCGGTGGATCCGTATCCGCTGTTGAAGCCGTAATATGCCGTCGCCCCCGCGCAGGCGGGGGTCCAATTCCGTTGCGGACCGCCATCGTAGGCCGTTGCCCGCTCACGCAAACTTGGGTTCCCGCCTGCGCGGGAAGTCGTTTCCGGCAGTGCCGGGAACGACGAGGTGGTGTGCTACTGCCCCTGCTCCGCCGGTTCGTCAACATCCGCGCCGACGTTAATCGCCGCATACGCCCGCTGCACCGCGATCGACTCGCGGCTGGCCTTCCCATACAACTCCTCGGCCGCCTCCACCATCCGCGTGCGCGCATCCGCATAGTTGGTGCTGGAGGTGAACCTGGTCGTATTCGCCCGGAACCAGATGCGGTAAGCCTTGTCCAGGCCGACCCCGGTCATCGCCGCCGGCTTCCTGACCAGGTATTTGCTGTACATGTCGCTGGCCTGGTCGGCGTTCGATCCCTGCGAGAGGAAGTAGAACATGCGGTTGTTCGGGCCGCTGCTGTAGTGGACGTCGAGGCGCTTGAGCGAACTGCTCCAGGCGTCCGGGCTGCTGCCGTCCTTGCTTGGCCGGTACATCCAGCGCAGCGGGGTGGCGTTCTTGCTGATCTCCTTGCCGAGCACCCAGTCGTTGCCGGTCAGGGGGATGCTGTCGCCCTTCCCGCCCGCGCGCGCGTAGGCTTCGACCGCTTCGCCGTTGATGTCGGAGGACGATTCATTCAGGCCGCCGGACTCGCCCGAATAGGTCAGGTTCGAGGTGGCGGCGGTGACGCCGTGGCCCATCTCGTGGCCGATCACGTCGATCGAGCCGAGGCTGTAGAAGCTGGAGCCGTCGCCGATGAACATGCAGCGGCAGGCGTCGCTGTAATAGGCGTTGTCATAGGCCGTGTTGACGTGGGCGGCGATGTAGGTGGCGGTGTTGTGGCCGTCCAGCGACAGCCAGTTGAACACGTTTTTCAGCGTGTCGTAAGTGTTCATCAGGCCCCACATCGCGTTCACGGCCGCGGTCTGGCCGTTGGCGTTGGTGGTGGAGCCGCCCGACACGTAGTTCTTGCCGTCGCCCCAGGTGTTGCTGTCGTTGACGTAGACGCTGCCGGCGCTGGTGCCGTGGTTGGCGTTGGTGATCGCCATCGCGCCGAACATGCCGCCCGTGCCGCGCGTGTCGTCGATCATCTTGTATTTGCCGTCGGCCAGCGTGGTGTTGATCGGCACGTCGCCGTTGTACTGGCTGTGGCCGACGCCGACCACGCTCTGCACCATGCTCCACTGTTCGAGAATGGCGCCGTCGCGCGCGCTGACCACGATGTCGCGGAACGCGGGCACGTCGTCCACGTAGGCGCGCGTGCGCACCAGGTAGGCCAGCTCGTAATGGTCGACCACCTCCTGCAAGTCGAGCGCGTTCAGCTCGGCCTCGGGTTTGTCGAGCGCGGCCGGCAGGCGCTCGCTCTTCATCACCGGCCAGATGATCAGTTCCGCGCTCGGCGGCGCCGCGTGGCGCAGTTCGGCGCCCGGCTTGGCAAGCGTCGCCAGTGCGGCGTCGATCGCGGCCCTGGATGAAATGGCGGGCGTGACGCTGAAGTCGGAGCCGGGCGCGCCGTCGCTCGCCCTGGCGCCGGCGCCCAGACCGGCGCGGCGGTCGGAGGCCGACTCGGACCGGATCTGCCCGGCCGCATCCAGCACCAGCACCGATTCCGAACCGAAGATCGGCACCCCCTTGAAGGTATGAGCCACGCGCGCGACCTGGGTCGCGTCGAACCCCGGATGCTGGGCCAGGATGATGAAGCCATGCCGGGCGTCCAGCCCGCGTTCGGCGCGGCGCGCGTCGAGCTGGGACAGCAGGGCAGCGCGCGCCTGCGCGCTGGGCACCGCCGGCGCGCTCACGGCGCCGGGCGCGGCCTGGGCGTGAAGGCTCGCGGCGGCGGCAAGGGTCAGCAGGAGCGCGGCGCCGAGCGGCGCCAGCGGGCGGGTGCAGGTAGGCTGAGTCATCTCGTCTCTCCAGTCGGCAAAACCCGCAAGTACGGGCATCGCTCAAGTGTGGACGAGCTTTATAAAGAGTAATTGCTCAGGCGCAAAAAGCCCCACGGCGGCGTGGTGCCGGCGTGGGGCTCACGTGAGATTGATGCGATGCGGATCGGATCAGCGATCGCGCCTGCGCATCAGGTAGACCGCGGTGCCGAGCACGGCGCCCGCGATCACGGCCTTTTTCACCAGGCCGGACCTGTTGTGCTCCCATTCGGCCTTGATGCCCATCTCGGCCAGCACGTTCGGCACCTTGCCATTGGCCAGGTCCTCGCCGATACCCTCGACCACGTTGACGCGGTCGGCGGCGAGCAGGATCAGCCAGTGGCGCATGTCGTTCTCGGCCCAGCGGAAAGCGAGACGGCGCATCATGCCGGACAGGCCCTTGGGCGGCTGCTTGGTGCCGAAGATCGGCGTGATGCCCGGGCGCTCGGTCGAGGTCAGGATCTCGACGGTTTCCGGCTGCTGCGGCAGCTTGCCCTCGTGCGCGTGGATGAAGCGCGGCGGCGTGCGTTCCATCGGGATGCCCGGACGGTTTTTATGGTCCAGGTCGGCGCCCCAGCCCTGGATGTGCGACAGCTGCTCGCGCGTCGGACGCTGCGGCACCATCGGATAGTCGTTCTGGTGCTCGTGGGCGTGGCCGATGTGGTCGTGCTGGTGCGAGTGCGGGTTGACTTGCTTCGACGTTTCCATGCTTGCTCCTCAATGCAGAACGCTGGCCTTCACGGCGCGCACTTCGTTGGCCCGGGGCGGGATCAGGACGGTCTTGATGCACTCGTCCAGTTTGCTCGAGAAGATGTGATACGCGTCCGACACCTCTTCCAGCGGGATGCGGTGAGTGATGATGTCCTTCGGGGACAGGCGCCCCTCGCGGATGTGCTCGATCAGGCGCGGCAGGTGGCGCTTGACGCTGGCCTGGTTGGCGCGGATCGTCAGGCCCTTGTTCAGCACGTTGCCCATCGGGACCATGTTGAAGGTCGGCCCGTACACGCCCACGATCGACACGTTGCCGCCCTTGCGCACCGAGTTGATCGCCCAGTGCAGCACGGTCGACGAACCGGCCTGCGCCTTCATCAGGCGGCCGGTGAGGGTCTGCGCGATCGAGCCCGCGGCGTCGCCGCCCACGCAGTCGATGCAGACGTCGGCGCCCATCCAGTCGGTCATCTTCTTGATGTGCTCGGCCATGTCATTGACCTCGCGGAAGTTGACGACCTCGCACTGGGCCCAGCGCTTGGCGAATTCCAGGCGGTACTCCAGTTCGTCGACCACGATCACACGCCCCGCCCCCATCAGCCACGACGACTTGGCGGCCAGCAGGCCGATCGGACCGGCGCCGAAGATGACGACCGTGTCGCCCTCATGGATGTCGCCCATTTCGGCGGCCTGGTAGCCGGTCGGGGTGACGTCGGTCAGCAGCACCGCGTCGTCGTCGTGGATGTCGTCCGGGATCACCATCGGGCCGACGTCGGCCATCGGCACGCGCACGTACTCGGCCTGGCCGCCATCGTAGCCGCCGGCGGTGTGCGAGTAGCCGTAGATGCCGCCGACCGCGGTCGCTTCCGGATTCGTGTTGTGGCAGTTGCCGTACAACTCGTGCTGGCAGAAGAAGCAGGACCCGCAGAACAGGTTGAAGGGCACGAGCACCTTGTCGCCCGGCTTCAGGGTCTGGACGTCGGACCCGACATCCTCGACCACGCCGATGAATTCATGGCCAAAGGTATGGCCGACGCGGGTGTCCGGCACCATGCCGTGATACAGGTGCAGGTCGGAACCGCAGATGCAAGTACGTGTCACGCGCACGATGGCGTCGCCCGGGTGTTCGATGACAGGGTCGGGCTTATGGTCGGCGCGGACTCGGTACGGCCCGCGGTAATTCATTGCCAGCATATGTCCTCCTCGATAAGTTGGCGGCCGGCCCGGCTACGGGCCGGCCTCTGACTGAACGTTATGACAAAATGTAGAGGAAGGCGATACACCTGTGGAAACGTGCGCGGGGTTTCCAAACAATTTCTTATGTATTTGTTTTTAAAAGGAAATTTCTTAAACAAGCAGAAACAGAATGTGTAAGCAGCAAAAATGATAACGGCCGCACGAGGCGGCCGTCCGATACCGCACGCGCAGCTTTTACAGCTGGCGCGCCTCAAAGGTATTGCATTGACCGACGGAGCCCGTCTCCAGGCCCCGCTTGAACCAGCGCACCCGCTGCGCCGAGGTCCCGTGCGTGAACGAGTCCGGCACCACCACGCCCTGCGCCTGGCGCTGCAGCGCGTCGTCGCCGATCGCGCTGGCCGCGTTCAGGGCGCCTTCGACGTCGCCCTGCTCGATGATCTGCTTGGCCTGGTTGGTGTGGTAGGCCCAGACGCCGGCGAAGCAGTCGGCCTGCAGTTCCAGGCGCACCGACATGGCGTTCGCCTCGGCTTCGGAGACGCGCTCGCGCTGGCTGTCGACCTTGCCGGTGATGCCCAGCAGGTTCTGCACGTGGTGGCCGACTTCGTGCGCGATCACGTAGGCCTGGGTGAATTCGCCGCCGACGTGGAAGCGCTGCTGCATCAGGCGGAAAAAGGACAGGTCGAGGTAGACCTTGCGGTCGGCCGGGCAGTAGAACGGCCCGACCGCGGCCTGGCCCGTGCCGCAGCCCTGGGTCGGCGTGCGGCCGCTGTACAGCACCAGGCGCGGCGGCGAGTAAGTGGCGCCGCTCTGGCGGAAGATCTGGGTCCAGGTGTCTTCGGTATAGGCCAGCACGGTGCGCACGAACTGGGTTTCCTGGTCGTTCGCAGGCGCGTGCGCGGGCGCCTGCTGGACCTGGGCCGGCGCGCCGCCGCCGCCCGACAGCAGATGAATGATGGTGCTCGGCGAGACGCCGAAAAACCAGGAGCCGAGCAGCGCGATGACGATCGTGCCGATGCCGACCGTCCCGCCGCCGAAGCCGAAGCCCCCGCCGCCGCCGCCGCCATCGCCGCGACGGTCCTCGATGTTGTCGCTTTCGCGATCGCCTTGCCAACGCATGGTGTTCTCCTCTCAGCGCGCCGTCGGGCGCTTCAGGTGGGCAGCGCCCAGGTTCTCGCGCGGGTCCTTCAGGCGGAATTCATCGTCGACCGCCAGGCCGGCGCGCTGTTCGTCGTGCAGGACGCGCTCGTGGCGTTCGCGTTCGACCTCGCGCGCGACGCGCAGATTCACGTCCCTATCCAATAACTTGTTCGTCATGGCTATCCTCGTCGTGGGAGCCGGGCAAGGGCCCAGCCCGTTGCCGCAGTATGCCCGTGGCGCCCGCGGCAGTATGTTCGAACTTTCACATATGGCATGAAAGCGGCCTATGTGTGCGCGCGCACCGAAGGGCGCGGTCCGGTCCGTCATGCTGGCGCGATGCCCCCGACCATGACCTCTTTCCGCGCCCTCGTTGCGCTCGGCGCTATTTTACAGGCCACGGGCTACCGCTTCGTGACCGTCACGCCGGCCACCCACCGGCGCGTCAACCGCCGCCCCGGGAATGCCTGGGCGCGCGACCTGCGCGGCGTGCTCGGCTGGAGCCGCCCCTTCAGGCCAGGCGTGCTGCCGGCCGAGGTCGAGCGCTGCCTGCGCGAAGCCGGCCTGGTCGAACCCGACGGCGAAGGCGAGCGCGCGCTGGTCCGCGCCTCGAGCATCGGAGCGCATCTCTATTTTCATTCGGCCTGGCCGACCTGCGCGGACGACGCCGTGTTCTTCGGCCCCGACACCTACCGCTACGTGGCCGCCCTGCACCGCTCGCTCGATGCGCTCGAGCGTGACCAGGGCGCCGGTGCGCCGTACCCTCCCGCCCTGCGCGCGGTCGACATCGGCGCCGGCGCCGGCCCCGGTGCGATCGAGCTCGCCCTGCGCCGGCCCGAGGCCACGGTCTACGCCGCCGACATCAATCCGCAGGCGCTGGCGCTGGCCGAGGTGAACGCCAGAGTGAACGGCGCCGCCAACGTGGAAGTGCGCAACAGCGACCTGCTCGACGGCCTGGACGGCGGCTTCGACCTGGTGATGTCGAATCCACCCTACATCCTCGACCCCGACCAGCTGGCCTACCGCCACGGCGGCGGCGAGCATGGCGCCGAGCTGTCGATCCGGATGGTGCGCGCCGCGCTGGACCGCCTCAATCCCGGCGGCAGCCTGATGCTCTACACCGGGGTCGCCATCGTGGACGGGCAGGACCGCTTCCTGGCCAGTATCCGTCCATGGCTGGAACAGGACTGCGCCCACTGGCACTACGAGGAACTCGATCCCGACATCTTCGGGGGCCAGCTCGAGTGCGAAGGCTATGAACAGGTCGAGCGCATCGCCGCCGTCTGGCTGCACGCGGTCAAGCGTGGCTGAAGCGGCGCCGGACGCGGACGGCGTGTACGCCAGGCAACAGCTTGTGCAAGTCTGAAATCTTCTGCCGCCGATGATGACATTGGCATGATTTTTCCGTGTATCATGATTTTGGCACTTTCATATTTACCGAAGCGCCAGGTCAATACAGCAAAACACACGGAGACTCATGCAATGATGCGACACCTGAAACGCAGCTGCCTGGCGCTGGCCGTGGTAGCGCTGTCATCCACACTGAGCCCGGCCGCCTTGGCGGGTCCGCTGGACGAAGCCAAGGCGCGCGCCCACCTGGACGCGGTCGCCGCCGGCGACATCGAGGGGCTGATGCGCGATTACGCCGACGACGCCTATCTCGACTGGGTCGGCGGTCCGCTCGACGGACGCTATCGCGGCAAGGCCGAGATCCGCGCCATGTGGCAGAAGTTCATCAAGGCCAACGAAGGCAAGCCGCGCCCGGCCGAATTCGGCAAGCTGTCCGCCTTCGCCAACGCGAAAGGCGCCTCGGTGCAGGCCAGGGCCTCCTACGGCGGGATCACGCCGGTCAAGGCCTGGCACATGATGACCTACCGCGAAGGCGTGCTGACTACCGAAATCTGGCAGATCGCCCCGACCCTGCAAGTCGACCCATGATGCTTCGCCGCGCACTGCCCGCCGCAGTGCACACCGCCGTGTTCACGGCTTTGCTGGCCTGCGGCGTCCAGGCCGCGGCCGGCACCGTCGAGGCGCGGGTGGAAAGCCCTGCCGGGCAGCCCGTCGCCGACGCCGCCGTGGTGCTGGAGCCGCTCGCGCCTGCGCGCGCGCGCCTGCGTCCGTCTGCGCATGCCACCATCGAGCAGCGCGGCACCGAATTCATTCCCTGGATGACCGTGGTGCAGACCGGCACCGCGATCGATTTCCCCAACAACGACACCACGCGCCACCACGTGTATTCGTTCTCGTCGCCCAAGCGCTTCGAGATCAAGCTCTACGTCGGCAAGCCCAGCCAGCCGGTGCTGTTCGACCAGGCGGGCGAGGTCGTCATCGGCTGCAATATCCACGACTGGATGGAGGCGCATGTGCTGGTGGTGGATTCGCCCTGGTTCGCCCGGACCGCGCCTGACGGCCGCGCCGCGATCGCCAACGTGCCGCCCGGGCGCTACCGCCTGCGCCTGTGGCATCCGCTGCAGAAAGCCGCCCCGGCGCCGCAGGAGATCGAGGTCGGCGCCCAGCCATCGCGCCTGGCCCTGGTGCTCGACGCCAAGGTGCGCGAGCCCCGTCCCCACACCGAGGTCGACCAGGACCATTACTGAGCGATACTGAGCGATGTTCCGCACTTCACTTCAGCGCCGGATCGCCTGGGTCTTCGTCGGCCTGCTGGTGCTGGTCATGGGCATGGTGCTGGCCCTGGTGCGCACCGGCAGCCAGCGCATCGTCGCCAACCAGGCCCGGCACGAACTGGCGATCGGCGTCGGCGAATTCGAGCGCCTGCTCGACCAGAACCAGCGCCAGCTGGAGACCGCGGCCAGCGTGCTGTCCGCCGACTTCGCTTTCCGCGAGGCGGTCGCGACCCAGGACCAGGCCACCGTGCGCTCGGTGATCGCCAACCACGGTCACCGCATCCACGCCCAGGTGATGATGGTGGCCGGCACCGACGGCCGCATGATCGCCTCGACCCAGAATGGCCATGGCGCGGACGTTCCCTTCCCCTTCCCCGACCTGCTGGCGGCGGCCGAGTCCTCGGGACGCAGCGCGGGGTTTCGCCAGATGCGCGACGGCCAGCCCTACCAGGTGGTGCTGGTGCCGATCATGGCGCCGCGCCGGATCGCCTGGGTGGCCATGGGCTTCCGCCTGGACGACCACTGGGCGCGCGAGCTGGCCGATGTGGCCGGCCTGTCGGTGAGCATCGTGCGCATCGCCCCCGGCGCCAGGCCGGTCTTGCTGGCGTCGTCGTTCGGCAAGCCGCCGGGCGCCGCGGAACGCTACCAGACCACCCGCCTGGACCTTGGCGGCGGCCTGCAGGCCGTACTGCAACTGCCGCTGGCCCAGGTCGAGGCGCCGTTCGAGGTGCTGCTGGCCCAGCTGCTGGCGGTGGTCGGCGCCGCCATCGTGTTCTTCGCCCTGGGCAGCATCACGCTGGCGCGGCGCATCGTCAAGCCGCTCGGTGAACTGTCGGCCGCGGCCCACCGCATCGCGCTGGGCGACTATGGCCAGCCGCTGCCGGGGCAAGGCGCCGGCGACGGCAAGCGCGACGAGATCGGCCGGCTGGCCGCCAGCTTCGAGCAGATGCAGCGCGGGATCGCCAGCCGCGAGGACCACATCGCGCGCCTGGCCTATGTCGACGGCCTGACCGACCTGCCCAACCGCACCCACTTCCTGGAAGCCTTCGCCGGCATGCCGGCCGGCGCCGGCGGCGTGGTCGCGGTGCTCAACATCGACCGCTTCGCAATGATCAATAACGCCCTCGGCTATCCCGTGGGCGACCGCCTGCTGCGCGCGGTCGGCCAACGCCTGGCGCCGCTGGTGTCGGGGCCGGGCATGGTGGCGCGCCTGTGGGGCGGCCATTTCGCCTTCCTGCTCAAGGACGCCGGCGCCGACGAGGCGCGCCGTCTGGCCGACGCCGCGTTGCGCGCGCTGCGCGATCCGATCACACTCGACGGCCAGCGCCTCGACATCGGCAGCAGCATCGGCATCGCCTTGTATCCGCAGGACGGTGTGGACGGCGGCACCCTGCTGCGCCGCGCCGAACTGGCGATGGCGGCGGCGCGCAAACGCCATTCGAGCCTGGCCTTCGTCGCCGAGATCGGCGCCGAGCCGCCGCACGAACAGCTCTCGCTGATCGGCGACATGCGCGCCGCGATGGAGAACGGCGAGTTCATGCTCGACTACCAGCCCAAGCTGCTGTTTTCCAGCGGACGCGTCAATGCCTGCGAAGCGCTGCTGCGCTGGCGCCATCCGGAGCGCGGCATGATCGCCCCGGGCCGCTTCATCCCCTTCGCCGAGCAGACCGGCTTCATCCGCGAGATCACGCCCTGGGTGCTGGACGAGGCGATCCGCCAGCTGGCGGCCTGGCAGCGGGACGGACTCGACATCGTGGTGTCGGCCAACCTGTCGACCCTGGACCTGCTCGACCCCGGCCTGCCGCTGTACGTCGGCGCCCTGCTCGAGCGCCATGGCGTGGCGGCCGACCGGCTGTGCCTGGAGATCACCGAGAGCGCGCTGATGGACGACCCGGCGCTGGCCCTGGCCCACCTGGGCGAACTGGCCGCGCTCGGCATCAAGCTGTCGATCGACGACTACGGCGTCGGCCAGGCCTCGCTCGCCTACCTGAAGATCCTGCCCGTCAATGAACTGAAGCTGGACCGCAGCTTCATCACCGCGATCGACCGCGAGCCGCGCAACGCGGCCATCGTGCAGTCGACCATCATGCTGTCCCATGCGCTCGGCCTGTCGGTGGTGGCCGAGGGCGTCGAGACGGAGGCCGAGCTGGCCTGGCTGCGTGCGCATGGCTGCGACGTGGCGCAGGGCTACCTGGTGTCGCGGCCGCTGGCGGCGCAGCAGGTGCGCGGGTGGATCGCGGATCACGCGCCGGTGGCGGTGGGTTGAACTTGCTTGAGGTGACGTCTGCGCACGCCTCTGTTACGCGCTGCGCGCACCGCCTGCGGCGGTAGAGTGGGATTCGCCCACCTGCGGCGGGCCGCCGATGCGCAAGCATGCGCCTCGCTCCTCTCCGCCACAAAACGAAAAAAGGCCCCCGAGGGAGCCTTTTTCGTTTTGCGTCTTGGCGGAGAGGGTGGGATTCGAACCCACGGTACGGTCACCCGTACGCCTGATTTCGAGTCAGGTACATTCGACCACTCTGCCACCTCTCCTGGTAACCGGTCGCTTGCATGCGAGAGGCCGCATTATAGTAGGTGGTCGGGAATCCCGCAAGGTCGACGTGGCCTACTGCCCTGCGCGCATTGGTAGGATAAATACAGGTGGACGATGCAGAGGCTGCAGCCGCCGATGGCGTAGGCGATCATGCTGTCCCGCAGCGCGAGCGGGCTGCTGAAGACGGCGACCGTCATCAGGAACTGCGCGACCTGCCAGAACAATTCCAGCTTCTGCCTGCCGGCGATCGAGAACAGATAGCCGAACGGGCCGGCGATGAAGTTGAAGAAGCATAGCGGCGCAAGCAGGCGCGCAAGTTCCCCTGCCGGCCTCCACGCCGGGCCGAAGACCCAGCCGAACAAGCCCGGCGCGAACAGCAGCAGGGTCAAGGAAGGACCGAGCGCCAGCACCAGCAGGGTCTTGAAGGTGATCCGGTACAGCTCGCGGCAATGGCCGGCGGCCTCGAATTCGTGCACCGCCTGGCGCTTGAAGACTTCGAGGATCGAGGCCGCGACCAGGGACACGGGTGCGCTCAGCACGCGCACCGTGAGGGCGTACAGGCCCGCCGCCCAGGCGCCATGATGCAGGCCGATCAGGAACAGCGGCATTTGCCCGGCGACATTGTTCAGCAGGCTGGACGGCAAGGAAAAGCGCCAGAACGCCTGGTGCTTGACCAGGTAGGCGCGCTGCTGCCGATCGAGCTTGAGGCCGATGCGCGCGCTGGGCGGCGCCAACAGCCGGCGCGCCGCCCACAAGCCGGCGCCAAGTCCGATCAATTGTCCCGCCATCAGGGCGCTGCCGTTCAGGCCGGCGTAGAGCAGCGCGACCTGGCTCAGGACGATGACCGCCGTTTGCACCATCTTCGCTGTTGCCGCCCTGTCGAACAGCCGGTGCGAGGCGGCATACGCGAGCGTGGTCTGCATCGTCGCGCTGAGCCAGGTGCCGGCCCCGATGCCGAGCAGCGCAAACCAGGACAGGCCGGCTGCCGGTGCGAGGCCGAGGACATGCCCCACCAGGCCGAGCAGCACCAGCGCCAGCGCCAGCACCGTGGCGGCATAGGCGATGACGCCGAAGCAGAGGCGCTGCTGCTCTCTTTCGTGGTCGAGGATCATGGCGGCGTCGACACGCAGGGTAGCGGCTGTCGACGCGACCATGACGGCGCCCAGCCACACGCTGAACGCCCCCATGTCCGCCGGCGCGCACAGGCGCGTGATCAGCGGTGCGGCCAGCAGCGGCAGGATCTGCGCGCCGGTGGCGCCGGCCATCACGGTCATGACGTGCTTCCAGAAGTCGGACCTCGGCATGGTCGGCAGCGCCGTCTTCAGACCGGCCGCACCTTGCAGGCGGGTTCCCGCGCCGCCGCCGCGCCCGGCGCCTCGGCCGACGGCGCCAGGCGCACCGCGTAGATTTCCTCCCATTTGGCGATGCTGTACAGCTTCCAGAAGGCGTCGTCGTCGATCCGGCCCAGGTCCGGCATGCCCTTGCACAGGCTGTCCACGATGGCCGATTTGCGAATCGCCGATTCCATGCTTGCCCTGACCGAATTGATCCACGCCGCTCTAGGCGATTCGAACCCCAGCTTGTCCTTCCTCCATAAGATACTTTTTGGCACCAGGCTATCCATGGCGACCCGGAGAACGTGCTTGGCCCAGCCATTCCTGATCTTGAAATGGTCATTCAGGCTGAACGCGGTTTCGACGAGACGGTAATCCAGGAACGGCAGCCGTGCCTCAATCGAATGGCACATCGAATTGCGGTCTTCGTACCTGAGCAGGTGTGGGAGCTGGAGACCTTCGATTTCGAGCTTCTGCATTGCCTGGATATTGCTGCAGGCCTGATTCAATTTCCAGATATTGGGAAAATGGAGGAGGTATTTCGTTTTGATGTACGCAAATTTCAGGCGCAGTCTCAATATTCGGATTCGCGGCACCGAAAAGTACACAAGGTATTCGAAGAGCTCGCGCAGGGACAGCGTGGAATTGGCCTTGATGGAGAAGATTTCGCGAATGATGTCACGCGGCGGCAGCGTGCGTAAGATTGCCGAGTAATAGCGTTTATAGCCGAGCAGAATCTCATCGGCGCCCTGGCCATCGAGCATCACCTTGCAGCCGATTTCCTTCGCTTTCCGGAACACGAAATACTGCATGAAGACGGATGGCGTGGAAAATGGCTCTTCCTGGAAGTACACCACCTCGTCGATCGCCTTGGCGAATTCAGCGGCGCTCGGCTGGATGATGCACAGATCGAGATCGCATCGGGCGGCAAGCTCGCGGGCATGATCGCTTTCGTCTGTGGCTTCGACGCCGGTCCTGGCGTGGATGGCCTGGAATCGCCCTCCTCCGGAATTCGCGTGGTAGAGCGCCGCCGACAGGCTGACGATGCTGGAGCTGTCGAGTCCGCCGCTCAGGCAGCTGCCCACCTTGACGTCCGAGCGCAGCCGGTACCTGACCGAGCGCTTCAACTCGGCCAGCAGGCGCGCGCTGGCGGCTTGCTCGTCCAGCGCCCTCACCTCGGCGCTGGCGGCCAGTTCGTAATAGCGGATGATCTCGACGGCGTGGGCCGCGAGGGAGACCACCAGGTTGTGGCCGGCGGCCAGCGCATGCACGCCCTCGAAAAAGGTGTCGCGCGTGTGGTCGGAAAATCCTTCGATCAGGAAATCGCGTACGGCCTGCATATTGGCCACCGGCCGGCCGCCCCTGGCCGCCAGGATTTGTTTGATTTCCGAGCCAAAGACGAATTGCTGGGGCGTATCGGAGTAATAGAAAGGCTTGACGCCGAACCGGTCGCGGCTGCAGAACAGGAGGTTGCGCTCCTTGTCGTACAAACAGAAAGCCCACATCCCGTTGAAGCGTTCGACGCAGGCCTGGCCCCATTTGTCGTAAGCGCAGAGGATGACTTCGGTATCGGTTTTCGAATTGAACCGATAACCGTCGCGCACCAGTTCGTCGCGCAGCTCGAGGTAATTGTAGATTTCGCCGTTGAACGTGATCTGGTATTTGTCCTGATACGACATGGGCTGGTGGCCATCCGGGGACAGATCGAGGATGGCCAAACGGCGGTGCCCGAGTGCGAAATGTCCTTCGAAGAAAAAACCCTCGTCGTCAGG
>Ga0308169_10004278_pt1 | contig 13411 bp, 9 predicted proteins | sample PhyBR1_2_FD_202139 | JGI IMG/M metagenome (GOLD analysis project Ga0308169, IMG submission 202139) | Phyllosphere microbial communities from UC Gill Tract Community Farm, Albany, California, United States - DLSLSB.R1 | ecosystem: Host-associated > Plants > Phyllosphere > Unclassified | place...
CTCTTCCTCGGCCGCCGGGTCCATGAATTCGAGCTGCACTTCCGCTGCCGGGAATGTGACGCCGTCGAGTTCGAAGTCGCCGGTTTCCTGGACTTCGCCGTTCGTGACCGGGACGTGGGCGATGATGGTCTTATTGATGTTGGCCTGCCAGATGCGCACCGTGGCCATGCCGTCTTGCGGGACGCGCGCAGGGTCGATGAGGCCCGCGTTGATGGCGAAGGAGCCGACCGCCGAGGACAGGTTGCCGCAGTTGCCGCTCCAGTCCACGAAGGGCTTGTCGATCGATACCTGGCCGAACAGGTAGTCGACGTCGTGGCCTGCGCGCGTGCTCTTCGAGACGATGACGGTCTTGCTGGTGCTCGAGGTGGCGCCGCCCATGCCGTCGATCTGCTTGCCGTAGGGGTCGGGGCTGCCGATCACGCGCAGCAGGAGCCTGTCGCGGGCCGGGCCGGGGGTTTGAGCGGCCTCGGGAAGGTCTTGCAGGCGGAAGAAGACGCCCTTGCTGGTGCCGCCGCGCATGTAGGTGGCGGGGATTTTGATTTGGGGGGTGTGTGGCATTTAAATGGTTCCAGTTGATAGCGCGGATCGCAGGGAGGTAAGGTGGGCGGCTTTGCCGCCCACGCGTTCAACCGGTCGATGATCAATCGCGACACGATGTTCGACGAATCATACGTGCGTTGAACGCGTGGGCGGGAGACCCGCCCACCTTACGCCGCGACTTTCGAGGACGCCAGGAAGTCCTGCGCAAACCGCTGCAGCACGCCGCCGGCCTCGTAAATCGACACCTCTTCGGCCGTGTCCAGCCGGCAGATCACCGGCACCTCGAGGCGCTGTCCATCGCGGCGGTTGACCACCAGCGTGAGCACGGCGCGCGGCGTGCGCTCGCCGATCACGTCATAGGTCTCGGTGCCGTCCAGGCCCAGGGTCAGGCGATTGACGCCCGGCTGGAACTCCAGCGGCAGCACGCCCATGCCGACGAGATTCGTGCGGTGGATGCGCTCGAAGCCTTCGGCCACGATCGCTTCCACGCCCGCCAGGCGCACGCCCTTCGCCGCCCAGTCGCGCGAGGAGCCCTGGCCGTAGTCGGCGCCGGCGATGACGATCAGCGGCTGCTTGCGCTCCATGTAGGTCTCGATCGCTTCCCACATGCGCGTGACCTGCCCTTCCGGCTCGATGCGCGCCAGCGAACCAGCACGGACAGTCCCGTCCGGATTGCGCACCATCTCGTTCTTCAGCGTCGGATTCGCAAACGTCGCGCGCTGCGCCGTCAGGTGGTCGCCGCGGTGGGTCGCGTAAGAGTTGAAATCCTCTTCCGGCAGGCCCATCTTGAACAGGTATTCGCCGGCGGCGCTGTCCATCATGATCGCGTTCGATGGCGACAGGTGGTCGGTCGTGATGTTGTCGCCCAGGACCGCCAGCGCGCGCATGCCAGAGAGGCTGCGCTCGCCCGCCAGCGCGCCTTCCCAGTACGGCGGACGGCGGATATAGGTGCTCATCTCGCGCCAGTCGTAGAGCGGCGACACGGCTTCGCCATCGTCGGCGACGCGCGCGAACATCGGCGTGTAGACCTTGCGGAACTGCTCGGGCTTCACGCTCTGCTCGATCACGGCATCGATTTCCTCATCGCTCGGCCAGATGTCGGCCAGCCGCACCGGCGCACCGTTCGCGTCGAGGCCCAGCACGTCCTTCTCGATATCGAAACGGATCGTGCCGGCGATCGCGTAGGCGATGACCAGCGGCGGCGAAGCGAGGAAAGCCTGCTTCGCATACGGGTGGATGCGGCCGTCGAAATTGCGGTTGCCCGACAGGACGGCAGTCGCGTACAGGTCGCGTTCGATGATCTCCTGCTGGATGACCGGGTCGAGCGCGCCGCTCATGCCATTACACGTGGTGCAGGCAAAGGCGACGACGCCGAAGCCCAGCTGCTCCAGTTCCGGCATCAGGCCCGCTTCTTCAAGATACAGCGAAACGGCTTTCGATCCCGGCGCCAGCGAAGATTTTACCCACGGCTTGCGCAGCAGCCCGAGCTTGTTGGCGTTACGTGCGATCAGGCCGGCGGCGATCATGTTGCGCGGATTATTCGTGTTGGTGCAGCTGGTAATCGCCGCGATGATGACGGCGCCATCCGGCATGCGGCCAGGTTCGTTCTCGACCACGCCGGAAATGCCGCGCGCGGCCAGTTCCGAGGTCGGCACGCGCTTGTGCGGGTTCGACGGGCCCGCGATATTGCGCACCACCGTCGACAAATCGAAACGCAGCACGCGTTCGTAGTCGACGTTCATCAAAGTATCGGCCCACAGGCCCGTTTCCTTCGCATACAGCTCGACCAGCGCGACCTGCTCGTCTTCGCGGCCGGTGAGTTTGAGGTACTTGATGGTCTGCTCGTCGATGTAGAACATCGCGGCGGTGGCGCCGAATTCCGGCGCCATGTTCGAGATCGTCGCGCGGTCTCCCAGGGTCAGGTTCGAGGCGCCTTCGCCGTAGAACTCGAGGTAAGTGGAGACGACTTTGGAGGCGCGCAGGAACTCGGTCAGCGCCAGCACCACGTCGGTGGCGGTGATGCCTGGCTGCGGCTTGCCGGTCAGCTCGACGCCGACGATGTCCGGCAGGCGCATGTAGGAAGCGCGTCCTAACATGACGCTCTCCGCTTCCAGGCCGCCGACGCCGATGGCGATCACGCCGAGCGCGTCGACCATCGGGGTATGCGAGTCGGTGCCGACCAGCGTGTCCGGGAAGGCGACGCCGTCCTTCACCTGCACGACAGGCGACATGCGCTCGAGGTTAATCTGGTGCAGGATGCCGTTCCCCGGCGGGATCACGTCGACGTTCTGAAAGGCCTTCTTGGTCCAGTCGATGAAGTGGAAACGGTCTTCGTTGCGGCGGTCCTCGATGGCGCGGTTCTTGGCGAAGGCATCGGGATCGAAGCCGCCGCATTCCACGGCCAGCGAGTGGTCGACCACCAGTTGGGTCGGCACGACAGGATTCACCAGTGCCGGATTGCCGCCCTCTTGCGCGATCGCGTCGCGCAGGCCGGCCAGGTCGACCAGGGCCGTCTGGCCGAGGATGTCGTGGCAGACGACGCGCGCCGGGAACCACGGGAAGTCGAGGTCGCGCTTGCGCTCGATGAGCTGTTTCAAAGACGGCACCAGGGCGATGGGCTCGCAGCGGCGCACGAGGTTCTCGGCCAGCACGCGCGAGGTGTAGGGCAGCTTGTCCCAGGCGCCCGCTTCGATGCTGTCGACGGCATCGCGCGCGTCGAAATAGTGCAGGTTGGTGCCGTGCAGGGGTTTGCGGTATGCGTTGTTCATGATTGTGGTGATGCCAGTAATAGTTGTCGGTGCTGCTTGGCGTAGTACTTCCCGTCTTGCAGGAAGGCGTCCGGCTCGAAGCCGAACTGCCGGAAGCCGAAGCGCTCGTAGAGCCCTTCGGCCGACGTATTGCCGTCGGTGACCGTGAGCGTGATCTGGCGTATGGTGCCGAGCGAGCGCGCAAAGTCGATGAGGTGCGCGACCAGCGCGGCGCCGGTGCCGCGCCGCTGCCGTGCGGGATCGACGACCAGCGCGTTCAGGCTGGCCGAGTGGCGGTTCTTGATGCCCTCCTGCGTGCGCAGGCAGATGGCGCCGACCAGCTCAGCGCCATCGAAAGCGCCGAACCAGTAGTTGCTGGTCTCGGACAGGCGCTTCTCGGCCCACGACAGCGGCTGGGCCTGCGCCTCCTCCACCGTGGAACGAAAGGCGTGCGGAAAGGCGGCTAGCCCCGCCAGCCGCAGCGCGCGGTAGCGTTCGGCGTCGGCGGGAGCGAGCCGGCGCACGGTGAGCGCGGCGCTTGGCGGCTTGGTGGCCATGGCCGATCAGGTGCGCTCTGCGATCGGCACGAACTGCAGGTCTTCCGGACCGACATAGTTCGCGCTCGGGCGGATGATCTTGTTGTCGATGCGCTGCTCGATGATGTGGGCGGCCCAGCCGGAGGTGCGCGAGATGACGAACAGCGGCGTGAACATCGCGGTCGGTACGCCCATCATGTGGTACGACACGGCCGAGAACCAGTCCAGGTTCGGGAACATTTTTTTCACTTCCCACATGACCGATTCCAGGCGCTCGGCGATGTCGAACATCTTCATCGAGCCGGCCGACTGCGACAGCGAACGCGCCACTTCCTTGATGACGACGTTGCGCGGATCGCTGATCGTGTAGACCGGATGGCCGAAGCCGATCACGACTTCCTTGTTGGCCACGCGATTGCGGATGTCGGCTTCGGCTTCGTCGGCGTTTTCGTAGCGCTTCTGGATTTCGAAGGCAGCTTCGTTGGCGCCGCCGTGCTTCGGACCGCGCAGCGCGCCGATGGCGCCGGTAATGGCCGAGTGGATGTCGGAACCGGTACCGGCGATGACGCGCGCCGTAAACGTCGAGGCATTGAACTCGTGCTCGGCATACAGGGTCAGCGAAGTGTGCATCGCGCGCACCCACTCTTCCGATGGCGTCGTCCCGTGCAGCAGGTGCAGGAAGTGGCCGCCGATCGAGTCGTCGTCGGTCTCGGTTTCGATGCGCTTGCCGTTGTGGCTGTAGTGGTACCAGTACAGCAGCATCGAGCCGAAGGAGGCCATCAGGCGGTCGGCGATGTCGCGCGCGCCGGCGATGTTATGGTCGTCCTTTTCCGGCAGTGCACAGCCGAGCGCCGAGACGCCGGTGCGCATCACATCCATCGGGTGGCTGCCGGCCGGCAGCGCTTCCAGTGCCTGCTTCACCGCCAGCGGCAGGCCGCGCAGCATTTTCAGCTTGGCCTTGTAGCCCTTCAGTTCGGCCGCGGTCGGCAGCTTGCCGTGCACCAGCAGGTAGGCGATTTCTTCGAATTCACAGGAGGTGGCGACGTCGAGGATGTCGTAGCCGCGGTAGTGCAGGTCGTTGCCCGATTTGCCGACCGAGCAGAGGGCCGTGTTACCGGCGGCGACACCCGACAGGGCGACGGATTTTTTTGGCTTGAAAGCTGGGGCTTGTTCAGTCATCGTGATCTCCAATTCAGGTGTCTTTATTTCTTCTGTGCGGCGAACAGGGCGTCGAGCTTCTGTTCGAAATCGTGGTAGCCGATGCGCTCGTACAGTTCGGCGCGGGTCTGCATGGTGTCGACCACGGCCTGCTGGCTGCCGTCGCGGCGAATCGCAGTGTAGACGTTTTCGGCGGCCTTGTTCATGGCGCGGAAGGCCGACAGCGGATAGAGCACGATGCCGACGTCGGCCGTCTTGAGTTCATCGACCGTGAACAGCGGGGTCGAACCGAATTCGGTGATGTTGGCCAGGATCGGCACGCCGACGGCCTTGGCGAAGCGCGAATACATGGCCAGGTCGGTCATCGCTTCCGGGAACACCATGTCGGCGCCCGCTTCCACGCAAGCGACTGCGCGCTCGATCGCGGCGTCGATGCCTTCGACGGCCAGCGCATCAGTGCGCGCCATGATGACGAAGTTCTCGTCGGTGCGGGCGTCGACGGCGGCCTTGATGCGGTCGACCATTTCCTGTTTCGAGACGATCTCCTTGCCCGGACGGTGGCCGCAGCGCTTGGCGCCGACCTGGTCTTCGATGTGGATCGCGGCGGCGCCGAACTTGATCATCGATTTCACGGTGCGCGCGACATTGAAGGCGGACGAGCCGAAGCCGGTGTCGACGTCGACCAGCAGCGGCAGGTCGCACACGTCGGTGATGCGGCGCACGTCGGTCAGCACGTCGTCCAGGTTCGAAATGCCGAGGTCGGGCAGGCCGAGCGAACCGGCGGCGACGCCGCCACCGGAGAGGTAGATGGCCTTGAAACCGGCGCGCTTGGCCAGCAGCGCGTGGTTGGCATTGATGGCGCCGACGACTTGCAGCGGGGATTCTTCCTGGACGGCTATACGGAATGCGGCGCCTGCGGATTGGATCATGGGGTCTCCTGGTGAATCGATTGAGTATGCGCTTTCTTTCGCAAAGAACGTGCCAGCGCCTGTCCAAGGTTTCGACCAGGGAAAAGTCACATCGTTTCAAGCACTTGGCGCATCGTTGATACGGTCGGTGCCAGTGCCGGTGTTTCACGCGGTGTTTCAAAATGAAACACCCGGAACAAGGTTGCAGTAAAATTGCAACATGCGTCCCCTCTCAACCGCCCCGCAAGACCTCGACAAACCAGTCATCTGGACCGTTTCCGTATCGCGCCTGTCCGACCTGTTCCGCGACATCACGCTCGAGTACGACCACTTGGCCACGATCGAGCCGATCGACCTCGGCTTCGACGAAGCCGCGCGCCACATCCGCGAACGGATGGCCGATGAACGCTGCGACGTGGTCATCGCCGCCGGCTCGAACGGCGCCTACCTGAAAGGCCGGGTGTCGGCGCCGGTGATCGTCGCCAAGGCCAGCGGTTACGACGTGATGGGCGCGCTGGTGCGGGCGCGCAAGGTCTCGACGCGGATCGGCGTGATCAGCTACCAGCAACCGCTGCCGGAACTGGCGGAATTCAGCGCCACCTTCGGCCTGACGGTGGCCCAGCGCAGCTATGTCACGCGCGAGGACGCCCGCGGCACGATGGACGAGATGAAGGCGGCCGGCATCGAGGTCATCGTCGGCGCGGGCATGATCACGGACCTCGCCGAAGAAGCGGGACTGACCGGCATCCTGCTGTATTCGGCCGGCTCGATCCGCCAGGCTTTCGATGATGCGCTGGAGCTGGCGCGCCTGACCCAGCTGGAAGCAAACCGCATCCGGCGCGGCCCGGTCAACGAGTCGCGCCGCACACGCCGTGGCCTGAACGATTTACGGGGCGAGTCCGAGTCGATGGAACGCCTGCGCCAGACGGTCGTGCTGTACGCGCGTTCGCCGGCCACCGTGCTGATCCAGGGCGAGACCGGCAGCGGCAAGGAACTCGTCGCGCAGGCGATCCACCGCGAAGGGCCGCGCAGCCTGGGCGCGAACCGGCCCTTTGTCGCGGTCAATTGCGGGGCGATCGCCGAGTCGCTGCTGGAATCGGAACTGTTCGGCCACGAGGAAGGCGCGTTCACGGGCGCGCGGCGCGGCGGCCATGCGGGCCTGTTCGAGGCGGCCAACCGCGGCACCCTGTTCCTGGACGAGATCGGCGAGATGCCCCTCGCCTTGCAAACGCGCCTGCTAAGAGTATTGGAAGAGCGCGAGGTGATGCGGGTCGGCGGCACGCGGCCGGTGCCGATCGATGTGCGCGTGGTCAGCGCCACCCACTGCGACCTGGAAGCGCGGGTGCGCGAAGGACGCTTTCGGGCCGACCTGTTCTACCGGCTGGCGGTGCTGCGCCTGGCCCTGCCGCCCTTGCGCGCGCGCGTGGCGGACATCGTCCCGCTGGCCGAATGGTCGCTCAAGCAGTCGCTGGCGGCGCTGGGCGCGAAGCCGCATCCGAATTTGCATGCCGAGGTCCAGGCCTGCGCGCCGCTGCTCACCAGCTATGCCTGGCCGGGCAATGTGCGCGAACTGCGCAACCTGATGGAGCGCCTTGCCCTGTTCCTGGCGGCCGAGCCGCTGCAGGCATTGACGCCGAATTTTTTACTGGGGATTGCGCCGGAGTTGGGTGCCCCCGGGCTTGTCGAAACGACGGTGCCGGCGGCGGCGGCAGCGATGGAAAGCATCGCCGAGGTGGTCGCGCGCTTCGGCGGCCAGCGCGATGCTGCTGCCCGCCACCTCGGGATCAGCCGCACGACCTTGTGGCGGCGGCTGAAAGCGGAAAGCTGATCAGCGTACGCAGGTCACGTAGGCCTTGTTCTCTTTCGGGAAAGCGTTCGAGGCGCCGCTCGCCAGGTTGACCGCGAAGTGGCTGTCGGCCGTGCTGCCGGCCGTGGCCGTCCAGGCGTCGCCGACGGCCCAGCCCTGCCCGTTCAGCATGCCGGAGCTGCTCAGGGCCGCCAGCTCGAACTGCCCCGGCAGCTTCCAGCCGATCGTCCCCTGGATCTTCGTGTTCTTGCAATACGCGTCCGCCTGCGCCCAGGTAAGTGCGGTGGTGGCAGGCATCCAGGTCGCGCCCTCATGCGTGACGTAGGCGGCCGTGCTCGCGGGAACCACGCATTGGCCGTTCTCGCGCACCAGGGGCGCGGTGCAGACACGCTCCTTGACCGTCAACACGGCGCTGGTCGAGGTCGGGTTGTAGCTGCCCAGTTCCCCTTGCTGCGCCGTGATCGTGCTTTTGCCGGCCAGGTGGACGGTCACCACATTGCCCTCGATCGTGGCCACATTCGGGTCGCTGCTGGTGAAACTGAAGGCGGCGGGGCTTCGCGAGGAAGGCGTCGTCAGCTCGAAGGGCGCATCGCCCTCGGTCTTGCTGATGGCGGGAAAATCGCCGAGCTTGACGCCATCGTTGCTGCCGCAAGCGGCCAGCAGGAACAGGGCAAAACCAGCGACAAGGGCAAGATGGCGTTTGGTGGTCATGGGTATGTAGTAGGAGGGGAAATGATGCTTCAGTATAACGTTTTCTCTAGAACAATTGACAAGTGTTTAGGCCTTGCAGGTGCCGATCCGGGCCCTTTTCTCGCCTTCCAGCGGCGCGTGCCATGCTAGCCCCCGGCCCCATCCACACGCCTGATTAATCGCATATCCACTGCGCGTCGATCCGCCGTACCATGTCTTTCTTACCATGGCAGGGCACCCATCTGCGCCCTCTTCTTCCGCGTTCGCGGCGCGCCCACAAGGCGCTTCTCTGGAGGCAATATGCAAGGCAATGTGCAACATGCGTCTCAAGCAGCCATCTTCTCCCTGATCGGCAACACCCCACTGGTGCAAGTCACCCGCATGGACACCGGTCCCTGCCAGTTATTCCTGAAACTGGAATCGCAAAACCCCGGCGGCTCGATCAAGGACCGCATCGGCCGCGCCATGATCGAGCAGGCCGAGCTCGACGGCAGCCTGCAGCCCGGCGGCACCGTGGTCGAAGCGACGGCCGGCAATACGGGCCTGGGCCTGGCGCTCGTCGCCCGTATCAAGGGCTACCGGGTCGTGCTGGTCGTGCCCGACAAGATGGCGGCCGAAAAAATCCTGCACCTGAAAGCCCTGGGCGCCGAAATCCACCTGACCCGCTCCGACGTCGGCAAGGGCCATCCCGAGTATTACCAGGACGTCGCCGCCCGGCTCGCGCGCGAGATACCCGGCGCCTGGTTCGCCGACCAGTTCAATAATCCCGCCAACCCGCGCGCCCACGAAATGACCACCGGCCCGGAGCTGTGGGAGCAGACCAATCACGAACTCGATGCGATCGTGGTGGGCGTCGGCTCGTCCGGCACCCTGACCGGCCTGTCGAACTATTTCGCGCGCGTCCAGCCCGCGCTCGAATTCGTGCTGGCCGACCCCAAGGGCTCGATCCTGGCGGACTACATCAATACCGGGCACCTGGCCAAAGAGGCCGGCTCGTGGGCGGTGGAAGGCATCGGCGAGGACTTCATTCCCGGCATCGCCGACCTGTCGCGCGTGAAGTCCGCCTATACCATCACCGACGAAGAAAGCTTCGGCACGGCGCGCGCCCTGTTGCAGCACGAAGGCCTGCTGGCCGGCTCCTCGACCGGTACCCTGCTGGCCGCGGCCCTGAAATACTGCCGCGCCCAGACCAGCCCGAAGCGCGTCGCGACCTTCGTGTGCGACACGGGCACGCGCTATCTCACCAAGGTTTACAGCGACGGCTGGATGGTCGACCAGGGCCTCCTGCAGCGGCCAAGGCTGGGCGACCTGCGCGACCTGATCGGGCGCCGCTTCGACGCCGGCGAAGTCATCACGGTGGGCCCGGATGACACCCTGCTCACCGCCTTCAACCGCATGCGCTCGAGCGACCTGGCGCAGCTGCCGGTGATCGACCAGGGGCGCCTGGTCGGCCTCATCGACGAGTCCGACCTGCTCATGCACGTGACCGTGGAAGCGGCCTGCTTCAAGGCGCCCGTGTCGAGCACCATGACGGCGCAGCTGCAAACGCTGCTGCCCTCGGCCGGCATGGCCCAGCTGCGCGCCATCCTCGACCGGGGCCTCACCGCCGTCATCGCCGACGGCGAGCGCTTCTACGGCCTGATCACCCGCTTCGACCTCCTCAACCACCTGCGCAGGACCCTATCGTGAACTCATCCGCCCATTATCCTCCCCTTGAACTCCACCTCGCCACCCGCGTCATCCACGGCGGCCAGTCGCCCGAGCCGGCGACCGGCGCCGTGATGCCGCCGGTCTTCCTCACCTCTACCTTCGCCCAGGAGAGTCCGGGCGTGCACAAGGGGCTCGACTACGGCCGCTCGCACAACCCGACGCGCTGGGCGCTCGAGCGCTGCGTGGCCGACATCGAGTCCGGCAGCGCCGCCTTCGCTTTTGCGTCGGGCCTGGCGGCCATCTCGGCGGTACTGGAACTGCTGCCCGCCGGCTCCCACATCGTCGCCGGCGACGACATGTACGGCGGCACCTACCGCCTGTTCGAACGCGTGCGCCGCAAGAGCGCGGGCCACCAGTTCAGTTATGTGAACCTGGCCGATCCGGAAGCGCTGGCTGCCGCGCTCACGCCCGAGACCCGCCTGGTCTGGGTCGAGACGCCGACCAACCCGATGCTGAAGCTGGCCGACCTGGCGGCGATTGCGCAGCTCTGCCGCGAACGCGGCATCATCACCGTCTGCGACAACACCTTCGCCAGCCCGATCAACCAGCGCCCGCTGGAACTGGGCATCGACATCGTCGTGCACTCGACCACCAAGTACATGAACGGCCACTCGGACGTGATCGGCGGCGTGGCGGTGGTGGGCAACGCGCCGCACCACGCCGAGCTGCGCGAAGGGCTGGGCTTCATCCAGAATGCGGTGGGCGCGATCCAGGGGCCGTTCGACAGCTTCCTCGTGCTGCGCGGGATCAAGACCCTCGCCTTGCGGGTCGAGCGCAGCAACGCCAATGCGCTGGCGCTGGCGCAGTGGCTCGAGCGCGAGCCCAAGGTACGCAAGGTGTTTTACCCCGGGCTGGAGACGCACGCCCAGCATGCGCTGGCGCGGCGCCAGATGAGCGGTTTCGGCGGCATCGTGTCGATCGAGCTGGAATCCGACCTGGCCGGTGCGCGGCGCTTCCTCGAGGCATGCAAGGTATTCACGCTGGCCGAGAGCCTGGGCGGCGTGGAGAGCCTGATCGAGCATCCGGCGCTGATGACCCATGCGACGATTCCGGCGGCGCAGCGCGCGGACCTGGGGATCAGCGACACGCTGATCCGGCTGTCGGTGGGAATCGAGCATGTGGAGGACCAGCGCGCGGATTTGCGGCGCGCGCTCGACCAGGTGTAAGCGCTCGCCCGGTGCGGCCTGCGCGGCTCTGCCTGCGCAGTGCAGCCTGGTTCAGGCGGGCGCAGGCCGGCGCGGCATGTCCAGCTGCCGGCGTACCTGGAAGGTGCCGACCAGCTTCGACAAGGCCGCCGCCTGTTCGCGCATCGAGGCGGCAGCGGCTGCCGCTTCCTCCACCATCGCCGCGTTCTGTTGGGTCGACAAATCGATCTCGGCGATCGCCTGCCCTACCCTGGCCACGCCCTTCGCCTGCTGTTCGCTGGCGCCGTGGATCGCACCGAGAATCGCCGCCACCTCGTGCACCTTGCCGAGCACCGCGCGCATCGTGGCGCCGGCGCCGTGGGCGATGCCGGTGCCTGCCTCGATCTCGCCGGCCGACTCCTGGAGCAGCGTCTTGATTTCCTTCGCGGCCCCGGCCGAGTGCTGGGCCAGGCTGCGCACCTCGGCCGCGACGACAGCGAAGCCGCGTCCTTCGGCGCCCGCGCGCGCCGCTTCCACGGCCGCGTTCAACGCGAGGATATTCGTCTGGAAGGCGATGCTGTCGATCATCCCCGTGATGTGGACAATCCTGTCCGCCGAGGCCCTGATCGCGCCCATGCGCTGCACCAGTTGGGCCACGGCCGCGGCGCCCTCCCCGGCCACCTGCGAGGCCGACTGCGCCAGCACGTTCGCGTCGCGCGCGCTGTTGTTGTTGCTGGCGATCGCATGGGTCAACTCCTCCATCGCAACGACGGTCTGGCGCAGGGCGCCGGCCTGGCGTTCGGTGCGCTGCGACAGGTCCTGGTTGCCTTCGGCGATCTCGCCGGATGCGGCATCGATTCCGCGCGCGCCGCGCAGCACTTCGGTGACGGTGGCCGACACCCCGTCCGTCATGCCGTTCAGGGCCTCGAACAGGCGGCCGATCTCGTCGAAGCGATCATGGCGGATGAGCGGCCGCAGGTCGCCGCGCGCCACGTCTTCGGCCAGGCTCACCGCTTGCCGGAGCGGGACCACGATGCTGCGCGTGAGGACCCAGCCAAGCAGGCCGCCCGCCGCCAGCGCAGCCGCGCCAAGTGCGAGCAGCAGCCTGCGGCTGAAGGCGGAGGCGCCGGCCGAATCGGCGGCCAATGCTTGCGCCTGGCGCGCCTGGTGCTGCAGCAGCGCGTCGAGGCTGGTGCTGTAGCGAACGAAGGCCGGTTCCAGCGAGCGGACCAGCAGGTCCTCGGCTTCCTGGGTGCGCCCGAGGTCCTTGGCGGCGAAGACGGCTTGCGTCGCGCTGGCGAAGGCCGCCTTGTGTTCGGCCATTGCGCGCAGCATGACCTGCTCCGCCTGCGAGGCCGGCAGCGCGCGCATGGCCTTTTCGACGACGGCAACGCGCACTTCTCCATCCTGCAGCTGCGCCTTGTACAGGTCGGCCAGTTCCAGGCTGTCGCTGCGCGCCACCGACATGACGCGCAGGCCGTTCAGGCGCGCCACGCCAAGCAGGTCGGACGCCAGTTGCTGCTTCGCCAGCTTGTCGTTCACGAGATCGCGCGTGATCGCGTCCGCGGCGGCCATGCGCCAGAGGGCAACGAAGGTGATGAGGACGATGAGGAGGGAGACGATGCAGAAGGAACCGAGGATGCGGGTGCCGGTCTGGAGTTTGGCGAGGGACATGCGGGTCACGGTGGGTGGAGGTGGCCGCAGTGTAGGTGGGGAATGTGACAACATGATGAAGGGGTTGTCATCGGTCATCGGCGATGTTGGATGCGCGTTTGATCGGACGGCCGGGACGCGTGGCCACGTGTTCCTGTCGAGACCGTGGCGTACCGTAGGGTGGGCTCCCGAGCCCACGCGTATGCGGCGGACGCGCAATCGATACGCGGCCGACACCGCATCGCGGCACGGACGAAAAAAAACCGCGCACATGGCGCGGTTTTTTGCGACGACATCGAAGCTTATTCGATCTCGACCGTCTCGGCCGGAGCCGGCGGCGGCAGTGCGTCCCCTTCCGGGAACTCGAGGACCACATCGTCCTTCTCGTTCAGGTCGACCGTGACGCGCCCGCCGTTGACCAGGCGGCCGAACAGCAGCTCGTCGGCCAGCGCCTTGCGGATCATGTCCTGGATCAGGCGCGACATCGGACGTGCGCCCATCTGCGGATCGAAGCCCTTCGAGGCGAGGAACTTGCGCA
>Ga0308169_10004280_pt1 | contig 13409 bp, 28 predicted proteins | sample PhyBR1_2_FD_202139 | JGI IMG/M metagenome (GOLD analysis project Ga0308169, IMG submission 202139) | Phyllosphere microbial communities from UC Gill Tract Community Farm, Albany, California, United States - DLSLSB.R1 | ecosystem: Host-associated > Plants > Phyllosphere > Unclassified | place...
ATCGGCCGTCACCTAACTAATGAAACTGGGACCCGTACAGGCAGCGCCGATGAGCAGGATGGGTTGGGAGAGGGAGGATGAGATAGTGCTGGATGCTGAAACGGCAGTGATGGAACCGGTCATGACGCGACATGCGCATTGCCTATTCGGGCAGGTAGGTGTCCGTTTAGGTGCCGGCCATGGAGATCCGTCCACCCTCCCCACGCTCATTCTGTTGTTTCGTTCGAAAGGCTTTTCCATCCGTAAAGCAGGAACAACATCAGACGCGGTCGCTGATGACGGATCGGTAGCGAAATATGTTCGGCGGCAGATCAAGCACGCCCACAAAGGACACGTCGTCGTCCACGCCCGTGGCCGACATATCGCCCTTGCTGGCGTCCGAGCTGGCCATAGAGTAGTATGTATTGACACGGCGCGAGCTGTCTCTCCAACCCTGTCACGCTGAAGACTGGCGCTGACCGGACAGTGCGTCTCTCAGGGCCGCGGGCAACTGTCCCACGGGAATGTACCTCATGCCGACGCCTGAAACCCTGCTCAAATGGCACGGATGTTTCTTTGTCCACCGCGGTGAGTGAGGACGTCTCTGACCGTCAGGCAAGCAGGGAGAGTCTGGGGATCTGACGCACAGGACCATACGCCGGATCTTTCCTACGCTTCACGCTGATCTTCCCGACATCGTACCCGCAGTCCGCCCCGACCGTCCGTTTTGATTCGGACGTCTTCCATCGTGCGTCCCAGATGCGCTTCGACGGGACTCACAGCAACATTGACTGTAGCTATGGTGGACCCAAAGACCAAGATATGGGCACCTCGGGGACGTCTCACTCAATGGCGGTGGGTGCAAGTCTTACGTCACTAGGAGCTGCGCTCACGATCAGGCCGCGCATAGATCATGTACCACACATCCTGCACAGCCTGAAAGACAGCTTCAAGACGTCTGCATTGAAGACGATAACGGAAGCGGAAGCCTCGAACAAGCACATATGGTCGTGAGCTACTATCTCTCCTTGACCTAAGCCTTGGCTGACCGAAAGACTATACCATCACTCGCACCAGACCTTCCTTTCGATGACGTCTCAACGAGCCCTGCATTCTACGTCCCGCTCTGCGCTGTACCCGAGCGCACAGCCCGTCCTGCCTCCTGTTCCCGCTAGTCCTGTCAGGAGGGGCCATGTGAGGGATGTATCGGTGACGAGCACGGCGTCGAAGGTCGAGGAGGGGCCGATTGTGTTCCGGGAGATTGGCAAGGAGGAGCAGGCCAGGTTGTGGGATGGGCTCAAGCGGAGTCTGGGCGGATGAGTATGCTACGAAATTGATGACACTCTACGATGACCTTGATGCAATGAGTCTCCTCAGCTAGAGCGGGCAAACAGCCATCTAGCCGGGTATTGTCAAGTGGATGGCAGCCAGCGAGGACGGGGGAGTCGGATCGCCGGCGAAGTCCGAGCCGGGCAGTCGGCCAGGCGAGACTTGGCCACTGCGTCACTACCAGGCGTGTACTCGTTGCCTTTGTCTCGGCCTTTACACTATATCATCTGCTTGCTCCAGATTCACCTCAAGATGCCGCCAGCGAAGGCGGTAGACCCGACGTTGCTGCTCGAAGAGCCGCTGGTCCGCGTGCGTCTGACACGTCCGGTTATCAGGTAGCGCTGACTTTAGACACCATATGAGCTCCTTCGCCGTTCTCACCGCGCCGCTCAGCGACATGTCGAGCGTGACTTTACTCAGGTTCAAGTGAGCCAGCGTGAACAAGCACCGAAAAGCTGACGGTAGTCTGCTCTAAACGGGCTGCTAAAGTCAGTTGAGGGCAATCCGACACCGGAGCAAAGGGAGAGTGCTTTGAACAAGCTCGATCAAGCTGGAGAGCGTGTGAGGGGGCTTAAGCGAAAGGTGAGCAACCCTAATCCTCCTCCTTGCGGCTGCGATCAATGCTGACGCTCAGCTCGACGATTTGCAGCCGAATGAGACGACACCGACTACCCTTCGCTCACGGCTGACCTATCTGGATCACCTATCTAAACCGCCGGGTGATGCTCCTCTTGGAGGGGTCTCAAGGTGAGCACTCAAGGCCGCTATCTATGGCACGCATGCTGATACGTCAGTGGAGCGGAGAAAGAAGGGGACAACACGTTCGACCGGTACATTGTGGATTACCTTCTTCGGACGGGGCGGATCAAAACGGCGCGCGCGATGGCTGCAGCGAAGGGAATCGAGGTGGGTGCACTGATGAAAGTACAAAGGACCGAGTGACTGACCACAGGAACTCGTCGACGTCAAGCTGTTCGCGGAGCTGATCAAGATCGAGACGGCACTTGTGGAGAAACACTCGGTGACCGAGGCTTTGGCATGGTGCGGTGAGCACCGAGGAACGCTCAAGAAGACCAAGGTGGGCGGACGAATCGTAGCGTCACGGAACCGAAGCTCATCGCAGAACGATATCGAGTTCGTCTTGCGTATGCAAGAGTTCATCGAGCTGTGTCGCAAGCGTGAGATCACCACGGCGATCACCTATGCGCGGAAAAACCTTGCGCCGTGGGCGACGTCGCATATGGTGCAGATTCAGCATCTCATGGCACTTCTGTCTTTCGGCGAAAAGACTGGCGTCAAACTGTACCGCGTAAGTGGGCGCTGAGATGATGTGATATCCGGCTGACGAGCAGTACTTATACGACCAAGCGCAATGGCGTTTTGTGCAGCAAGAGTTCCGCAAGACGTTCCTCACGCTCTATGCCCTTCCCGGTCAATCGCTCCTCTCCCTCGCCCTGTCCGCCGGATTGTCCACTCTGCGACTCCCTTCATGCGCGCAGTATCACCGCCCAGATCCCTCTTCCCCGAAATCGCCAACCGTCCCGCTCGTGCCTGCCGCGCCGCCAATGCACACCACTTTCGGAGACTTCGTAATGTCCTCGCCGCTCTTGCCCGACTCGCCGCCTCACCAGCAACCGCATTCAGTAACGCAGCCGGTCGAGGAAGAAGTAACGGGCAACATCGACTGTCCCACATGCACGCCCGATCTGGTCATACTCGCTAGCGAGGTGCCCATGTCGCACCATGTCATCTCGACACTTGTGTGCCGGATCAGCGGTAAAGTCATGGACAGCTCGAATCCGCCCATGGCGTTCCCAAACGGATACGTGTACTCGTACAATGTGAGTGAGGCGGGATTAGGAGAGTGTTGGGCGGAGCTGATTCGCAGGCGCTAAAGGAGATGGCGACGAACAACTTTAACGTGGTTACTTGTCCACGGACTCGCGAGTCGTGCAGCTTCGATCGATTGAGGAAGGTGTATATCTCGTGAGGAGACAAAGGCGACGATCTGCACTAGGGTTGTATTCTGTTTGCTTGTATCGATGTAACAAGGATGCTAGTCTAGGTGACTACGGGCGGGTGTCGCGACCGTCGAGGAGAAGCAGGCAGCGGAGAATCGGAACAGCCGGCCTAGTGGCACTTTGACCAGTCGTCACTTGACCGTCATGAGGCAAGACTCTCACCTTTTCTCGCGTATATGTGCTTGGGGATTATGTGGGGTATCCCGCTGGGTGCCGTCAGCTGCGGTGCGAGGTGCTGGAGCCCTGTCAACGGCAGAAGATCGCTCGGCAATCTGGTCCTTTCCGAGAATGACCTGGACGGCTTCAGAGTGCGACGCTAGCTCTTCCGATGGGGGGTCCTTTCGGCTTGTCGCACCCCCGGCCCATCAAACTGTCACCGCGCAGACACTTTGCCTGCCTTTGACAACTACTGGACCACCTGACAACTGACCACGTCTGTCACTCCGCTCATAGCCATCACGCCCGTCTGAGGGGGCCGTCGTTCCTCAACCATGCGCAGCCCAAGAGCCACGCTCACGCTCGCCATCTTCCTCTGTACCGCTGCGCTCTTCGTCTTCCTCCCGTCTCAGAAGGACAAGTCTGCGCAAGAATGGAGGATCCCGTTCTGGACCTCGCTCGAGACGTACGACCATGCCCGGGGGCTGAAGGTGGGGGTGGTGGAGGTGACGGCTCATCACGATGGTGCGCCGAGCCCATGGTCCTTGGTCGGCAAGCAGCAGCTGATACCAGAGGTGATAGGCTCGGTTCTGACGGTGTTACGCGACCTCGAAGCCGATACTACCTTGTACCGTACGTCCAGGGCTTGTGGTCTTGCACACTCCCAAGATGAACCATGGCGGGCTCACGGGACTGACAGCCAGGACCGTGGCCGTTCATGTACGGCTTTGATCAGATTATGGCGGACGTGTATCCCGACCCGCCTGCGCCGCACCGGGACCTCGAAGTCAGGTTGAACAATGAGAAGCTTGATCTGGATGTGCTGGTCATAACGACGTGTAAGTGATCCTGAGCGCCCCCCGGTGAGCGGGGGCAGGCATCGTTGCCGAGTTGATCCGACTCCCGAGTACTCCTTGGTGACTGATCTCCAGGCGACGCCAAATTCTGGTACGACTTCGGCCGCCTCTTCGAGACCATCACGCAGTCCTCGGTACCAGTCGTCTGCCTCCCCCACGAGATCGAGGGCTTTGACAACGAGCGGAACAGGCTGCAGTTGCAGGCTCTGGGGCAAGGTGGGAGGCTGTCCCTATTGACGCTGGTAGAACACGCCTCCAACGGCGTACGCAAGGCTCTGGCGAACTGGCAACGGGAAGATCCCACCTGGGGCACCGTTCCCGTTGCCACTTTCACTCCTGTGAGGCGGTCTGTGGACCGCGCTGCACCACTATTGCGACATGGCGGAGCTCTGACAGAAGGTTTTCAAGCTGCCTGGTGGTATGCGGTCCACGACCCCACATGACCGAGTGCCCAACTCGGCGGCCATTATCGGCAGAATGATCAACTGGGCAAGGCGGTACGAGGAGATCACGGCGGAACTGCTCACGGCGATGTCGAGTGAGTGCAAGGGGTTGTGGCCTGTCTGCGGCAGGCCCTTCTCTGCTGCTATCAGCTGACACTAGCTGATCCGCGGGCATGGGGCTACCGTAAAGAGGCCTCGAGGGACGACCCGTCCCAGGTCTCGTTCGTGCCGGTGGGAGACAAGCCCTTCAAGCTGCACCTCGTCGGCAAGCCCGATCCGAACGCCGCGCCGACGCTGCCCGCCGCGCTCGAATCGGTGATTGAGATACATGGGGACCTGAGCTATGATGACTTCTACCGAACTATCGGTGGCGTTGTGAGTGGTAGCTCAGAGCGTGGAAGGAAGCAGCTTGACCGCAGGATCTAGTCTTGCCTGCTTTCAAGAAGAGGCTTTATCACGACCACCGGGCCTCTGCGTCCATACCCGCTGCAGTCATCGCTGGGGTGTGTCATGTCGTCTTGCTCTCTGCCAATCAGCCAGATACACTTGATGCCCCGTGCTGATCTCCATACACCCGTGCTTGCCAGTGATGACGTGCTCGAGGCTTATCCATACCTCGCTCCGCCTGCCATGGTATACTACGACAGTGGTCTGACCGAGATCGAAGCCATAGCTCGACTACGGCGTGAGGGGATGAGCGGGCCACGCGAAGGGGGGCGAGGTTGGGCGAGATACGAGGACAGCCTCAAGAAGGAAAATATGGCAGTCTGGGCCGGGGTCCTAGCGCGACGGGCAGAGCCGTTGGATAGGCGCAACCCGTGAAGAGAACAGGATGCGACGGAGGGGTACGATTACTTGTGTACACATCTTTCGACGACAAGATAGACATACCGGTCAACGTGCAACTCGACGCCTACGCTACATGCATACGATACATTATCGGGCAATCATGATCGTGCCTGTTTTTCCGGCTTCTGGAAACGGCTTTCCAGCCGGCTGAACCGGTCGACGCGTTTTGCCTTGCACCCTGCTCCAGACTCATTACACCTTCGCCGTCCCTTCCCCAACCGGGAACACCAACCATGGGCTCGTTCTGGAGCTTCTTGGAGCTTGCGGCCCATTCGTGGAACTGCTCAATATACTCCGGTCTGCCTATATTCTTTTGGGTCCAACCTAGATGGTCCACCGCGGACCTCACCTCGCAGGAGGGCAAGGTACGAGACATCCCACTCATCCAGCCACATCGCGGACTTCGTCCAGCGGAAAGCTGCGTGTCCGAGTAAGAGGCTGACCGCAGGTCGCCATTGTCACGGGCGGCAACTCGGGAACGGGGTACGAGACGTGCAAAGCGCTGTACCACGCCGGAGCGAAGGTGTACCTCGCGTGTAGAGACCTCGAGAAGGGAAGAAAGGCTATCGAGGATATCAAGCGCGGCGGGGAGTTTGGGATCCTGGGCGTGAGGTATCCGGATACTCCTCCACGAGACAGCAAAGGCCATATCGAATGCCTGAAGCTTGATCTGGCGGACTTTGAGAGCATTTCGGCGTTTGTGGACGAGTTCAAGACGTGAGTCCGGCTCGGGACTGAGCCTGGTCCATGGGAGGGCGAGATCGGATGTGGGGGAGCATATGGGCAGCTGAATTGACGACAGGCGGGAGAAAAGGCTGGACTTGTTGTTCGCGAATGCCGGTGTGATGGTCTCGTGAGTGCAAGCCGAAGTCCAGGAGGGAAACTCGGCTGACAAGCAGGCCTGAGGGCATGCACACCAAGCAGGGTTACGCCCTGCAATTCGGCACAAATGCACGTATCGTCCCTGCGCTCATTCCTCAATCGGCGCGCTCACGACTAGTGCTTGGGTCATCAGCGGCTGGTATCTTTACTCCTCCCACTACTGCTCGAGACGTCCCGCACCTCGCCGCACCTCGCTCGCGTCATCTCAACCTCCTCTGCTGGTCACTCCCTCGCGCCGTATCCGGCCTTCAATCCTGAACAGATCGTTCTGAACACGTCACCGGCGGGTTCATCAGACAACAGCAAACTCCGTCGGGGCGATCACGAGCCCGACAGATGGGTCGCGTATGGGCAAAGTAAATGGGGCAATATCGCGCTTGCGCGGTACCTGCATTGGCGGTACGGTCCCGATGCTGGACGGAAGAAGCGGCTTGTGGCGGCTCCAGAGGCGAACGACGATGAAGCGCAGATCATCTCCGTAGCTGTCCACCCCGGTATGTCGAGAGAGCGACTCGGTCCGGAATCGCCATAGAAGATGTCGCTGACGACAGGCCTGATCGCGACGAACCTAGCGCAACACATCTCGCTCACGCCATATATCTTCAAATGGGTCCCCTGGATAAGGGTAAGCTTTCCTTCGTGACACAGCAGACGCAAGTCTCGAGTGGCTGATAGCAGCACATCATCACTAAGCCCGCCCCGGTCGGAGCGTCCAACCAGCTTTGGGCGGCCACGTGCTCCGAGGAAGAGGCCAAGAAGCTCAGTGGAGAGTACATCGTACCCTTTCAGCGCACCGGCATCGCGCGACCTGACTTGGATAATCCCGGGATCGTACAGAAGCTGTGGAACTGGTGTGAGGAGCAGGGGCGGAAGCACCAGTAGACGTCCGATCGATATCGATGGCTTCATGCAGGGGATATGATGCATTTCGTCTAGCCGTGTTGTACCGCGATGGACGGTACACGATGGTGTATCTATGCTCCGCAGACGGCGTCTCCTACGGTCGTGTTGAGGATCAGGGCGACAATGAGACCGTACAAACCCTGCGCGTCAGTTTCTCGGTGCGGCAGTCGAAGCGTGTCCAGCTCACGATGACCTCTCTGTCAAGTCAGCTACGATCACGCCAGTGAGGCCGGGACGAGACGACTCACGCGAAAATGAGAATCAGAACCATCGAGACGAAAACCCTGGACTCGTACAGGTATGCTCGGACGCACTGTTGTCAGCTGAGTGGACCAGAAGATGAGTCGCGCAGCTCACAGCGTCTCCGACAATACCGATGGCGTATCCAGCTGCCAGACCCGTGAAGCCACATGCTGCACGTCAGCTCATTCACAATGACGGGATTGCGGGAACTAACCTAGACCAGCCGCGAGGTGGATGAATCCAGCAAAGAGCGAGTACGGCTCCGAGGGTGATACTGCGATCAGCGTCACCTCGCCAAGAGGCGCGGAGTGTTGCTCACTGCCTCCAGCAATCAAGACCGAGACGACGAGTCCATAGACGGCAATGACTAAGCGTGAGCACATGTCCAGATCTTGTCTCCGCAGGGACGTACTACCAGACATCTGTCATCAGTCGCCGGTCACTCGGAAGAGGTTTTGGGGCACTCACGACAACCGGGATCAACGACTACGCTGGGTCAGCTGCTCCACCACATCAATAGTTGGCGAAGCTTACCTTCATAATCAGGTCAGGTCTGAGAGTCAGCTTGACCCTCACACGGAGGGCTTGAGCAGGACGAACCGGAATGTACCGAGACCAGCGATTCCTATGCCTGCTTTCGAGGTTCCGTAAGCCGCTCCGACCGTCGAGAACACCATCTGAATCGTGAGCTTTGATCCTTCCGGAATGGATCAGTCAGCTCACAGCGCTGGTGACGCCGGCAAAGCTGCCTGTTAGCTGGTGCGTGAGCGACAGGCAGAACACGGACGAACCCGAAGAAGTAGGCCCAGGGAGGGCAGAGTTCAGATGACATGCTGAGTGTTCGGGTCTGGCAGTCCCAAGCGGTGGGCGGTCGATGGCTTGCGAAGGGTGTCGGTCTGATTAGACGTGCAAAGGCAGAGTCAGTAGCGCAGGTACTGATATGCAATGAACGCACGATCATCGGCGACGGACAGACCGGATAGCAAGCTGCATGGTTCATAAACCAGGGGCCGAATAAGATTGTCGTCGACGGTGGCGTTCGGACTGCGGCCGGTCTTGGCTCCCCGGTCGGCGTGTGGGCGGGTGGATGCAATGACCGTACTCGTCACCGCTATCCTCAACACCCTCCCTTGACGCATATCCACCCCTTGGCACTGCATCCAACATGAAGGGCTTTACCAAGGTCCTCCAGCGGTACGTCGATGGCCTTGAAGTAATTTTGCTGCATGCTCTGATCACAGGACTCCTCACAACCTGACCTCCCGGATCGGGATGGCCAAGAGTACGTCGTCTGACCCCGCTGCGGGCGATATGAGCAGAGAGCTGATCCTTAGAGTCGACCGATCCAGAGTTCAATGACCTGTCAGTTGTATCCTCAAGTTCGTAGACTACGAGCTAACGTGCAGCGAGCGCAAATTCGCCGCCGTCGAGTTGGCGTGCGAGAAGATGCTCAAGGACTCGACTGTGTTCCGGGACGCGGTGCAGTGTGAGTTCCACAACCGGTTCACATTGGTGCCATCGCTGACGTGCAGCGCTGTTGCAGTCCGGATCGACCTTCTCACAGTCCATGGCGACGCTCTTCTCGCCCATGGGCGCAGAGTACAATCTGGCGTCGAAGCACCCGCACAGCGAGGTCACGTTGAACAACATCGCGGTGTACCAGACGCTCATGGAGGAGCTGCGTGGTGGGTTGCGCCAGTCAAAACCTTGTCCCAACGAGCCTTCAAGGGCCAAAAAGCACCTACAAGAAACTCCGGCTTACCTTAGAAACGCTCGCACCCGAACTTGATCTTATCGACAGCCGGATTGTTGCTCCCTCAAAGGAGCTTGTGGACATCTGCAAGAAGATCCGAAAGACGTGTGTCAAACGAGACCACAAACTCATCGACTACGATCGACACAACAACTCGCTCAACAAGTTGCGGGAGAAGAAGGAGAAGTCGCTGTCGGACGAGAAGAACCTATTCAAGGTGGGCGCGATTGTGCGAATACGGTCTCCGGGCTGACAAGCAGGTGGAGCAGGACTTCGAGCTCGCATCCGGCGAGTACGAGCACTACAACAACCTTCTCAAGACGGAGCTGCCAGCGTTCATTCAGATGGCCACGCGGTTCATCGACCCCCTGTTCCACTCGTTCTACTACATGCAGTGCGTATCCATAGGGCTCGATCCCCTTGTGCGTGATTTAAAGCTCACACCAGGTTGAACGTGTACTACATCATGCTGGAGAAGATCCAGTCATTCTCGGACGGCAAGTACGACCTCTCGCGCAAAGACATCGAGAACATCTACCTCGAGCAGCGCGGAGACGCCGCCGAGCAGATGGAGGAGTTGGGCATCACCAAGCGTCTGGTCTCTACCGCCAAGATGCTCCAGCAGCACCGGTCCGCTTCTGGGGGAACTGTGGGGCGATCCGGCTCAATCGCGTCCCGCACTTCCGGTCTCGACCGAAAAGACTCGCTTGCGTCCAAGAAGGCCGACGCGGCGTCTTCCTACACCCCTCCCGCGCGAACATTGGCTGCCCCGCCGCCTTATACCTCCACCCCATCCTCTTCGTCCGTCGCTTCCGTTGGCAAAAAGGCGCCTCCTCCTCCCCCGCCTCTCAAGCCCAAGCCGAGCTACTCGGCTGTCAAGTACGCGACGGCGATTTTCGACTTTGAGGCGCAGGTGAGTATGGAGTGGCACGGTTGGCGGTATCAGGTACTGACGGGCAGGCCGAAGGGGATTTGAGCTTCCGTGCAGGCGACAAGATTGAGCTGATTGAGAGGACGGAGAGCGCCGAGGACTGGTGGACGGGCAGACTCGATGGAAGGACGGGTATCTTCCCGGGCAACTACACCCAAGTTGAGGAGTAGACGGCGACTCTGGGCCTGGACACAGAGGAACGGATGGGCGAGCCCGTGACGGATCAGAGCTGAGCCGGTTACGAATCAGCAAGATGGGATGGCAGCTGGTGGACTGTAGACGGAAAATGCAAAGGGAAGCGGGAGCGGAGGACAATGATTGTAATGTGGCGGCGAGGCCAGTCTGGCGGAGGTGACGTTCACGGAGATCCCTGCGGGGCCATTAGCAGATACTGAATAGGAGGATGGATCATGTATCGGTATCTCGGTCTGTGGCGAAGGCGACATACTATTCACATCACCTATGCGACTGATGTATAGGGTACATGACAAAGGGACGGAAAGAGAGGAGGGGTGGGCGGGAGGTGACTCGGGTAAGACCAACTCAACATGTACTACTGATGGGGGTGGAAAAGGACCACTAAACGGACGCAGACACCTCGCTGTACAACTTGTTCCACTCTTCGGCCGGGTCGGCTTTCTCGGTCGGTTGAGACGACCCCACCGGAGAGATCAAGGGCTGAACGAGGTCCACTTGGTCACGCTCGAGACCGAACGCCTCGCCAAGTTTCGCCTGAAGGTCAGCTTGGCCAAAAAAGAAAATGGGCTCAGCTGACCCATGGATCAGGTGGAGGTCGGGGGGGTGCGTACATCGCGCGGAGAACGTCGAGTGTGGGCTTGGAGGGAGGAGGCTGTGGTTCATCGGGAACCATCTCGTCAGACGGCTGGACATCAGCCTGCAGGCAGAAGGAGGGACGCGGAGCTGACCGCGAAGGACGGCGCGTAGGCGCTCCTTGCAACGAGAGCAGGGATGTCGGCCAATGTACGTGGAACAGGGGCTCGAAGCTGGCCCTCATCCTCTGTCGCTGCTCGGAGACGGGGCGTGTATTCCTCGTCGGTCTGCTCGACCTGCAATCAGCGACGGTAGCTCCCCTTTGGTCTGCTTTTACGACGTGTTCGTGTGGTGTCCTGGTGTGGTGGCGGCTCGGCTTCGAGTCGTGATCGTGGATGTGACGTGAGTCTCGCTGCATCACGACGCGCTGCCATGAGCGCACTGTGCTTCCAGGGATGAACCTACCGATCGCAGCTCAGCGAGCTCTTCCTTCAATTCCCGCCTCCCTTTGTCGAGGTGATTGACTTGACGCTGCAGACGTCGGGACTCCTTCTGCGACTTCCTGAGCTCTTCCTCCTGGTCGATCAGCCTTCTCAGTCTTTGAATCGGTGTGCGTGTGTGTGTGTGCTGCAAGGCACTCACCGCCTCAGCCAATTTATGACGCAGCGAGTCGTCGTCCTTCTGAAGTCTGTCGTGATCTTTGCGCTGGAGCATGAGTTCCTGTGAAGCATGGTTTGAAGACGCACCCTTTCTTTGAGGATATCCACCTCGGTTCTCAACGCCGACGCTTCCCTGCGCAGCGCCGTCTCCTTGTCACGCAGTTCGTCATTGTCCATCTACCCTCAGGACAAGCCACCTGCTACGCGACAATCCTTACTGTCAAAGTCTTCATGCGCCCCAGCTGCATCTCCTCCTTATCCTTGTGATGCTTGAGCTCGTTCCTCACATCGGTGAGTTCACGACTCATTGCAGCCACGGCGCTGCTGTTGGTCCCCGCGTGCTTGGCCTGATCTCAGCCTCCGGTGACACCTCCGTACAGCGTCTAAGCACCACACAACTCACTTTCTGTTCGAGCTCGCTCCACTTCTGTTCCGCAACGATACGCCTCCTCTTCTCTTCGTCCAACTGCGCCTTGAGCGACTCCCATTCGCCCTTGAGCAACTGGAACTTGTGATCCACCTCCGCATGCCGTTTGGACAGAGCGGAGATTGCCGCCCGACTCTGAGTCTCCTTCTTGTCCAGATCCTCCCTCGCTTTCTGCAGCTCGCGGTCCTTGGTACGGATCTGAGCGGTCAGCATGTCCAGCTCAGGCTGGTTTGGTGGCAACTCCTTCCAAGCCGCGATTGTCTGCTGAGCGACGGTAAGCTGGCTTTTGATCATGTCCATCTCGGTTCGCGTGCTGGCCAATTGAGCTGTCAGGGTCTGCGATCAGTCTCCCTATTCGCTGCAAGGGAGAGGCGAGAGTACATGGGCTTTGGCCGATTCAAGCTGGGTGACGCTCAGAGCCCGTTGCAGTTCCGTTTGGTGATTCGCGTTGATGCGCTGCACCAGGGCGTCGACCTGGGTGCGCGTCACCTACGTTCAGCCTCGGGATATACATAAGGCCATGTACTCACATAATCCTCAGACTGCAGGTTCTGCTGGGCAAGGTGTGGAGGAGAAGGCGGATGAGGGACCGGTGCAAGCCGTGGGGCCGGGGGCGAGAGCGGAGCCAGGGCAAATGGACCTTGGAGGGATGAATGGGAGATGCCGTAGTCGTGAGGATCTCTTTGCTTTTTTGGAAAGCCTGCGCTGTAAGATGAAGAGGGTGTGGGTTGGGAGTAATGAGTGAAGAGGTGTTCGACCGTAGGGTCCATGGTGGTATTTGCTTTTGAAGGGTGGCGAGGTTTGTTCTTGTAATGGCCGAGAGGTGCAGACGATGACATGTGAGGGAGTGATGAGAATGACGAGGGCAGTTCTTGAACCCCCCAGCAGATTGGTGCCAGCACGGGCGTAATGGAGCTCGTTGGGGAGGTCAGAGCGCCAGGGCGGATCCCCTTGGGCGTTGTCAGCGAGAGCGGTGAAGACTTCCCTGTGCCCCAGCGGCTGAGATATTTGGCGATAAGGCTGGTTACGTATACCCTCTATGGTCTTTGTCTGGTCTGGCGAATATCAGCTGTGAGGTACGGCCAGTCGTTGGAAGGCCCGAGGCAATACTCGTCGCGGCACTCTTCGTCGCCCACTCTTGCGGGGCTTGGCTTCGGGTCTTCCATCCGTCATGCGGGGCGGGCAGGGAGGTCTTCCAATTGGCCC
>Ga0308169_10004282_pt1 | contig 13408 bp, 22 predicted proteins | sample PhyBR1_2_FD_202139 | JGI IMG/M metagenome (GOLD analysis project Ga0308169, IMG submission 202139) | Phyllosphere microbial communities from UC Gill Tract Community Farm, Albany, California, United States - DLSLSB.R1 | ecosystem: Host-associated > Plants > Phyllosphere > Unclassified | place...
TCAACGGCCCGCTAATTATGGAGCACAGCAAGGTTGGGCTCATGAAGACACGAGGCAAAGTACAGGTTCTGTGTCTTGTACGACCCGCACGATCGATGACGAATCACACGATGTATGGCTCATATCCGCCATGTGCTCCTTGTCCGCCTTTTACGGCTCCTTACACCGACAGCCACGACTGCTGCGTGACCTGCCTCAAGCTACGTCCACCACCCAGCTACCACATCCTCGACGATCTCGTCCTGTTGCAGTACTTCAACGCCAATCAGCACTTCGCGAGGCATCCGGAGGAAGCACGCAGCTGGATTTATGCGATGCATCTTGTATCGTCCTGCTCTATGTCCCCCGTTATGGCCACCTAAAACCACTTCGCCGTGAGGTTCTTCCTCTGCACCGCGGGCTTCGCCACCGCGATTCCCACACTCAACACCGCAAGCGTCAACAGAAGTTGCGCCTTGTTGAAGCTGTCCGTGAGGATATCAAACGTGCCCGAGGGGGTGACTCCGCGCGAGAAGAACAGGTCCAGCCAGTGGACGAGCAACAACGACGTCGACTCGACGAGTGCGGGCGAGGACGTGAGGTACTTTGCGCCGAGGATCTGGTATTTGTGGGAGATGACCGATTTCGGATTGGACGGCAGGGCGGGCTCGTACGGGATCAGCATCTCTTCCTTGTCGCCTGCAGTGGGCTTGCCGGTGGGACGGCGGGGATCGAGCAGGCGGCCGGGGATGGTGGCGATCTGGTCGCGGTCGTTGATATAGATGAGATCCTTGGCGGTCACGCCGAACTTCGACGTTGTGATCGCCAACGACTTGATCTCGCTTGGAGCAATGAAGGTCTGTGCCGCCCAGCCGTCCACGGCCGCATGTCCCGATGCAAAGCTAGACAGACCAGGACTGACGTGAGCCTTCAGCCCTTGTGTAGGCTCCCAAACTCACGTCTGCGCCTCGCAGTCGCGCCTGTCTTCGTATAGCTCGACCGAGCCTATTCTCCAGCCCGAGTTGTCAAGGTACGAGTATACCAACCAGTTCTCGCTCATGGCCACTTGAATGCCCTTACCAGCGACCAAGTTGGGGATGACCACGTCGTATACTTGTCGTCCAGACGTCGTGTCCGTGACAATGACGCGTCCTGTCGATTTGCCGACGTTGATCACCGTCAGGACGACCAGATGCGGATTGAGGTACTTGTACAGCGTCGATTTCCCGCCGATGGCGCGACCGAAAGACGCGATGGCGCCATTAGCGACAGGCGTCGTGGACGTCAAGACTTCGCCATTGATGAACGGGATTGACCACACCTCGGCGCTCTGGAACACTGTTCCGTTGCGCGCGGACAGAACGTTTCCGGAAAGCGCCGAGCCGGAGAGAGAAGGCGTAGTGGTAGTGAAGAAGAACTCGCTCGAGATAGCCTCGAGGTCTTGGGCAACCTTCTTGCAGGACGGGAAGATGTGCACCTGCCATCAGCCGGCCGCGGCGATATACGGGCCTCTAAATCACCTTCTCTTCCTCGTCCACAACAGCCAGCACCCGGTTCTCGGTACCGCAATTGGTGAACGGCGTCAAGAAGACCGTCCTGGGTCTGCCCTCAAAGAGCTCTTTGCCCAGTTCTCGAACATGCTTCCCCTCTCCGCCGACCACCACACCCGTGAAAGCGTCAATGTGGAAGCCAATTGTATTCGTCTCCTGTTCTTCAGCTTTATACAGAGACGTCACACGCAGAGCTCACCCCATCGCGTGTCCGGCTGGCGATAACCGCCAGAGTCGGGTTGACTCCTTCTCCGACTTCCCGTACCAGCCACATGCTTTTGACGTCAAGCTCGGTCCCGTTCACGCCCGTCAGTCCGAGGTTCCGGGTCCAGACGTTCTGGCCGTTCGAGCTGTCCATGGCGAACACCCTGCCCGATTTTGACACCGCCACAAGCAGCTTCTGCAGGCCGAATTGGTCTCGGTGGAGATTTGTTGCGTTCAGCGCGGGCGTGAACAAGGTGGACGTGTAAGATGAGGAAGTGAACCGCCGGGCGAAGCGGAAGAGGTAAGCGGGCAAGTCCTGTACATCAGCATTGAACGCCCGCTCAATGCGTCAGCCTCACCTTCAACTCGGCGACGTGTCGCCGCGTTCGAGCAAAGAAGCCCTCCTCGGCGAGTACATGGCGAGCCTCTTCCACTTCCCGCTCGCCCAGCTCAATGAATTTGACCGCGGCGAGATCGGCCAGCGCCTCTTCCCGCGTCCAGAACAGCTTCTCTTGGCTGATGAACTGGATGGCGCCGTTCGAGGTGGTCAAGACGATGTGCGGAAGCTTCTTGGGCCCGATGTTCGAGTTGACGGCGGCCTGCAGGTCAGCAACGGAGCAACGTGGGCCTTTTTGACTGACCGCCAGAACGACACCATGCGAGTTTGTGTCGAAGGGGAAGGTGAAGCCTGTCGTGATGGCTTCTCCGGATGAACTGATTGTGTTGGTCTCGGCCACAGCGAGCTGGTAGTCAGCGCCGGCGCGAGGCTCTTGTCGCATCCGCACGTACACCCATGGAGAACGACCAATACACCCGGTTGAACGTGACGCTGTCTTTGCCGATCGCGGCGCTGTAGACGGAAGGCGACTTGTCGTCCGAGTCTCGCTGCTCGTCAGCAAAGCCCTCTCGGCCCGATTGAAGCAGCACGTACCGAGTTCTCAAACTCGTCGATGGCTTTGCCCTGGTTCACATCCACCACATGCACCCCCCCATACTGATTAGCACCCAGGATCAGACCCCTGCGCCTGGCCTGCGTGTTTACGATCTCCTTGAAGAGCTTGGCCTTGCCGGCGACCATGTCCTTGGTGCTTCCCAGAGCGCCCGCAGCCGAGATATATGCGGCACGTATCCTGCCGTGCTCGTACCAGACCACTTTGGCCGCTCCCTCGCCATTCGCCTGCGCCAAAGCCGCCTGGGACGGGTTCGGGATCCACGAAGGGATCTGCGTGAAGTCTCCGAGGGGCCGCGATGTGCGCAGGTCGAACGAGAGGGTGGTGAGCGTCGTGGACTCGAACGACGAGGTGAGAGCGAGGGTGTGGACCACCTCGGCCGAGATGAGGATCTGCTTGAAGAGCACCGTGTCGCTGCACGTCAGCTCGCATTCTTGGAGATCAAATGTCGTCGGGCTCACCCCGCTCCGGGCGCCTCGATACTCCATTCGAGCTTGCCGTCCGTCATGGCCAGTTTTGTAATCCGCCGCCCATCGCTCAAGATGACGACGCTGGATCCGTCATCCGTAAAGTCCACATCGGTTCCGAGGTGCACCGGCGTAGTCAGGTGTGCGCCCGCCGTGGAATGTAACGGCTTCTCCCATTTGACGCCTCCCTTCTCGAGCGAGAACAATCGAACGGTGGTCCCGGACGGCCCGGACAGCAGAACGACAGCTGTCCATGTCAGTGTGAACACTCTGCGACGCGATGTAGCTCACAGTCATCTCGTACGTGGTAGCTCACGACGGGATCCGAATCCTCGAGCTTATACCGCCAGACTAGCATGAGCTTGTGTGCAGTATCAAGCCAACGAGAGCTCACCGACAACACCGTCATCCGCGTTCAAGACAGCGATCACATTGCTCTTGGTGATCGCAACGACGCGTCTGCCGGCAGAGCTCTCGACCAGGGAAGGCGGCGTAGGGTCGAGCACAGGCAGACCGATGAGAGGTTTGTGCCAGTCAACGATGCCTGCCAGGTTGGCCTGGATGGCAAGAGCGGTCGACAAGAATGTCAAGAAGCCCAGCAGGGCTATTATTGGCGTGTGCGTCGATATCCTCATTGCTCCATAGCTTTGTAGTTGATGCGAGTAGCAAGATGCGTTGACGGGTCAACGCTGGAAACGCTCGTTGCCGGTGTCAGACACTTTACGTAACGCAGTGCTCAGGTCGCCGAACGCATCAAGCGGTCTTGTTCGAGGACAGGACCAGTAGAAAGTAACATTCACAAAGGTTGGGTATAAAAGGTATAGTAGTGTAACAGGGAGCTGTATAACTCGAATGAGGCCAGAGCGACGTTGGGTCGTAAAAGGGAATGAATAAAGCCCGTAGCACAAGGCAATCGCGTAACCGTCAAGTGTCGTCTCGTGCCATCTACACGCCGCCAGAAGCCTGCTTGGCCGACGACTCCTTGAGAGCCAGGAGCTGCTTGGACCGGAATGTCTCGTAATGGATTTGCGCGGTCGTCTCGATTAAATCTTGCAAGTGCGTCCTGCCTGTCAGATCGGACCCACGACGTCGGCCCCCGCTCACCTGGTGAGGAAGTTGCGCAAGTAGATGAACTCGCAATGACGCTCATCCTCGACGTTGATCACACCCCAGCGGTTCTTTCGACCTCGGACCGCTTTGCCATCGATGACGACGCTTCGCTCAGAACCGACGATAGCGAAGGGGAGCATCTCCTTTACATCAGTTGGATCCTTCCATTGGGAACCTTACCCTAATTCGAGCGTTGAGGGCGTGCTCCTGCTCGTCGTCCTCTTCCGAGTCGAAGGGGTACAGGCGGACCTGGTTGTGCTCTAGCTCGGCCATGATCTGGCATGAGCTGAATCCGATCGACAGCCTTGTGAGCTCACCCTGCGCTTAAACAAGGCACGCTCCTCGAGAGTGAGCGAGTCTGACTTGGCGATGACCGGCACGACGTTGACGACCTCCGCCAGCTTCTTCAAGACGACGATGTCGATCTGGTCATCAGCGGGCTGCACTTCGTGCGCACTGCAGACCTACCGGCTTCAAGGTGTGACCGGTGGGGTTGATGAAGAAGACACAGCAGTGGATCCGGGTGTCCGGGATGAAGCGGTCTCGCATGGCGGTGAGCTCCTTGCGAAGGTAAGCGGAATGTTGGTCTTTGATCTGGTGATCAGCGTGAGATGAAGCGGTCGAGCAGCCACTACTGACGTATTTGATGATAGGATCCCAGCAGCCCTCGTTGTTGATCTGATCGCCGTATCCCGGGGTGTCGATGATGTTCAAGCGGAGCTTCACGCCGTTCTCGACGATGACTAGGGTCAGCGAACCCGCTGAAAGAAGCGGTCATAGCGCAGTGCATTTGAGCAAGTCAAGCGTGAACGCAGACATACCATGTGATTGAGGGTGAATCTCCGTGGTCGATCGAGGCGAAGTCTCTGGATCAAAGCGCCCCTTTGACTCGACCAAGTGCGACGCGAACAGCGTGTTCACCAGCGTTGATTTACCCAGACCGGTCTGACCTGAGAGAAAATTAGCTCGCATTCACGCCGAGAAGTGCTGGCACTCACCGACAACCATCACATTGAACTGGAATCCTCGCTTGAGCTGCTTGTGTTCGATTTGGCGGGTGATGGCTGCTCGTCAGCGACCTGGACAACACCCCGGGCACAGGCGATCGGTGCCAGGCATCGTGCCCGGGTCGACCAAGACGACACGTACAGTCGAAACCAACGTAGCTCGACGCGGTGATCTCCTCTGCTGGAGCGGACGAAGCAACGGCGGCCGCCATGTTGACCGAGTCCCCAAGGGTGTGATGTATGAGGTGATACGAAGCTGTATTTACATGTTCATACGTTGGAGATCGACGTGACGAGCGGTGGACACGGAGAGCGGTCGGTGCACCAGCGCACGAGTGTGAGGCGGGTATCGCCACGGACACGAGGTGTGTCAGGTTGGGATAAAGTCTGGCAGAATTATATCCGGCGATATTGAAATAACCCATGTAGACACGCGCCGCGCTCCACCAAAGAAATCAACAAAGATCGCCACTCGCAAGTGCCGATTCATGTTGTTTGTCTCACTCTACCCCATCACCCCTTCACATCCCCCGACATCGACGTCGCAACCATACACACGGCACATTTCGGCCTCGCCATCGCCATAGAGTGCTACTACCATGTCAGAGATTCCACCGCAGGAGGTGTATCTAGCTGGCAACTTTGACTCTAACAGCCTCAAGGTGAGTTGATCGCCGAAATCAACATACGTGTCAACAGGGGCTCACATGTTCAGGTTGCGCAGCTTCGGTTAGTTCATCTCCTCTCGCTCGGTCTCGGAGGTCGTCCACGTCGCGTCTCACGGGCCTGCGCACCGTTGCTGACCATGCAGAGGTCTGCTCTTGCAATATGGCGTCCCATTCGCCGGCGTCACCAAAAAGGCCGATCTCGTTCAGCTCTTCAACGAGCGAGTCAGATCACGAGCGGGCGTACGTGCCACCTCGGATCGCTCATCAATGCGCTCACGTCTAGAACATCCTTAACTCTGCATCTCGTGTACAGGCGAGCAACAAGGGAATCATCACCGTAGCAGCGGACGGCACCGAGTCCGCTCCAGCCGCAACACCGCAGAAACGAGGTCGCGGACGACCCAAGAAGTCGATTGCACCGGCACCTGAGCCCGAAGGCACCGACCCAGCGGACGAGGCGGACGATGAGGAAATTGACGTTATCGACGTTGCGCCCGAGCCGCCTGTCAAGCGAGCTAGAGGCCGTTCGAGCAAGGCGGCGCAGTCGGTCGAGCAGGAGGATGTCCCCCTCGTCCCGAAGAGCACGGCGGCGAAGCCCCGAGGCAGGGCTAGGAAGTCTGCTGCGCCGGCCGTGACCCCAGATCCCAGCGACGATGTGAAGATCACGGTCGAGGTGCAGAAAACCCCAGTGAGCATTGCAAACAGGTGGTGAGAGTTGGGCTGATCGACAGGCGGCTCGTAATGGAAGAGGCAGGCAAAGTCTAGCGGCTCAATCCTCACTTGTATCGACGCCCTCTGCGCCATCGTCGAGCCGACGACAGTCCGCCGTACCGTCAGCCACGCCCGTAAGCAGTGAAATACCCGTCTCGGAACCCTCGAGCGTCAAGCAGTCCGTCTCGAAGCGCAAGTCGGAGCCCACCATCTCGTGGATGGAGGATGTGAAAGAGGAGGAGGAGGAGAAGCCGGCCGTGCCTCGATCGGTGAAGAAGACCCCACGCAGGTCGGAGGAGAGCGGATTCTCAGATTACAACCCTTTCCAGAGCGGTAGCGAGGATGCTGCAGGGCGCGAGAGACGGCGCAGAAAGGTGTGTTGAAGCGAGCTCGTACCGGAAGCTTAGCTGATAGCAGTCATCCCTTGGACTATCGGGCAAGAAGCCTGCGCAACCGCGATTCTCAGAACCCGCTCCGACCGCCGGTCAAGACGACCGCGCTGCTACATCAACGAGTCCCAGCCTGCGACGTCTTGGCCCGAGCAAGGAGAACCTCAAATCTGCACCAGAGGAGGTTCGAGAGGCGGCGCGGCTCGAGCGTGAACGGGCTCTTATCGACCAGGAGACATCCGCGGGGGAACGACTCAACCACGATATCCAGGCGAGACTCAACGAGATCAAGCGCTCCAATGACGGCTCGACCCAGATCGAGGTCAAGCAACAACCGGCCGAATCTCACTCGCTTGTCAAGCGTGTTCGCAGGGCTTCGGACAGCTTGGCTCCGGTGACTCGTCGGCCATCAACGATACCGCTCGGCGCATTGTTCTTGCTGCTGCTGGGTTTCATCGCCAACTATAAGAATCAATCGGCTTCAATCGGCTACTGCGACTCGGGCGCCAGTGTCAACGACATTATATTGCACCGCCAGAGCGCGCTGGACAACGCTAATGCGTGCATCGCCAGGCGAACAGCAATGGATTTGGATAACCCCGGATCGGGGCAAGAAGTCCACTGCGATGTCTCAGGACTGCCGCTCGTGCCGTTCGCGCCGCGCCCGACCGCTTGTGCACCTTGCCCGCAACATGCGGTGTGCGAAGATGGCAACATCGTGGCCTGTGACCCAGAGTACATCTTGACGCCTCATCCGTTATCAATCATCTCGCCTGCACTGGATGGTCTGCCCGGCGTGGGACCGAAGGCTTTCCTGCCGTCGTGTCGGCCAGACACGGCCAAGAAGAGGATGATTGGCGGTCTGGCGAAATCGATGGAAAATGATCTGGCGCAGGGGCGAGGGATGGTCGTATGTGCTGGACTCGGCCGCGAGGACGGGCGGAAGGGGCAGGGAGAGCGGTACGGCATGGAGGAGTCTACGTTGCGGGAGCGCTACGCAGAGAGGCGCGACGTGAGTTCAAGCTCTGACAGTGAGAAGGTCGTAGCTTACATCAGCCCAAGTTCAGCCGCGAGCAATTTGAGGAGATCTTTGAAGCCGCGCTGAAGGACCTGGTGGAGCACGACGATGTGATCGAATCGATCGACCCGGAGGGGAGGAGCTGGTACGCTGCGGCGAGGACGGAATTGACCATGACTTGCGCGGCGAAGCTGCACGCCATCGATCTCATCGAGCAATGGAGGAAGCAGCTTGCTTGTGAGTGAACAAAGGCGCCACCTATCTGTTGTCCTAATGGTAGCCACCGCCGCGGTGATCGCTGCGATTGCGTACGTGAAATCTACCCTCACGCACCGTCAACAGGAGAAGTATAAGGCCGAGGAGCTTGTCGCTGTTGTCCTTCGACGATTGCAGGACCAAGTAAGTCTGGAATACCCTGCCATATACCTCAATTCACGCCTAGGAACGCTTGCACTACTCGGACCCGGTGTCGACGCCGCACCCGTTCATCCCCCCACCGCAGCTGCGTGATGTAGTGATGCCGCCAAATGGGTCTTCGACGTCGCGTTCACGGCTCTGGCAGCGGGTGCAGGATCTCGTCGAGGCGAATGCGAACGTTGCTGTACGGGAGCAGGAGGTCCGAGGCGAGCTGTGGAAGACGTGGGAGTGGCAGGGCGTCGGAGAGAGGCACGTGACGTGGACCGAGTGAGGAGGCAGTCGAAGAGGGTCGATCAAGTCCGGCGGCGGCTTTGTTTGGGATGCAGTCGACATGTATGCATATGCTTTTGACCGTCTGGGATGGCATTCGACGCGGCTCGTAGAGTTGGTAGCTATGCTTAGTATGGTCATCGTGGGCAAGAAGCTTGTGACGGCTTTGGTCCCGTGCACAAATAAGCAGGCACCGGACGAGCCGTGTTGAAACGTGAGTCGACGCGCGAGGACGATTTCGAGCATCATCTTCGCTGCAATTGATGACGTTTGATTCGACTCTATCTCTCTTTTTCTGGCTCTTCCTCCTCGTCTCTGCATATTTCTACCTCACCAGTCAGCCGAATCAGCGCGCCCAAACGGACGACATGGTACGTGTCCAGTTCAGAGAACGCGACACAGTCCTGGCGCTCGCCGCTGACGAGAAAGTCGCGAAACAGGGAAGGGCAAATGATCGCCGAATTGCGCGCTATCACCGGTGCTACGTGAGTTGCTCTCCTCCAGTAGCAGCCGCGATCTTTCTCGCTAGGCCCTCTGAGTCTGGCGATCGAACGGCACTCGATTCCCGGGCCGACCTTACACGCGATCGGGAGCCGGCGAGCGCTGGCAGCTCAAGCTGACATAGCCAGTTCGGCCGATGCGTTGAAGCTGGCCAAGAAACACAAGTCGATAGAGGGCGTGAGCTGTTTCGGACTGTCCCAGGACTAGCCGAGCTGATCAACAGGCCATCGAAGCGTTCTACAGTGATACGGCTATGCAGGGACGGGCGGCTCCGCAAGGCGCCAGTAACGGTTCGGGGTCGAGCAAAGCGCAGGAGAAGAAGCTGGGGGAAATCTTCGACCAGTACAAGGGTGTGTGGGCTGTCCACCTGCACGGTGGTCATGGAGATAGGGAGGTAGGAAGCTTGCAGGCTGACGCGCAGATGTGGACACGAAAACGCCCACCATCAAGATTGACGGGACGTTGAGGTTGTGTGAGGATCTGGGCATCGACCCCGAGAGCGTAAGTCGGCGCCGGACCTCACCACATCCTCAAGATGAACTCATGACTGAACGCAGGATATCGTGATGTTCTGCCTGGCGGCTGATTTGGGGTCGAAATCTACGGGGCAGTTCGAAAAGGGGCCTTTCATCTCTGGGTGGCTGGCGATCTCGAGCGAGTGAGTCGCGTCGCCGAGGATCCCATGTTCGCGCATTACCTGACGGCAGTATTGACTCCTTGAGCGGGATGAGTAAAGCGCTGCCGAAGTTGCGCAAGAACGTATACTCTGATCCGGCGTACTTCAAGAAGGTCTACATGCACAGCTTCGACATTGCCAAGGCGGAGGGCTCACGTACACTGGGTCTCGAAGAGGGTGAGTCCTTTCTCTCTGTAGCGTCAAGACGCTTTCGTCGGGGTCGTCATCCGTTCGAATTGGTTAACGAGTTCCGCTGACATCGTAGCACTCGCTCTGTGGCCATTGTTTATCAAGCCGGCTCTGGAGGCGACACCTTCCGCACTTTCTCACATCCCCAATGGATCTCCCCCACTCTTAGCTTCGTCCGACCCACCTCAATTCTCGGAACGACATTTTGACCAATGGATCGAGTTTATGACGAAGAAGGGCAAGGCGGTCAGCAAGGATACTTGGAGTCTGCTTTTTGACTTTATCCGCACGATCGACGGGAACTTCAAGGAGTACGATGAGACGGGTGAGTCGGACCTGGCTTGTTATAGATCTGAGTCCGACTAGTCCGACTGATCGCAGCCGCTTGGCCGTCGACAATCGACGACTTTGTCGAGTTTGTGCGCTCGTCGCAGTAATTCGATGAAGACAGATAACGGCGAGGTGGACGCAGTTGAGGATGGCGCAATGGTAGACGGCCGGAGCACCGGAAAGATGACAGGCATGGACTATCAAACGGCCACAAGCAGAGCGATGTCTTACGGGCGACTTTGTGCGGCATGGGTTTCGATGGTGGAATCATTGTAGATGACGACAAGACCTTCATGCATCGAGAGTGATATGCAAATGCGTCCGGTTTTTGCGACGCGTCCGGATCAGCGGCCCAGCACCACGACGCGTATCAGGACAGGAGGGTAAACAAGAGCTCCCGGAAAGATGTGCAACGAGCACCGGTTCCCGGATTGGCGCACTGTTGCCTGCCTCAAAGAGACCGTGCCTGCATTTGCATCCACTTGTGCGAGTGACAGTGCTTTTTCACATGTTCTGCGAGTGAGGGGGCAGTGTGCTTTTGACTCCGGTGGCGCATGGCTGCCAGCGCCGATCAGCCGAGCTGGCTACACGGATCTCACAGCGGTGCACATCGCATTCGGAGACGCTTAATTCGTTGCGCTCGCTACTCCAAGGAGGTAAGCGGATGGACTGCGCTTGATTACTCGTCGTACACTCTGCATAGCCTGCAAAGCTGATGTCAGGTTGACACCCGCCTGCTTGCCCCGGCTAGCGTTCGTTCATTCTCGTTTGTTGACCGGGGGGAAGGCCCACGCTCGGTGGAATGTGCGGGTAAGTGATCACGTTTTTCAAAGGTCTGGGCGCTGCTGCGGAATTTGTACGCCACTTTCGTCAGGAACGCGAAAATCACTGCCCTCTGTCGACGCGCCCACGCGCAAACCAAACATCTCTCGCCCGCATCCCCCCTCTTTTCCCTTGATTCCGCAGCAGCAACCGCTTTGGATCGCATCTTCATGTCGCATGCATGCTCCCCCCCCCAAGTCTCCCTGAGCGATGGGTGGCCTTCCCTGCACAGCGGTATTGTCTGACCTGTTTCCCCCTGGCCCTGCCCTTCTCAACGCCCCAGCTTACCGCCCTTTGCCCCACACCTGCACCACCATTTACTAGTCTCCACCCACCCCACGCACGCACGCGCCCACGGTCTGCTCCTGGCCGTTGCCGAACCGGAAACACGCTCGTTTTAGGCGAACGGCAGCGAAGTTGGGCCGGCCAGTGCGGGTCAGTGTAGTGTGACATTACTGCACAGTACACTGGTTTGACCTACCTCTTTCCGCCATTCGACCGACCGCTTTTGTTTTGACCCGCCGAGCCACGCCCGCCTGGCCTCCCTCTCCCCCCCTCAAACCGTTCCCTTGCCCCTCGTTCCTGGCGACGCTAGCCCTTGCTCAACTTTCACCTCCTACATCATACTCCCAAATGTTCTAACGAGCCCGCTTGCACTTGCTCTCTCCCTCCAACCGACCCATAAACACGGTGCCGTGTTTGCGAGGTGGTCATGCAAGACCGCTACGAAACCGAACACACCACCTTGTCATCACCATCCTCATCTTCGACATCTTCTTTGGCATTCCCCAGCACCGCACGGCTCATCTCATCAGCAACACCGGTCGGCACCGATCCTTCCTCGTCTTCCTCCTGGCTTGCCGGCTTGCCCGCTACAACTCCACCGCCTCTACCCGCCAACCCCCGTCCGCGACCTGTGCGAGCACATACAGTCGAGACCGAAACATTGCAACGGACGCAACAACAACACCATCGCCAAAGTGTAGATCCAGCCAATTCGGCAGCATCAACGTCCACTGCCGACCACCCTTTGGCATCTCATCCAAGCTTTGACGCGCCCAGACGGCATCCCCAGCGCCTCGTCATTCCTTCCTCGACCGAGGCGGGTCCCAGCAGCCATCCGGCACACCCCCTTGCGAGCAACCGACGACGTCACGTTGTGATCGCACCTGGCGGGTCGAGTCTCGAGCCCTCTCCTGTGGACGTTTCCTCCCGCGTCTCATTCGACGAGTCCTACACGTACACTTCCTCGCGCTCGCCCATTACCCCTATAGCCGACTCGTCTACATCGCATATCACTCGGAGGCGGCTGTCTAACCCGGCATCTCCTCGAGCTTCCGGTGCCGCTTCGAGGCGGGATACCATCACCCAGTCGTCGCTCTCCCACTCTCACGGGCACGGACACGCGCACGCGCACGCTCATACTCACGTTCACGGCGCCGCCGACGGCCACAGCAAGCCCAACTCGCCCCGCCCCGCCCGCGCTTGGACGTCTGGAGGTCTCTTTGTACCCGCCCAACCCAAAATCAACAAGTCAGACGACGAAAGGGAAGACTACTCGGACGACGGCGGAAGACAGGCCGGAGGCTACCTAGGCAAGCGGAAAAAGTGGCTTGAGATGCCGACCGAGAATGAGCCACCGCGGATCAGCATGACGCCCCCGTCGGCAGTGACTGAGCAGATGCCTTTCCCCGCGCCCGTCACTGCGTATTCGCTCCAGCCGTCCCCACTCTCGGCGCCGTTGGGTCTCCCGCCATTACCCCAAGATCCCAACAACATCCTTCCGCTGTCGCTGCCCGGCACGCCTTTACCCTCCCCACCTATCTCTCGGCACACCACGCCGTTTCACACACCTCACCCGAGTTTTCCAGACTTGCAAGCCGAATATGCCTTGTCGACCACCTCGGCTGGCCCCTCTGGGTCGTCCGGCAGTCCCCGGACGAGCATCTCCACGTCGTCATCTCGTGCCGGATGGTCGCATAACATGCGTTCGTCCGACTCACGCTCGTCGGAAGAGGACGAGGCGGCTTCGTATGACCAACATCACCCGAGGCAGTCGTGGTGGTGGAACAATGCCAATCACGATGTGCCCGTTTCGCCCAAGATCTTGACACCGCCCTCATCGTCGGGAAGAGCATTGCGGGGTAAAT